>FWPV01002668.1_pt1 | contig 42869 bp, 37 predicted proteins | sample 2228371 | NCBI WGS metagenome assembly FWPV01 (sample SAMEA103939776, study PRJEB20133) | metagenome
GGCGATTTAGAATTTAGTTAACGATGTTATTAGATTTTTTTAGTTAGCGATGTTATTGTATAAACCCATTAGTCACTTTTAAGATATACCATAGTAGGTCATCTTTCCTCCCCTTTCTTGATAAAAGTTCCCCCATTTTTTCTAAAACAGACCTCGTCCACTTCTGAAAACTGTTTTTTGCTTTCATTTCTTATTGTTACAGATTTGAAGGTCAATTCTTGGGGGAACTCCTTTTTTTAAAGTGTAACTTACTGAGAATTTTGAATACAGATTTTTTTGAGTTTCTGACAATTAACATAACAATTTGTGCCTTAAGCTCATAGCTAAATAATTGCCATTAAATCTTCTCAAGTCGGATATACGATGGATCTTGACAAAAATACGTTTTGCCATATATAAAATATTAAAACAATGTGTTACAACTAAAAAGATTAAAAATATGACATATACATACAATCAATTATAATATAATAAGCTTTACTTTCAGAGTGAGATATATTATTATTTAACAAATTGCTGGTAAGTTGGGCTAATGTGACAAATTAATACTAAAGAAACTTAAAAATAAGGAGGTCTTCAATGAAGAATGGTAGCTTTAAGAATTGTTTTTTCACATTGGTTCTTACTAACGCATTTTTTCTTATTTTTGTTAGTATGTTATATGCTCAAGAATCAGAACTATTAAATTCAGAAGCAATCCTTAACGAAAGTCAGGGGTTAGTAAAGGCGACATCAAGTGTTTCAACAGGTCCTTTTGAAGTATCTTTAAGCATTGATACTGAGCCTTGCAAAACATGGCCGACTCAATGTTCAAACACTGGGCATACTGCTTATGGTGCTTCACAATCAAACCATAACCCTATAAGAATAAATGTACAGGTTCTTTCAAAAACAGGAACGCCTGTTAATAATTTAAGTTTTGGTAACTTTAATATATCCTGCCCATTAATGCCACCAAGTGCACCTCCAATAAGGAAACTTGAATGTAGTGATTGTTTCCTCGCAGGAGGTGATGGAGTATATGCATTTTTTGTACATCCAGACCCTTCAAGTGGAATTAGGTTCTGGCAGCCGGGCACATATTCAATGCAGGTACAAGTCTCGACGTCAAAATCAAAAATAGTGAGAGTATTCGCACCTTTTACAATACCTTAATAATTCTCTAGCTAATTAGCTCATAATTAAATTGATAATAGTTTGGATATTATTAAACCCAAAAATGTAAGTAGAATAATTGTAGTTCTTGTGAAAAAATTTACTTTATTATTTATATTTCTAACATTCTAATTTCATTTTTAGGTTAAAGGGAAGCTTATTGTAAATGTTGTGCCATGTTCAGGTTCGCTTTCGACCTGAATAGAACCCTGATGGTCCTGAATTATCTTCATCGCAAAAGTTAACCCCAGGCCTGGACCATAAACTTTTGAGGTAACCAGAGGGTCAAAAATATTTTTTATTTTTTCCTTTTCTATACCTTTTCCTGTATCAGTGATTTCTACTTTTAATACACTATTTTCTGTTTTTGTAACAACTTTTAATGTGCGGGGCTCATGTTCCATTGCCTCAATAGCATTTTTAATTATATTACAAAAAGCCCGTTTAAGGAGTTTTTTATCAGCGACAACCGCTGGTGGGTTATCCATCAAAGATAGGTTAAGATGAACACCTTTATTGATAAAATCCTGCTCGAAAACACTCAGTGATTCCTTGACAATTTCATTTATATCTGAAGGCTCTTTATTGGAAATGGATAGACTCTTTAGCTCAATCAGTTGTTTTATCATGCTTTCGAGGACTGCAACATCTTCAATTATATACTGGAGATATTTTCTGTTAGGGTCGTCTTCAGATAGTCTGGTAAATACTTTTCTTGCAAAACCACCAATTGATGTAAGAGGATTTCTTATTTCATGAGCCACCTGATCCATCATCTGTTCAAGTGCGCTCGATTTGACTTCCACAACCTTTTTCTCATGAGCTGTTTTCAGGGATAATAGAGAGCGAATACGAGCTGAAAGTTCTTTATAGTCGAAGGGTTTTGACATATAATCATCAGCACCAATATCGAGTCCTTTAACCTTGTGTTCAACCTCACCCTTGGCTGTAAGCATAAGCACAGGGATATACCTGGTTTTTTCATTGGATTTTAATCTCTGACAGACTTCATATCCATCAATCTTGGGCATCATAACATCGAGGACAATAAGATCAGGGTTGTATTCACTTACTTTCTGAAGTGCTTCCTCCCCATTGTAAGCTTCATCTGTATCATATCCTTCTGCCCTGAAACGTTTTCTAAGAAGTTCTACTGTATCAACTGCATCATCAACAATCAAAATCTTATTCTTGTTCGCCACCCAATACGCTCTCCCATTTTCCTCTTAAATATGCTTTAATTTGATTTGGAAGTTCTCTTACATCTATCGGCTTTGATATATATCCTTCAAATCCTGCTATTAAAACTTTTTCCCTGTCACCTTTCATGGCATGAGCTGTAAAAGCAATGATGGGTACATCTTTAAAAGCATCTATTTCTTTCAATCTCCTGGCTACTTCATAACCGTTTAGTTTGGGTAGAGATATATCAAGAAGTATAAGATTAGGAATTTCAGCCAGTGCTTTTTCAATCGCCTGTTCACCGTCTTCGGCTTCGATCATCTGATAACCTTTGTTCCTCAAAATTTTAACTACAAGCTCACGGCTATCCTGATTGTCTTCAACAACAAGAATCTTTCTTAAGGGTAACTTTTTTTCTTCTTCCATTAAATTATCCTGATTCTTTGAATATTATAATATAACGTATTACAACCTATTTTAGTAATTCTTTTTGGTTCTTCTCCAATTTAGTTGCCAAAAAGGATTCAAAGATTCCAGGATTCGAGGATTCAGGGGTTCAAGTGCTTATTTCCCTTTTGTTAATTTGTAGATATCTAAACGTAGTTGATAAGTCCTTTGTCAAAATTTTAAGTCTTTGTAATTCTTAAGCATTTCCCTCGAATCCTTGACCCTTCGAATCCTCATGATCTTACCAACTTTTTTGGAGATGATCCATATTTTTATTAAGTGTTGCCTGTCATACCAATTACTTTCTTTAGTTCACTGATAAGATCTTCTTTTTCCATGATAACTTTGTTTAAGATACCCTGTATTCTTCCATTAAGCTCTTCTATTTCTTTTTCTGAAAGTTCTTTCTGGGTTAAAACAATTATCGGAATATTTTTGGCATCTTTATCAGTCTTTATATATTCAATAACATCAAATCCTGTAACAGGCATCGTGAGATTAACTACAATTAGATCTGGTCTGTAATTTTTTATAGATGATATTGCATCTTCACTATTATAGGCAGTCTTAACCTGATAAGATTCTTCTTCAAGCATACTACCAATTGATTTAACCGTATCAATATCATTATCAACTATTAATACTCTCTTAATTTTAGAAGTTTTATCAAATGCCTTGAGTTTTTTAAGCAATACATTTTTGTCAACGGGTTTCAAAAGATATTCTGCTGCTCCAAGACTGAATCCGAGCCTTTGATCATCAACAATTGATAGTACTATTACAGGTATATCCTGTGTTTGTTCGTCTTTTTTCAGCTCTCTAAGAACCTGCCAGCCATCTTTTCTCGGCATCATTATATCAAGAGTAATTGCCATTGGCCTGATTTCTTTAGCTTTTTCAACTCTCTAAGAACCTGCCAGCCATCTTTTCTCGGCATCATTATATCAAGAGTAATTGCCATTGGCCTGATTTCTTTAGCTTTTTCAACTGCGTTTTCACCGCTTAAAAGTCCGATAACTTTATAATCATTCCCGAGATATTTTTTAATAATATCAATTGCATCAGGATTATCATCAATAGCGAGAATAGTTTTCCTTTCAGTTTCAGATTTTATTAAATTTTCAGTATCAGACACAATAGCACCTGATGATTCACTTACTATGTTCTTGATTACCTCACAGCCTTTGCAAAAATCAACTTTTTCAGGATATGCAGCTAATTTCATACCTGAACAATGTGTGCCCATTATTAGCCAGCAACGACTCTCAGAACTTCCGTACGCAGGACATGTTGGCTGTCCACAACGAATGAACTCCCAGCAATGTATCGGCTTCCCGGCAAACTCCGGCTCTTTAAGAAATTCTTCAACAGGTTTATCAAAGTAATCAGCAAGAGCCTCTGCAACTCTTGTTTCAACAACAGGAACAGGTTTTTCGAGTATCTCTCTTTTCAATGGTAGGGTGAAACAAAATTTACTGCCCTCTCCGTACTTGCTTTCAACCCATATTACCCCTTTATGTAAAGCTACAAGTCCTCTGGCTATACTTAAACCGAGACCTGTTCCTTCATATTGACGAACAGTCGTGAGATCAACCTGGACAAATTTATCAAATATTTTTCCGAGATCTTCTTCTTTTATACCTATGCCTGTATCCGCAACACAAATTTCCATAAAAATAGGTTCTTCTCCTGGCTTTATTCCTCGCTCGGATATTTTTGCATATATAGTTATACCTCCTTCATGGGTAAATTTGATTGCATTTGCAATCAGGTTAATGAGAATTTCTTTAACCCTGTCTTCGTCACCATATGCAAGTGGAAGGCTATCCGGGATTTCTACATTAAGACTTAATCCTTTAATCTTAAGTTGTGGTTCAAATGTATGGATTATGTTTTCAACAAGCCATTTAATATCGATTTCTTTAACATTAAGTTTCATCTTACCTGCTTCAATTTTTGATATATCAAGAACATCATTTATAAGCTGAAGAAGATGTCTTGCATTAGCTGATACTTTTTTAAGACTTTTTTCCTGATCTTCATTAATAGGACCATCCACACCGTCAAGCAGTAAATCAGTATAACCAATTATTGCATTCATCGGAGTTCTCAGTTCATGGGACATATTGGCAAGAAAAGTAGATTTAAGTTTATCAAGTTCCCTCAAATCTTTATTAGCACGTTCAAGCAATGCTAAAAGTCTGGTCCTTTCATTTAAAAGAGCAGTTTTTCTTTTTACTTCCTCCTCAAGTTTTTTACTGAAGGAAGAAACACTATCTACCATATAATTGAAAGTTTTGCCCAGTATTCCTATTTCATCTTTTGTTCTAACATCTACAGAAACTGACATGTCTCCTTCAGCAAATTTCTTAGCTTTTTCAGCGAGAGACTCGATAGGCTTCCTTACAAGTTTATTAACCATTAGATATATAAGAGCAATTGATATGGGAATTAGAATTCCAACTATAGTGATTGTACGGTTTCTCTGTGCAACTACCTGAGCATAAGTCTTTTCTGCATCAAGCCTTACAACTATTCCGCCTAATACTTTCCTTGAAGAACCATGACAGTGATAACAATCCTTTTCATTTAAAATAGGTCTCATTACAATAAGATGCCTTTTTCCATTTATAACATCTTCATATGGATTTCTGGGATCAAAAACAGGTTCGACACCTGTCTGCAAAGTCTGAGTCAAAGTCTTTGATATTTCTTTATTCCTGAAGGTATCGGATAATTTTATATTTATCTTATCAGGATTAGTAGAATATACAACTTCCTGTTCAAAATCACATATAAAAACTTCCACATCTTTCATCTTCTCGCTAATGTCAACGAGTTCTCTTCTTATAGCTTCACTGTCACCGAGTTCCATCGGATACTTGATACCAGCATAAATTGCATCGGCTAATTCACGACTCATCGATGCTGCTAACTCGAGTCTGTCTTTTGTACCAAAATATATTCTCATATAAATTTCAGAAAGAAGTACCATCAGGATAATAATCAACATTGCGGTCATCATTTTATAGCCAAGATGTTTTTTTATGAAATCGAACATTTTTAATTACCTTTTCTATCATTCAATTTTGAACATTGATTTTTAAGCATTAATGCGCGCCTCCGTGAATTAAAGGCTTATATCTAAAAGCCCTAACCCTTTCTGATATATGACATTCTTCACAATCTTTCATCGTCAGCTTTCTCTTTATGTATTTTGAATTCATAGTCTTAATATGGATACTTCCGGGACCATGACAGACCTCACAACCCGCATTTTTAAGGTGCGGGGTTTTCTCAACACTCACAAATCCACTTGGTTTTCCATAACCTGTTGTATGACATAAATAACATCCTTTAATTTCATCTGGTGTAAGACCCTTTTTCAGTCTTTCTATACTCTCAAAAGACCTGCTTTTTTTAGCATAATTAGTAAAGCTTTCGTATTCCTTTTCATGACATTTTTTACATGTGTCGCTACCAACGTACACCGCTTTTTTCTGATTATCATTCTGGGCTATCGCAGAATATGAAAACAGGAAATTCGAAATAATAAAAACAATTAAAAAACAAGTAATTATTTTATTGTTATATTTCATAATATTTATTTTCCTTTATTATTTAAAAAATTGCAATCACTGTTAATTTTATTAACTAACCTAACATTGCAATTTAAAAAGATAAAAACTATCAATCTTGAAAAATGCTCGGGTTAACTGACTTTTATTTTCTCAATATTTAAAATACTGAATTTTACTCTTAAAAGAAGTAGAAGTCCGGGAATAGAAAAAATGAAAGTGATGAAGAAAAAACCTGGCCAGCCTATTGATTCTACAAGAAAGCCTGATGATGGAGCTATAAAAATTCTCCCCAGTGCTGCAAGTGATGATAATAATGCATATTGAGTTGCCGTAAAACGATGATTGCACATCCCCATGATCAGAGATACAAAAGCAGATGTCCCCATCCCTCCGCTGAAGTTCTCAAAAGCTATAGTGAAAATAAGCATTCCATAGCTTTTTCCGATCCATGCAAGAACCATAAATGAAAGATTCGAGACTGCCTGTAATATTCCAAAAAAAAGCAGCGCCCTGTATAATCCGAGTTTAATCATTAATGTTCCACCAATGGTAGCTCCTATTATTAAAGATAAAAAACCGAGTCCCTTATTAATCGTTCCTACATCAGACGGTGTAAACCCGATCCCTCTTATAAGAAAAGGGGTGGTAAGCGTACCTGCAAAAGCATCTCCTAATTTATAAAGAACAATTAAAAGAAGTAAAATAATCGCTGATTCTCTTTTAAAATAATCTTGTAACGGTCCCCATACCGCTTCTTTCATATTAGCAGGAGGTGTTACTTTTTTGTCAGGTTCTTTTGCAAATAATGTTGTCAATATTCCTGAAAACATTATTACAGCCATGACAAGATAAGTATTCCGCCATCCTATATGATCAGACATTATTAGAGCAAATGCTCCTGATACAAGTGTTGCAATTCTATATCCCATTACAAAAACCGCAGCTCCCACTCCCCTTTCTTTTTCATGCAATACATCAGTGCGGTATGCATCTATAACTATATCCTGGGATGCTGAAATAAATGCTATAAACAAAGCAAGAAAGCCAACAGTCATGACAGCATCCGATGGCGAAGTAAAAGATAGCAGAGCAATGGCAAGAACAAGAAGAATCTGAGTGATAACAATCCAGCCTCTTCTTCTTCCAAAATAAGGCGGGATAAATCTGTCCATAAAAGGAGACCATAAAAATTTTAACGTATATGGCAGCCCTACGAGTGCAAATATACCTATTGTTTTTAAATCAATACCTTCAACAGTCATCCATGCCTGCAATGTTCCACCACTTAATGCCAGTGGAAGACCTGATGCAAAACCCATCAGAGAAATAATTGCAATTCTTCTGCTTTTGAAGACCTGAAGATAGGGTTCAAGATATTTTTTCATACAATATAGTTAGTTTTAATCTTTTAACTTAAATTAATATCACAGAGTTAAATAAATGTTTCAGCAATGTCTGCAATATTCAGATTAATAAAATCTTTACAATTGAATAAAAACATATTATCCTTTACTATAAAATAATATATTAATTTTTACATTATTCGGGGTAACCAAATATGCAAAAATCTTATTTCTTTAACAATAACTAAAAAGGAGGGACTGTTATGTTCAGGAAAAGTTTTATCAATCTGCTGGCAGTATTATTTTTATCAACGCTACTTTTATGTTCAAATGCTATGGCAAAAGACATTAAGGGTGCAAAAGCTATTTTCGACTCTGGTGAAGGACCTTCTGTTGGAATGTCAGTAGGTCACGCTAAAACAAAAACATCGACTACCACAACTGAACCAAAGGAAAAATATACTGGCATTTCATATCAACTTCTTCTTCTTTCTGATGACGGTCAGTTCAAGGTAGTTCCAAAAACAAGAGCTTTTAAATCAGGTGAAAGAATGAAAATGCTTATAAGAACCAACAGATCAGGATATATGACAATTTACAATATTGGTTCATCAGGGAGAACCAATCTGTTATTCAATGATTATGTCGAAGCATTTACATTGCATGAAATACCAAAAAATACAAATTTTGTATTCACAGGAGCACCCGGGACAGAGACAATTCTCGTAATGCTATCTGATCAACAATATCCTGCCGGGAATCAAACAACAACCGCTTCAACTCCTCCTTCATATACTCCACCTTCTTATACACCTCCTTCATCTACGTCGACAGCAAGTAATACTGAGCTACCTCCACCACCTTCTATTGTAGCTGCTATGGATAGCGGTGCAAAAAGTATAAGAAATAAAGGAGCAAAAGACATAGTTGTTGAGGATTCAATGCAAAATACTTATGCTGTTATATCTCCTAAAAATGGATGGAAACCAGTACCTGGAGGAGTTAAAGATATAGTACTTGAATCTTCAGCAGGTTCAAACTATGGAGTAATTCCTGCCTCAACTATAGCTGATGGGGGAATTCTTACACTTCAGATAAAATTAAAACATAATTAGAAAGGAAAAGCACATGAAAAACAGGATCTTCAGACATATAATTATCTTAATAATAACAGTTTTTCTTTTTACTTCATGTGCTCCTCTGCCTCCTGCAGGTACTGCTCTTACACCAGAAGAACGTGAATCAGCAAAAAAGACCTGTATTGCAAGATACACTGCTGCTGGAGCAGTAGGTGGAGCAATACTCGGAAGTCTTCTTGGTGGTAAAGGCGCTAAATGGGAAACAGCAGCTATTGGTGCTGCTGCTGGTGGTGCTCTTGCATTTGCAATTGCATGGGGGCACTGTCTTTCTGTATATTCTGACCTTAATAGCTATCCTGTTGCCGGGGCAAGAGAAACAGCACAGAAAATAGGATATACTTCTTCTCAGGGTAATATCACAAAAATAGATAAATTTTATCTTAATCCAGATGCAGTTGCTCCTGGCGGAAGAGTTCAGATGAATGGCTCATATTTTATAATGGCACCCGAAGGAACACAGGAAGTAAAAGTAACAGAAACAAGAATTCTCCATTACTATAATCCTTCTGAAAATGAATGGAAAGAACTCGGTTCGGTTGATAATGTAATTACATCTTCACTGGGAACAAGAAAAGCTGAAGGCAATTTTGATATACCCTCAGACGTTCCTGAAGGAAAATATCGTATAACTCTAAAAATTGCCGCACAGGGTAAAGAAGATCAGATCTCAAAAGAGCTTACAGTTAAAAAAGGATTGGCAATGCTTAATTACATGTGGGCAAGTTAAATTTATTTTTGTATGAGGCAGATTATGATGAAACTTAAATTCATTTTCTTTTTATTAATAATTTCATTGTTAATTCTATCTTTCAAAGAAGTTCATTCTCAACAATCTCCTGTTACAAATCAGCATATAGAACAGATAAATAATCTTTTTGATAAAAACAATGTACCCCGCGGATATGCTGTATTAGACAGATTTGGAAGAATAGAACTTAAAGGTGAATATGAAGATGAAGATGAAGTTGACAGAGCTTTCTCAATAGCACAGACAGTTGTTGGAATCAAATGGGTATCTCCTGTAACACCTGAAAATATTAAAGTAAAAGCATGGGAAAAAAGATTTGGAGACCTTTTTTCACGTGCAAAAGTCTTAAAACCCGAAGTAAAAGGTTCTGGAATTCCCGGTCCAATTAAAAACAGATATGCCCTGGTTGTTGGTATCGGAGAATTCAAGGCAGAATCTCAGGGAATACCCCGTTTAAATTTTGCGGTTCATGATGCGAGAAGTTTTTACAATTTTCTTGTTGATCCAAAACGTGGAGGATTTCTTAGACAGAATGTAACTTTCTTAATCAACAGAGAAGCCACAAGAGATAATATTTCAAATGCTCTGAATAAAATCAGAGATATAGCTGAACAGGATGACCTTGTTACTATTTACATGAGCAGTCATGGAACACCACCTGATAAGTTTGGAGGTGTATTCATAGTTACTTACGATACCGAGGTAAAACCCCGTGAAAGAGTCTGGAAAACAGCGATTTCTGAGAACATGTTGAGAGATTTTATAGAAAATTTAAGGGCTAAAAGATTGGTTATGATTCTTGATGCATGTTACAGCAACGGCGCATATAGAAAAGTACCCGGTTTTCTACCACCCGGTGGAAAATCCCTCGGTGCAAGTGATAATGAAGGGTATGGAATCTCCAAAGAATATGCCAAAAGATTGCTCGGAGCTAAAGACATTGTCTTTGAAGATGAAATGCATCAAAAACCTTCCTCTAAATCCTCTTTTGATTCGGATGACGGCTGGGGTAATGTTTTAATAGGTGCGAGCGGGCCTGGTGAACAATCATGGGAATCTGATCAGCTTAATAACAGTATATTTACATATTATTTTCTTGATGGGTTGAATCGTTATAACGGCTCGGTACAGAAAGCTTTTTATCATGCCAAGCCACTTGTTCCAAAAAGAGTTAAACAGGAAAAAGGTGATGATATAGATCAGAATCCACAGGTAATTGCAACTACTCCCAACTGGGATATGAAATTAGCAAAGAAAAAATAATATATTAAAGGAGGAATGTTAGATGTTCAGAAAAAGTAATTTTGTTTTATTGTTATTCTCAGTATTATTTATTGTATTAATTCTTTCAGGCTGTCAGCAGCAGAAACAGGCAGAAGTTCCAAAACCATCAGAACCTGTTGCAGCACCTCAAACTCCACCTGCCACTGAACCTGCACCACAGTCACCTGTACAACCACCCGCGCAAATTGGCAAAGGAAGCACAGACCCAACTTCACAGGCTGCGGTCCCAACAGAGGCAAAACTCAGTCTTCAACAGGGTATGAATTATCTAAGATCTCATGATTATGATAATGCAATTAAAGAATTCACCGTAGCTATTCAGAAATATCCAAACTATGATGTTGCATACTCTAACAGAGCGGTTGCTTATATGCAACAGCAAAAATTCAATAAAGCTCTTGATGATTTAAAGAAAGCCGAAGAGATTAACCCTAATAATCCAACAGTTCATTACAATTTTGTTGCTCTCTATTCATTACAAAAACAGCTTGATAGGGCACTCGATTCACTCGATAGAGCTCTTGAACTCGGGTTTAATAATTATGATGCTCTCAGAACAGATACAGATTTAAATAATGTCCGCAAACACCCTGAGTTCAGAAAAATACTCGAAAAACATAAGGTATTCATTATGAAATAGATTCAATCAAAATAATACAGAAAATAAACTTTACAGTGATTTTCAATTCTGGATGCCACTTCCTGCTCGTGGCATCCAGAAAAATAGAATTTTATTTCTGTATTTAACCCGGAAAATGGCTTTATAATAATACAGATGATACATATCTGATTTTCATCATGATATACAATAACTTTAATGCGAATAAAGAAACCTTTGCTCAAAATTATTTAACTCACTATTTATAATTTAGGATCATCTTTAACAACTAAATTGGAGAAGAATCAAAAACTTAAAAATGGATTAATCAATTCGGAGGATAGAGGCATGAAGGTTTTAATATTATTTTATTCAATGTACGGCCATATTTACAGAATGGCTGAGGCCGTTGCAAAAGGTGTTGAAGAGGTTAAAAATGCCGAAGCTGTCTTACGAAGAGTCCCAGAAACTCTTTCTGAAGAAATAATCAATAAAATGAAGGCTTCTGAAGCTCAAAAAGCATTTTCACATATACCAGTATGCACACTTGATGAACTTGCCTCTTCTGATGCTGTTATTTTCGGAACACCTACAAGATTCGGAAACATGTGCGGACAGATGAGACAATTTCTTGATTCTACTGGTCAACTATGGGCACAGGGCTCACTTGTTGGAAAAGTGGGAAGTGTTTTTACAAGCTCGAATACTCAACATGGCGGGCAGGAGTCCACTATATTAAGTTTCTATAACACTTTATTACATCATGGAATGATCATAGTTGGATTGCCTTATACCTTTAAGGGTCAGATGCGTATAGATGAAATTACTGGTGGTTCTCCTTATGGAGCTTCAACAATTGCTGGACCTAAAGGTGAAAGAATGCCAAGTGAAAATGAACTTGAAGCAGCACGTTTTCAGGGCAGACATGTCGCCACAATAGCTTCTAAATTAACCCGGGAAACGCCTTTAGAATAATGCGGATGTTGCGTAAAAATTTATTTTTTTATACCTTTGTGTACTTTTACGGAATTTAATTTAACCCTGAAAATACAGAGCATGCAAGAAAAATAATTTTAGACTATAATCCCCTGAAAACATTCTTTGGTATTAAATGATTAATTAGATAATAAATTATATCTTTATGCCAGTCAAAACCTGTATTTTTAATTATTGGCATTATGCCATCTCTTTTAGCAAGGTCCAGAAGTTTATCAATTTGCTTATCCGAAAACCTTGAAAAAATACTCCTGAGTATAAGTCCTGCTTTTAATTCAGTTGACAAAATCTCTTTCCACTTCTGTTCATAGATTTTTAACTGTTGTTCAGTAAAATTGTTATTCTTAAAAGAATCGATAATTGTCATGGCTGCGATTTCTGCACATAAAAGGCCAAAATATATCCCACCACCGGTAGTTGCTTTTACCTGTCCTGCTGCTTCACCTACAATCAATGTTCTTTCATAATATGTTTTTTGAATAGGCTTTATCGGGACAGGACTGCATTTCATTACTCCATCCCATGATTTAACTCTTGATGAAATTAAAGGTGAATTCATAAAATTTTTCAGACAGTCTACAGGTTTATTTTTTACAAGCATGCCTATTTTCGCATAACCTTTAACAGAAGGTATTACCCATGAAAATGAACCAGGTGCAATATTCTTTCCAAAAAAAACCTCGACATTATCACTATCTTCAAAATCTGCTTCAGTCTGAACTCCAAAAAGAAAATCCGCAGGTTTCTTACCGCTATAAAACAGGTTATTAAATTCAAATCCTGTTGCTATTATACCTGCTTGAGCAATATATTCTTCTTCTTTCTGTTTTGATACAATTCCGATACGGAAGGAACTTTGTGTATTCTTGATATATTTAACTTTACTTCCTAAATAAGTAACAACGCCTGTTTTAACCGCTTTTTTATTAATTTCTCTGTCAAAATTCGAACGATCAACTATATATGCAACAGGATCTTCTGAGTTATATTGAATATAATTTCCTGAAGGAGAATATGCTTTAATTTTATTGATGGGCCTTATAACAGTTTTCTCTGGAAGCCTGAACCTATCATAACATTCCTTGCTTATGATACCACTGCAGTTTACGTTTTCTCCAATTGAATCATTCTTCTCGAATAAACCTACATTTATTCCCTCTTTTGATAGCAAATATGCTGTATAACTACCTATTGGACCTGCACCTATTACAATAACATCATGTTTGTGCTGCTCCAATAAATACCTCCATATATTTAAAATTTCAATTTATTTTTACAGATTTAGTAAATTTTTTCAAGAAATTCTGCACTATTCTGATTATATTTTCGGGTCAACCCGAATTTTCCATGAGTGTAATATATCCAGAAAGAATTATAAGAACTCCACCGAAAATACTATTCAATCCTGGTATTTCATTCAAGAATATTAAACTGAAAATTATTGCACAGACAGGTTCAAGATAACCCAGGACAGCAGCTTTGTTAGCAGTAACAAATTGCAGTCCTTTGTAATATAAAATTGGTGCAATCGTAGAATGAACAATTCCCATGAAAAGATATATCCAGAGAGATTTTGTTGTCGGAAACTCTTGAATAAAAGGTAACAACATTAATACAATAAAAAAGTTTGTAAAAAATGCAAGTATTAATGGATGAAAATTTTTACCATATTTTCTGACATAAATCAGAATAAATGCATATGCAAATCCAGAAATAATTCCAGCAATTATTCCTGAAGACTGATTCAGGCTTATTGATATACCATCAAGCATTATCCATAGACCCGTTGAAGCAAGAATAATTACAAGAATCAATCTTTTCGTTACCATTTCCTTCAATATAAAAGGAGCTAACAATGCTACAAAAATAGGAGCTGTATAATGTGTGAGAACCGCATTTGCGATGGTGGTATTTCTGAAAGCATAAAAAAAAGTGAATGTGTTTATCAGTGAACCAATGCTAAAAAAGAAAGGGTATCTTAATTCTTTCAGTGGAGGCAGATTATGTCTGAATTTAGGATGGAATACTACAGAGCTCTGTACTGCAAGAGAAAAGATTAATGCATAAAAAATCAAAACATGAATTTCAACAGATGATATTCTTACGAAAACACCAAGTGAACTCCATAAAAAAATGGCTACAAGTATATAAAAAGAATACTTCATTTAACGTGAAAAATTAATAAATTACTCAAAAATATTTAATTCGATATTCATATTTTCAGATTACAGGTTATATCATATTGAAAAATAAATTATTTCGAATTATCTGTATGTTAAAGGCTTTAAAGCTTTTCAGCTAACAATCTTGAATGCTTTTTAAATTGCATTGTAAGGTTAACTGCCTTTACCAAGTTTCTTGAGCCATGAGATTATCAGAATAGCGGCAATTACAATTACAATACCCTTCCATAAAAACCCGATCGCACTGAAGCCTATACGAGTAATAGTTTTACCAAAAATAAGAAGAAGAATTACAGCAGTAATAATTATTGCTATTTTTTGATATTTATTCATTAACATTCTTTTTTAAAGTGTTGATAGCCATCAGGTTTAAATTCTTTTATTAATCCATTTTTATCAACAATTACTTTTTCTGATTTTACAATATCACCTATATATATTGCTTCTATTTTCTTGTCAGGTGGTGCTGTAAATAGAAGTTCATAATCTTCTCCTCCGGCTATGGCTAATTTTAAAGGTGATAATCCAAGTGAAAGTGCTGTCTTTTTCATTTGATATGATATGGGAATTTTCTCTTCATAAATCTTTGCACCCACTCTGCTTTCATTACACAAACGTGTCAGATCAATTAAAAGACCGTCACTTATATCTATCATTGATGTTGCAATTTCCTTTATACCCTCTGGTTTTCTTGCAACTGGCATTAAATGCCTTTTCAATAAATTGTTAGATGGTTTAATACAAATGCCTTTTTTCTTTAATATCTCAAAACCACAAGCTGATTCACCAAGATGTCCTGTTACATAAATTTTATCTCCTTCTTTTGCTCCTGAACGCAGAATGGGTTTATCAGTCCTGCCAATGATCGTAGCAGATAGTGTTATATCTTTTTCAACAGCAGAAATATCTCCCCCAACAAGTAATACTTTATAAAAAGAAAGAGCATGTCTTATACCTTTAAAAAGCATATTGAAAAAAGAAACCTCTGAATTCTTTCTTAATGCGATATTCAAAAGAACATATTCAGGGATGCCACCCATTGCATAAATATCACTAATATTGATAGAAATTAATTTGAATCCAAGTTGATATGGAGTCGTATAATGAAGGTCAAAATGGATTCCTTCTACCATCATGTCAGTGGTGAAAAGCAGATATTCTCTTCCATACTTTACAACTGCTGCATCATCACCTATCCCGGCAATTAGAGATTTCAGATTATATTTAAAATGTTTCTGTAATTGCTCTATTAGATATAGCTCACCAACATGACAAAGTCTTTTTTCTTTCATCAATTATTTTAACCAAAAAAATCCAGCCAGAATAATGCAGATGTTGTGGAAATATTTTTTTAATACCTCAATTTAATAACAAAAGTCTGAAATAAAACATGAGTTAAATAAATTTTTGAGCAACGGCTTTATTATTCGGGTTAAATTATTTCTTTTTATTTTTAACTTTTTTCAAAGTTCTATTTACACCAGATATTTGCGCTTTTTTATTGTTTGTATTTTTAAGCGCCACCTTAAGAACATCATCCATTGTTTCAGCGAAGATAAATTCCATATCCCTCTTTATATATTTTGGAATATCCTCAAGATCTTTTTTATTCCTTTGTGGAATTATAACTTTTTTAATTCCCATCCTCTTAGCAGCAAGAGTCTTTTCTTTCAAACCACCTATTGGAAGAACTCTACCTCTCAGTGTAACTTCCCCTGTCATTGCTACATTCTTGCTGACAGGTCTTCCTGTAAGTGCAGATGCTATGGCAGTTGCCATTGTTATTCCAGCAGAAGGTCCATCTTTGGGTATTGCACCTGCCGGCACATGTATATGCAAATCAATTTTTGAGAACATGTCTTCGCTAATCCCGAGTTTTTTAGCTCTTGAACGTATATAACTCAGAGCAGCCTGTGCTGACTCTTTCATCACATCTCCAAGTTGCCCTGTAAGAGTCAAATGTCCCTTCCCTTTCATTGTAGTTGCTTCAACATAAATTATATCCCCTCCTGTTTCAGTCCATGCAAGACCGGTCGCAACGCCTATTTCATCTTTTTCAATTTCTTCTTCGGGAAGGTATTTAGGTACTCCAAGATATTTATTCAAGTTTTTTGCATTTATTACAAAAACCTTTTCTTTACCCTCGGCAATCTTTTTTGCAACTTTTCTACAGAGATTTGCAATCTCTCTTTCAAGGTTTCTAACACCTGCTTCACGTGTATATTGAGATATAAGATTAAACAAACCTGAATCTGTAATTTTTAAAACTTTATTACTTATGCCATGTTCTTCAAGTTGCTTGGGAATTAGATAATTTTTTGCTATCCCAAGTTTTTCTTCAGTTGTATAACCTGAAAGATAAATGATTTCCATTCTGTCTCTTAAAGGTCCAGGGATTGTGTCAACGAGATTGCCAGTTGTAATAAACATGACCTTTGATAAATCAAAGGGCACAGCAAGATAATGGTCAGCAAAAGAATTATTCTGCTCAGGGTCAAGAACTTCAAGCAAAGCTGAAGAAGGATCGCCTCTGAAATCAGTGCCAATCTTATCTATTTCATCAAGCATAAATACAGGATTATTTGTTCCTGCAGTTTTGATACCCTGAATAATTCTTCCGGGCAAAGCACCAACATAAGTTCTTCTGTGTCCTCTGATTTCTGCTTCATCCCTTACCCCACCAAGAGACATCCTTACAAATTCTCTGCCCAGTGCTCTTGCGATAGATTTTCCAAGAGAAGTTTTTCCAACACCTGGAGGACCTATAAAACATAGAATTGGTCCCTTCATTTTTTCTTTAAGTTTTCTAACACTTAAATATTCAAGAATTCTTTCTTTAACTTTCTCCAAATCATAATGATCTTCGTTAAGAACTTTTTCTGCTGCTTTAATATCAAGGTTATCAGTTGTAGATTTTGACCATGGTATTTCAACAAGCCAGTCAAGATATGTTCTAACAGTCGCAGCCTCTGCACTATCAGGATGCATTTTTTCAAGTCTCTTCAATTGTTTTTCAGCTTCCTTCATCACCTTTTCAGGCATTTTTGCCTCTTCGATCTTCTTTTTGAATTCTTTTATTTCCTCAGCGCGTTCATCAATATCTCCAAGCTCTTTCTGTATTGCCTTAAGCTGTTCTCTCAAGAAATATTCCCTTTGTGTTTTGTCTATTTCACCGCGGGCCTCTGATTGTATCTTTTGTTGAACAGTAAGGAGTTCTATCTCTCTTGCAAGTATTTCACTTACTCTCTTTAAACGCTGAATTGGATCGATTATTTCGAGTATTTCCTGAGACTGTTCTGTCTTCAAACCAATGTTAGAAGCAACAAGATCAGAAAGCCTGCCTGGTTCTTCTATATTTTCAACAACTCCCATAATATCGGGAAGAATAGATTTGCCGAGTGAAACAACTTTTTCAAGCTGGCTTTTTACATTTCTTACCAGAGCTTCATCTTCAATACTTAAAGGTTCTGTTTTCTGGTCAGATAGCTTTTCGATCACTGCTTTAAAAAATGGTTCGGTCTGTTCATATCTTAAAGCACGAGCTTTTGAAAGACCTTGAACAAGTATCTTAACCCGTCCGTCAGGAAGTTTTAGCATTCTCATAACCAGAGCCACTGTTCCAATTGAAAATAAATCCTCAGGCGTTGGATTCTCGACATTAAGATCCTTCTGTGTAACTAAAAATACCATCCTGTTGGTGCTTAGAGAATGCTCTATAGCTTTTATGGACATTTCCCTACCCACAAAAAGAGGTAATATCATGTAAGGAAAAACAACAATATCCCTTACGGGTAAAACAGGCAAAGAATCAGGTATTTCAACTTCTTTGTCAATCTTTTGTTCAATATCAAGCACGTCAACCATTTTCTCTCCTATTGTTTGGTTTTTATTTTTTCAACTATTTTTATCAAATATTCCTTGAAGGCTGCTGAAAGCTGTGTATTTTTCAATGCAAGATCAACTGTTGCTTTCAGATACCCGAGTTTATCACCAGCATCATACCTTTTTCCTGTGAAAAGATACCCATAAATCTGCCTTTTCTTTAGCAAACCTGAAAGCGCATCAGTAAGCTGTATCTCTCCGCCTTTTCCAGGTCGAACATCTTCGAGAGATCCAAAAAGATCGGGTGTAAGGATATATCTCCCGATTATTGCCAAATCTGAAGGAGCTTCAGCAGGAGAAGGTTTCTCTATTAAATTATTTATTCGATAAATATTATCCTTTTCTTTTGTCCCATCTATAATTCCATATTTATTAACTTCTGAAACTGGAACTTTCTGTAAAGCAAGCACAGGCGATTCAAACTCTCTATATAAGTTTATCATATCTCTTAGCAAGTGTGCTTCTGTATCAATAATATCATCGCTTAAAAGCACAGCAAATGGTTCATCCTTAACAAAAGGTTTTGCACATAAAATTGCGTGTCCGAGACCGAGTGCTTCTCTTTGTCTTATATAAGCAAAATTAAGTTGATTCAATCTGTTTATTTCTTCAAGAAGTTTTTTCTTTCCTGATTTTTTTAGACTTTCTTCAAGCTTAAAAGCCGAATCAAAATGATCTTCAATCGCCCGTTTATGTTTTCCTGTAATTATAATGAAATCTTCGATACCACATGCCTGAGCTTCTTCAATTGCATACTGTATCATCGGTTTGTCAACAATAGGCAACATCTCTTTTGGAGAAGCTTTAGTTGCAGGTAGAAATCTTGTTCCAAGTCCTCCTGCAGGCAATATTGCTTTCTTAATTATTCTATTCATGTCGTATGATTAATAATACATGATGCTTTTTCAGATTTCAAGAAACTTAATCAAAAAAAATTAATAATTTTTTATTGAATAAAATCAGTCATAATAATAAAATATTCAACTATATTAATGTTATTGAAATTTTTTAATATATAAACATGGCTAAGCCACGGCAAGAAAAAGATATTAGAACTCATAAAAAAACTGGCATTATAAGATTTATAATAAGTTACTTTATACTTATGGGTGTTTTTTTTCTTATTACAACTCTACAGCCAATCAAAAATATTATCGATTTAAACGGAATATATACTGAAGGAATCGTTATTATCAGTTCGGCAATTTCAAATTTAATCGGAATTCCGGCAAAATATTCCGGTTCTATTATTGTGCTCCCTTCTGTATCTCTTAATGTACAGTTCGGATGCAATGGACTCGAAGCAGTTATGATTTACTCTGTAGCAATTCTTGCTTACCCTGCCAAATGGAAACGTAAGATTATCGGCATAATATCAGGATTTATTATACTTCAGGTATTTAATATAATAAGAATAGTTTTCCTTATTTATTCATCAATACATTTTAAAAAATTATTTGAATTCATGCATATTTATGTAGCTCAAGGCATAATGATAGCACTTTCTCTCGGGGTATTCTTTTTGTATCTAAATTACTTAAGTTACAAACCAGAGACCAAACAAACGCTGTGAAATATTTTAATTACAAACAAATTATCAAAGTTATTTCTATTTTTGTCATTTCTTATTTTCTATTCACCCTTTTATGGGTTCAAATCAAAGATTCATACAGTCATACAATTATAATTTTGTCATCGAAAGTTGCTGCTGTCATTAAAAATTCATATCTTGAAAACGTAATTGAAGACAGAAATCTTATCCACACATATTTTAGTAAATTATATGAAAAAAAGAGAATAATCTTCTCTATCTCAGTACCAACATACATTTATACTTCTAATATGCCAATGACAATAGCTATGATAATTTCATTATTTCCTTTTATTAAAAGAAAATTAAGAGCATATTTAGAAGCATTGGGTGTCTTGATTTTTTTGCATTTATTTTATGGAGTATCTTTTATATCTCTTAAACTCACAACAGCTTTTATGTCGAAAGGAATAGACTCTATTAATCCCTTTAAAGTCACTTTCTACCAATTTTTATGGGGATTTTCTGATTATATGTTTATAAGATTTGGAAGTTTTCTAATAGGAATTTATATTTATTTAAGGTTTAGAAATGCGGGTTCTTAACGTTTTAGATGAAATTGCAAAACTCGAATTAAAATTAATGGATTTATACAACTTTTTCAGTAATCTTTTTAAAGATGATCAAGATGCTTCGTCATCTTTTTTTAAATTGAGCCTTGACGAAAAACAGCATGCTGAACTTGTTCAATATCAAAAAAGGGTTGTTAGAAAAAATCCAAACGACTTTTTAGAGATCTCAATTGATATTAATGAAATTCGTGAAATAATTTCAAAAGTTGAAAGTATCATGAGATCTCCAGTCCCGCCGAAATTGGAAGAATCTATTAAATTTGCTTTACTCATGGAAAAATCAGCTGCTGAATATCATTATAAAAGTGCTATGGAACAATCAAACCCTGAATTCGCAAATTTTCTCAACAATCTTTCTTCAGTTGATAATGACCATTATGAGACAATTAAAAAATTAGCTGAACGTAAAAATATCAAAATTTAGCTAATGTATTATTCATTCAATTTATTAAGAAATCATCAGCCCGAATAATGCTTTTCAGTTGACCCGGGAAATAAATTTTGAATAATACAGATTTTCCAAAAATTTCATTTTTCAATTCAACATTTGTTATACCCAAAACAAAATCATCGAGTTAAATAAATTTTTAGCAAAAGCCCTATTATTGGGTTTAACATAAAATATTCTTGACTATGAAATTACAAAAAACGCATAATTTAGTTAGAGTTTTATTATTTTATTAAAATATAAAATATATTTTTCATTCGAAATTGATTAATAGATTTCTTTTACTTTTTCTGATAGTTATTTTTATCAATACTGCTGATGCAGGGTATAAAACCAATCTTACCAAAACTAATACACCTGCGTTTAGCATACCCATTCTTTTGTACCATCGCTTCGGACCTGACATCACTGATAGTATGACTGTTACCAGTGAAACTTTTGAATCACATTTAAAGTACTTGAAAACCAATGGTTATAAAATCATACCTTTAAGACATCTCGTAGATTTCTATATTAAAAATGGGAAAGCCCCTGAACCCCGCTCAGTTGTTATCGTAGTTGATGATGCACATAAAACTGTCTTTTCTTATATGTTACCTCTGGTGAAAAAATATAACATTCCTGTTACATTATTTGTTTATCCCTCTGCAATATCCAATGCATCATATGCGATGACATGGGAACAATTACGTAAATTGAAAAAGACAGGCTTATTTGATATTCAATCTCATACTTACTGGCATCCAAATTTCAATAGAGAAAAAAAGAGATTATCACCTTTTGAATACAGTAAATTTATAGATATGCAGATGAAAAAATCAAAAGATAAACTCGAAAAAGAACTTTGCATAAATGTAAATATGCTTGCATGGCCATTCGGAATATATAACAGTGAACTCGTTGCAAAAGCAAAGCAGCACGGTTATGTTGCGGGTTTTACTATTGAAAGAAGACATGCGAAACCATCCGATAATCCAATGTCTTTGCCCCGTTATCTTTTAACTAATTCAGTTAGAGGAAGAATTTTTGAAAGGCTAATAAATAATGAATAAAAAATATTTATTTCTGATTGTTTTTGTTTTGATTTCCATAACTGTGTCTTTATTTATATTTAACAAAGCTTCTGCTTCAGGAATTATAACCGGAAAGGTTGTTGATAGCTTTACCTTAAAGCCCATTGCAGGCGCTATTGTCATTATAAACGATATAATAACTGAAACTGATAAAAATGGAATATTTAAGATTAGGACTTCAGGTCATAAGGTTTATGTAAGAGCACATGGTTATCTGAAAACAGAAGAACCGATTGTTACCAAACCATTGCTCTTTTCTCCCTTCGTTTCAAATTCGATGATTATAAAACTCACACCTTTCAAACCAAAAGCTCTATATCTTTCTTTTTATGGTATTGGTTCAGAGATCTTAAGAAATTCTGCTATAAAACTAATAGAAGAAACCGAATTGAATTCACTTGTTATTGATGTTAAAGGTGATAGAGGAATGATACCATATCCAAGTTCAGTAGGAACGGCTTCTGAAATTGGAGCACAGAAAATAATAACAGTAAAGGATATGAAAGGACTTTTAAAATCTTTAAAAGAAAAAGGCATTTATATAATAGCAAGAATTGTAGTTTTCAAGGACAATCTTCTTGCGCAGGCAAAACCAGAACTTGCTATTAAGTCTAAAGACGGAACAATCTGGAAAGACAGGGAGAATCTTTCATGGGTTGATGCATCAAAAAAAGAAGTCTGGGACTATAATATAAGTATTGCTGAAGAAGCTGCCAGACTTGGCTTCGATGAAATTCAATTTGATTATGTGAGATTTCCTGATTCAAGAGGGATTGTGCTTTCTATTGAAAATACCGAAGAAAACAGGGTAAAAGCAATATCAGGTTTTCTTGCTGAAGCAAAAAAGAGACTCATGCCATACAACGTTTTTGTTTCTGCTGACATATTCGGCTATGTTTCATGGAATATGAATGACACCCAGATAGGACAGAAACTTGAGAATCTTATCCATGTCATTGACTACTTTTCACCGATGCTATATCCGTCCGGATTTCAATTCGGTATCCCGGGTTATAGAATACCTGTTGCAAATCCGCATGAAATTGTATATTTATCTTTGAAACGAAGTCAGGAAAGAACAAAGCTCGAACCTATTCGTTTCAGACCATGGATACAGGCATTCAGAGATTATGCCTTTGACAGAAGATATTTCACAGGCAAGGAAATAAGAGAGCAAATTGATGCTGCTGAAAAATTTGGTTCTCACGGATGGATGTTATGGAATCCAAAAAACCAGTACACATCTGAAGGCCTTAAGAAAATCAATTCGTGATAAAACAAAGACTGAGCAGATATAAAATTATCTTTTCCATATTGATACTATCTATATTAATATTTTCAACTGAATCCATATTTGCCTCAATTAAAAAAGATAATCTCAAGTCTATTTCAAAAATCGTTAATCTGGAAATTCGCAAAGGTAAAATTCCAGGTGCTGTGGTCATGATCGGCACACATAACAAAATTATCTATCATCAGGCTTTTGGAAAGCGTTCCATTAAACCCATAAAAATAAGTATGACCAAAGATACTATTTTTGATCTTGCTTCACTCACAAAAGTAATCGCTACAACAACTGCTATAATGAAACTTTATGAAGAAGGAAAAATAAAGATTGACGATAAAGTCTCAACTTATATACCAGAATTTTCTAAAAACGGTAAAGATAATATAACAATCAGGCATTTACTAACTCACTATTCTGGTTTAAAACCAGATCTGCCATTAAATACTGACTGGAATGGATATGATACTGCTATTAGAATGGCAACTGATGATTCAGTCATCTATACGCCGGGTTCAAGATTTATTTATAGTGATATAAATTTTGAAATTCTTGGTGAAATAGTAAGCAGAGTTTCTGGTAAACCTTTCCACATATATTGCGAAGAAAATATTTTCGAACCACTTGGTATGAGAAATACCTTCTTTGCACCTGATAATATAAATAGAAAAAATATTGCTCCAACACAGCTAACCAATAACAAAACAAAAAAAATGCTATGCGGAGAAGTCCATGATCCAACAGCCAGAAGAATGGGCGGAGTTGCTGGACACGCCGGCTTATTTTCAACTTCAGAGGACATTTCAAAGTTTGCGATGATGCTCCTTTCAGAAGGATATTATAATAATAAGCGCTTTTTTGAAAAATCTACCATTGAAATTATGACATCACCACAGTCACCTGAAAGAAAAACTCCCTATAGAGGTTTAGGATGGGCTTTAGATGCTCCATTTGCTTCAAATAGGACGAATCTTCCTCCAGTAGGCTCATATGGTCATAAAGGCTATACCGGAACTTTTTTATGGATAGATCCAGTTTCTGATCTATTTGTAATTATTCTTACAAATCGAGTTCATCCAGATGGTAAAGGAGATGCTGAACCCTTACGCAAAAAAATTATTGAATTTATTTCATGCATATCTAAAAATATTTCAACCGAACAAATATTCAATAAAAGACCCATACTTAAAAATCTACAATTACAGAAATTTATAAATACAGATTCTTCATCAGGGAATGTACTTACTGGAATTGACGTGTTAAGAGACAATAATTTCAAAGATTTATCAGGATTGAGTATTGGCTTGATAACAAATCATACAGGAAAAGATTCAAATGGAATAAGAACTATTGATTTACTCGCTAATGCGCCTGATGTAAAACTGATTGCTATATTCTCACCAGAGCATGGACTTGATGGTAATTCTGAATCACGAATAAATTCATCAATAGACATTAAAACAGGTTTGCCTGTTTACAGTCTTTATGGTAATTCATTAAAGCCCGATGATAATATGTTAAGCGGAATTGATGCACTGGTTTTTGATATTCAGGATGCAGGAGTTCGTTTTTACACTTATATAACAACAATGGCTTATGCTATGGAAGAAGCTGCAAAAAGAGGTATTATCTTTTATATTCTTGATCGTCCAAATCCAATAAATGCAACCATTATTCAAGGTCCAATAATGGATAATGATTTTAAGTCTTTCACAGGTTATTTTCCGCTCCCAATAAGACACGGGATGACTGTGGGAGAACTTGGAGAAATGTTCAATAAAGAAAATAACATTGGCACAAAACTTCATGTAATAAAGATGAAGGGCTATAAACGAAGTTACTGGTTCGATGATACAGGTCTTAAATGGATCCCACCATCCCCTAACTTAAAAACACTTTCTCAAAATATCCTTTATCCTGGAGTTGCATTGCTGGAAGGAGCAAATATCAGTGTTGGCAGAGGAACAGATACACCTTTTGAGATCATTGGTGCTCCATGGATTAAAGAAAAAAAACTCGCTTCATTTTTAATGAAAAGAAAAATAAAAGGTGTTAAGTTTAAACCAGCTATATTCAAACCAGATAAGTACATTTATAAAAATAAATTATGCCATGGAGTCAAAATATTACTTGAAGATAGAGACAGTCTTGATCCTGTATTGCTTGGTATTGAACTAATACATGCTGTTAACATTCTGCATGGTGATAAATTTCAAATAGATAAAACATTACAGATAATGGGTTCACGTGAAACATTTAAGCACTTAAAAAATAAAGTTGATCCTGAGCTAATTGCTACATCATGGAAAGATGATATAAATAAATTTAAAAAAATCAGGGCGAAATATCTAATTTATTAAAACTTATAGTTCTATCTTATTCCCTTTCTAAATTCCTCTATTCCTATTCTCTCAATAAATCTTGGCATCCTTTCCCTTGGTTTTGCATTTTTATTATAAAAATTAAGGCATCTTGAAAAGAGTTCGATGACCTGATCTTCTGTTAATTCCTTTGCTATAACATCACCGATTCTTGGTCTTCCACCTGAATTACCTCCAACAACTACTGTCCAGCCTTTTGGTGTGCAAAATGCTCCAAAATCTCTGAGATAACTCTCAGCGCAATTGAGTGAACAACCTGATATCCCAAATTTTGTCTTTGCCGGGATCAAATCTTCCTTTCCAACATACATTTTTTCAACTTTTGATGCAAGAGAAAGTGAACTGCCCTGACCGAATTTACAGGTCTCTGTTCCAGGACACGCTTGAACATAATGAACACATAATCCTTCTGCAGGTCCAATTTCCATTCCAAGATCTTTCCACGCTGATTCAATATCCCCGGGATTAAGACCGACCAGAGCAATTCTCTGACCTGATGTTATTTTTATAATTCTGACATTATATTTTCTTGCAACATTTGCGATTCTCTCGAGTATTTCTGGAGTCAAAACTCCCATTGGAATTCTCGGCACTATTGCATATGTTTTTTTATCCCTCTGCAAAATTGCTCCTTTTAATTCTTCAACCATCATACTCCTCCGATATTAATCTTTAATTTTTGCTATTATTGATTCTCCTGCTCTCACGGTATCACCAGGTTTAACTGTTATTTCCACTTTTTTTGGCAGATAAACATCAAGTCGGGAACTGAATTTAATAATCCCGTACCGTTGTCCTCTGTTAAGAATATCACCCGGGCTAACCCGACATACCGCTCTTCTTGCAATAAATCCTGCCACCTGCCTTACCATAACTTTACCCTGATTTCCTTCAAGAAGCATGGCAATATTTTCATTTTTTAATGAAGCATCATCTTTATATGCTGCCATAAATTTACCAGGAGAGTATTTAACATCAATTACTCTGCCATCACATGGAGCACGATTTACATGTACATTAAGAGGTGACATGAATATACTTATTTCTTTTACATCAGCTTTAAAATAATCTTTTTCATATACCTCTTTGATTAATATTATTTTCCCATCTGCAGGAGATACAAACAGTCCTTCACCAGCCGGGATATCTCGTTCGGGGTCCCTGAAAAAATAGAACATAAAAAGACATGTTATAAAACTAATTGAAGTTATAACAATTAAAAAATAATAAATATATGTTTTTCCGATTACTTTGTGAAAATAGAAAACAGCCATCATTGACAGTAATGCTACTGCCAGTGATACTAATATAAAAGGATAACCTTCAGGTGCGATCTTCAAGATTTTTATGCTTTTGTCTTATCTACCAGTTTTCCTTTTTTAAGCCAGGGCATCATTGCTCTTAATCTTGCTCCGACTTCTTCTATGGGATGCTCTTCTCCTCTTTTTGTAAGGGCATTAAATGAAGGTTTGTTTGCTTTGCATTCAAGTATCCATTCTTTTGCGAATTGCCCGGATTGAATCTCATCAAGAATCTTTCTCATTTCTTTCTTTGTTTCTTCATTAATAATTCTTGGACCTCTTGTCAGATCACCGTACTGTGCAGTATTACTTATTGAATAACGCATATTTGCTATTCCACCTTCGTAGATAAGATCAACAATAAGCTTTACTTCATGAAGACATTCAAAATAAGCCATCTCAGGTGAATAGCCTGCATTTACGAGTGTCTCATATCCAGCCATAATTAGAGATGTTAAACCTCCGCACAAAACAACCTGCTCTCCGAATAAATCTGTTTCTGTTTCCTCCCTGAAGGTTGTCTCGATTACACCTGCTCTTCCACCTCCAATCGCAGATGCATAAGCAAGAGCAAGTTTTTTCGTATCCTTTGAAGGATCCTGATTAACAGCAATAAGACAGGGGACTCCGCTTCCCTTTGTATATTCTGAACGAACAAGGTGTCCGGGACCTTTTGGGGCAACCATATATACATTTACATCAGCAGGCGGGACTATTTGACCGAAATGTATATTGAATCCATGAGCAAACCCGAGATAAACTCCTTTCTTCATATTCGGAGCTATTTCCTCTTTATAAATATCTGCCATATATTCATCAGGGACAAGCATCATAATGACATCTGCTTTTTTTGCAGCATCTGAAGGTGTATAAACTTTAAAACCTGCATTCTCAGCCTTGCTCCATCCCGAACCATTTTTCCTGACACCAATTATTACATCCATACCGCTTTCTTTAAGATTATTTGCATGAGCATGACCCTGACTTCCATAACCCATTACAGCTATTTTTTTCCCCTTCAATACCTTCATATCAGCATCTTTATCATAATAAATATTTACCATCATACCCTCCTTAATTTATATTAAAATCAATTCCAATAGCTGATTTTCAATTCATATTTTTTAAGTCGTAGAATATATAATACACCTACTTATCTTCTTACTACAAGAACCGGTATTTTTGTTTCTTTATTTATCACACCAAAAGCAACGCTCCCGAGAATAACAGCTTTCATTGCACTTCTTCCGCGCGAACCTATAACAATCATATCAATGGAAGATTTTTCTGCTTCTTTCACTATTTCATCGACCGGGCGCCCTGTTCTTATTACAGTCTTAACAGGGATACCGCTTTTCTTGCAAAGTCTTTCACCCTCATCAAGATACTCTTTTGCCGCATTCTTAAGAAAGTCTTCAATTGGTTCGATTATATTTGAGGATGTTGAAATAGTCTGTGGTATTAAAGAAGCTTTATCAATAACACTCAGCAAAATTATTTCAGCTTTCAACTGCTCTGCAAGTTCTATTGCATACCTTAAAGACCTTACTGCTGCTTTTGAACCGTCTGTTGGAACAAGAATTTTTGATACCATTTTTTCTCCTTTATTTGATTATTACATTAACGTCATTAAACAAAATTGATGGGCAATTTCCTCCATGAGAAAGATATGTTTTATCTTCAATATCAATTATATTAGTGAGAGTTTCATATATATTCCCTGCTGCCATAGCATCTTTGACATATCCAACAATTATACCATCTTTTATGTAAATTGCAGGTGATATTCCTATGGAAAAATCACCATTTGGTATATTTCCGCTATGAGCACCCAATGCTCCGCCAACTATTATACCTTCGTCAATAGAACCTATAATCTCAGAAAAGGTTTTATCTCCAGGCATAACATATATATGTCTCAATAAAGGCGCAGGTTTTGATGATATGCCTCCTCTGAATCCATTGCCAGTTGAATCGGTCTTTAATTTTTCTGCAAAATAAAGGTCATAATAAAAATTTCTGAAAATTCCTTTTTCAACAATCGGGAAACGCTTGCACTGAATTCCTTCATCATCAAAAGCTCGTGCACCGGGAAGAGAATCATTTAAAGGATCATTGAAAATCGAGAATTTCTCATCAAATACTTTTTCTCCTACTCTTCCTGATAAAGGAGTTATATTTTGATATAAACTGTTGCTGCTTGCAGCAGTCTGCAGTCTCCATAGAAGAACATATAATGTTTCTGGAAGAAAAAGAAGCTTCATCTTCCCACTTTTTGCTTTTACTTCTTTTAGAGATAGTTTATAGTTATTAGCTATAAAATTTATATATTCTTCATCTGCTTCCTTAAAAGATTTTCCTGTTATAACCCTGTACAGTGAAGCTGATGTATAAGGATATAGCAGTTCTGTACTTAAAGCATATGAAGAGGATAACAAAGAAAGATCTGTTCCCTGACTGTTTATAAGTCTGAGTGAACTTATACTTTTATGCGCAGTAATATTTATCTGACATTTTACTTTCTGTAAAATAATATCGCAGATTCGTTTACATTCTTCTACTAATAAATTATTTGAGATTGATTCTATTTCAGAAGAATAAGTATCAAGAGTCTTTAAATTCTGTGTTAAAGGAAAATCAAAATAACCATCAACACCACCTTTTAAAGATTCTAAGGCATTATTAACAAGCTCCTCTTTATTGAGAAGATTTCTCGTATAAGCAAAACCCTGTTTATTATCTTTTATTATTCTGATGCTAACACCGGATATAATTTTGCTGTCAATATTTTTAAGCTTAGAATCCTCAAAAGAAACAACGTCTGAATGTCCTTCAGAGAAATAGACTTCTGCTTTACAACCCTTTTTTCTTGCAATTTGAAGTAATTCTTCCATCATATCCCTCCTACAACTAAGTCTTTAATAAGGATATGAGGACCACCATGACATGATCGAATATTCAATTGTCCTTTTCCGCAACCACCAGTTTCACAGAAAACAAGGTCATTTCCTATTGCTGAGATATTTTTCATGGTGTTATATAGATTTCCAGAGATATTTATATCCCTTATCATCTTTGACTTTTTTCCGCCTTTAATTATATATCCATATTGTGCTCCAAATGTAAAATTCTCTCCGCTTGTCTGACCACCTTTTGCATCGAGTAGATATAGTCCATTGCCAAGAGTATCAAGCATTTCTTCGAATTTTTTATCTCCAGGTTCAATAAAGATATTTCCCATTCTAACTATAGGTGCAAAACGGTAATCTTGTGCAACACAGTGTCCTGTTATATCTTCATTGAATGCTGCTGCTGTTCTCCTTGAATGAAGTCTCCCGGAAAGTACTCCATTCCTCATTAAACTAACAGGACGGACAGGAACACCTTCATCATCATATTTATAAAATCCCAATTGTCCTGAAATTGTTGGATCATCTTTTATATTAAGAATCTCTGTGCCAAGCAGAGCTCCAATTCTCATCTTCTCTCTCATAGAGGGAGAATCTTCGATTAGATCTGCTTCAGAAAAGTGGCCAAAAGCCTCATGAGTGAAAACACCCGCAAGATCCTGATTTATCAATACATCGTAAATTCCGCCATTAGCCTGTTCCGCCCTAAGAAGTTCCAATAATATTTTTGTCCTATTTTCAAATTCAGATTCTCTATTCCTGAGAACAGAAAAACCTGTGCTTCCACCTGCTGATACCCTTATATTCTGAATTAATGAACCTTCTCTTGCTGTTATCAAACCACCAACAGAAGTCGTTATTAAGTCTTCTTTTATCTCCGCTCCTTCTGTACTTAGAAAGAACTTCTCACGTATTACTTCATTGTAATAAATATTTGTTGTGATGACTTTTTCATAATTCAGAGGAATATTATTGTATTTTCTCAGCAAATCGAGTTTTTCATCAATTGTAATATTTCTTGGATCTTCATTCAGAACAGGAGAAAATTTATCCTTAAAGATTTCCGTTTTAGCAAATTCAACAGGTTTTTTTGAATTTATGCTGAGAAGACATGCATTTTCTTCTGCGAATTTTAGTGCTTTACTGGCATCATCCAATTTTGTAAAGGCTATTGATGAAAGACCTCCATTTTTCAATACTCTGATAACAAATCCATCAGATGAATTTGTACCAACATGAATCAGTTCCCTCCCATTGAAAACAATTTTTGTCTCCTTTAATATCTCATAACGTATATCCGCATATTTAGCAGTTGTTAGAGATAGTATTTTTTTTAAATGATAAAACATAATACTCCTTTAACCTGTTCTTAAAGCATATTGATAGAATTTCAATGCATATTCTTTAGCCATTCTGCGAGCGCTGAACTTCGCAGCAGTGCTCTTTATTGCTTCTTTCATGATTTTAACCCACTCAACAGGCACACCATCTTTATTCAGTTTATAATATAAAGGTATTACCTCATTTTCAAGAATATTATAAATAGCTTCGGCATCTTCTTCATTTCCTTTTCCTTCAAATGCCCAGCCATTTTTGCCATTATAACCTTCCAGCCACCATCCATCAAGAATACTCAAATTGGGCACTCCATTCAAAGAAGCCTTCATCCCACTTGTACCACAGGCTTCCAGTGGTGGCAATGGATTATTAAGCCACAAATCAACACCATGAACCATATACTGAGCAAGTTGTTCATCATAATTTTCAACAAAAGCTATCCTTCCGCCTATTTCAGGATCGTGTGCAAAGCTAAAGATCTTCTGTAAAATTCTCTTACCATCTTCATCAGCAGGATGTGCTTTACCTGCAAAAATAATCTGAATGGGTTTCCAGCGATTATTGAACATTTTTTTAAGTCTCTCAATATTTGTTAGTATCAAATCCGCCCGTTTATACGAAGTAAATCTTCTTGCAAATCCAACAGTTAAAGTCATAGGATCCAGTAATATTCCATTAGAAATAATATTGACAGGATCAACCTTATTCTCTTTCCATCTTTTTCTTGTTTGTTCTCTAATAAAATTCAGCAATTTTATTTTAAGCCAGTAATGAACCTGCCATAATTCACTATCAGGGATATCATCAATCAGACCCCATATTACAGGGTTATCATGTTCTTCAACCCAGTTAGGACCAAGATATTTATTGAATAATAATTTTATCTTAGGTTCAATCCATGTAGGTACATGTATTCCATTCGTAATTATATCAATTGGTATTTCTTCTTCTTTCTTTTCCCCCCATAATACCTTCCATCTGCTTCTGGCTACTTCTCCATGTTTTTTACTAACAGCATTATTATATTTTGACATCCTTAATGCAAAAGCGGTCATATTAAATCCTGCTGAAGGGTCTTCGGGGTTTACCCCCATTTGAAAGAAATCATCACGATTTATTCCAAGATGTGAATAGCAATGACTGAAATATTTGTCCATCATATGATAAGGAAATACATCATGACCTGCTGGCACAGGAGTATGAGTTGTAAAAATAGTTGTATTCCGAACTTTTTCAATGGCATCCGGGAATTTTTCTCCTGATTCTATTCTCTCTCTTAAACGCTCAAGAATTGCAAAAGCTGGATGTCCTTCGTTTAAATGCATAACCGAATGCTTAATATTAAGAGCATTGAGAACCGCAATTCCGCCGATTCCGAGAATTATCTCCTGACGCAATCTTTGCTCTTTATCGGAAATATAAAGATGCGCACTTATTTTTCTATTCCATGGATCATTTATATCAATGTCCGTATCCATTAAATATAATGGAATACGGCCTACCTGAACTTTCCAGACAGCCACATAAATAGGTGGGTCAGTAAAAGGAACTTTAACTGTAAGTTGTTCACCATTTTCATCGAATACTCTCTGTATGGGTGATGCATCTCTATCGAGTGGCTCATCAATGTTTTCCTGCCATCCATCAACACGTATCTTTTGCCTTAAATATCCTTCAGGATACATAAACCCCACTGCAATCATGGGTACTCCAAGATCACTGCATTCTTTAATATAATCACCGGCAAGAAAACCAAGACCACCAGCATAAAAAGGCAGGGAATGATGTAATCCGTATTCTGCTGAAAAATATGCTATTGGAAGGCAACTCGGTGCTTCGATGTTTGCCGCAAACCAGCAAACTTTAGTTTGAATATCATTAAGATATTTTGAATATACAACATCATAATGACGCAAATAATCATAGTCAGAAGCAAAAGATGTTAGATTATCAAACGGAATTTCTTTCAACATCTTGACTGGATTATGTCTGCTCTCTTTCCATACAGCCCTGTTTAACATCTTGAATAACATTCTTGCAGATGGATGCCAGCTCCACCAGAGATTAAAAGCTATTTCTGCTACTCCGTTAATTCTTTCGGGCAGATTAAACATACTATCACTCATATAACCCTCCCCTGCTATTTACAATTAATATATTTATGCAATTGAATATTAAGACGTGCCGGGCTTTTATCTTCTATCATCCAGATCACAAGCTCTGATGGGTTTAAAATACCATAAGCTGGTGAAAATAAAACATTACATCTTTCATAAAGATTGTAATGCTCTATAATTTCTTTTGACCAATTATAATCATTTTTATCTGTTATGACAAATTTTACTTCATGGTTCTTTTTTAGAATTTCTAAATTAGAAAAGAGCATCTTACTATCCATTCTGCTGCCGGGTGTTTTTATATCAAGAATTATTACTGCTCTACTATCAACATTTTTGATACTTAATGAACCATTTGTTTCTAATAAAACATTAAAACCCGAATCCAGAAGACATTTAATCAATGTATTTGTACTTTCCTGCAATAGAGGTTCTCCACCTGTTATTTCGACAAGAGATATTCCAGATTCTTTTATTTTCTCGAGAATATACTCTTCAGAGAGATTCATTCCATTCTTGCGCGCATATTCTGTATCACAGTAAGAGCACTTGAGATTACATCCTGAAAGTCTGACGAAAAAACATAGCAGACCCGAGTAGGATGACTCACCCTGAATACTCGTAAATATCTCTGATACTTTCAACATTTAAGTTTAAGATTCCTCTTACCGATATATTTTATTATAGTATAATGATACAGGAGGAGTTTATATGAATGAAAATACACTGGTGTTGAAATCTTCAGAATTCGATATTCTCAGAGATGTGGTAAAGGATTACCCTGGCATTGTAGGTACTGTCGAATCTTTGATTAATGATCTCAATAATCCTGAAATCAAACTTGCAGAGCTTCTGAAAAATATGCGTAATTATGCCTTAAAAAACTTCTACCTGTATAATCAGCATGAAAAAGGTCCAAAAGTTTCTGAAACCATATTGAATTTCTTTTTTAATGCTTTATCGAGCCCTGACATTTCAATACGTCATTCAGCAATCGAAAATATTCTTGTTTATCTTGAAAAAATATTGATGGATACATCTAATGATTTAGATAGATACTCATCTGTACTGTCTGAATGTTTCTTGAAGTTGCTTGAGCTTCCGGACAATCTTTTCATGATTATTATAGAAAACCAGCATCAATTAAAAAAACACGGACAGATTCTTCTTGAAAAAATACAGAGCCAGATTGATTTAAATATTTTCAATGAATTACTTAAAAGATTTTTTAAAGAAACATACTCTTACTGGCTAAAACAAAAAGATCCTTTGCTCTGGCTTAAAGAAAATAATTATTTTCAGATTCAGGAGGATAAGCACAAAAAATTTGAAGAAATCTTTTATCCGGTTTCACATTCAAATCTTACAGAACTTTTAAAGGAACTGAATTCAATTGATAGCATGGAGCACGAAATTATACGACTTAAGGAACTCGTGAAATTTCCTGGATTCATTCAAATTGCCAGATTTTATGAAGATATAGCAGGAAAACTTTCTTTAACTGGAGATGTGATCAGGGATCTAAATATTAAGATTATTTATTTACTGATGATAATGGATACACCGGGTCTAAGCAGTATTCATGAAAATACACTTAGAGAAATTAATCGTACCATCTCAAATATTGTAAGACTCGGGGAACCTGATCAGATTAAAGAAGCATTAACAGAAATTTTTGAAGTTTTCCAGCAAAGCTTCAGGAAATATCCTGAGACAGCGTTATATTGCATACAGATTACCGGGAACGCATTATACAGTAAAGGTATAAGCAGTCTTGTAGAATGGTATTTACAGAAAATTGTATCCTTAGGGTTTCAGTATCCTGATATAAAAGGTGTCTCGGATGAATGGCAGGTTAAAGCTAATAGAGCTCATCTGAAAAATATAAGAGTATGGCTTGAACTTATAGAAAATAATCCAAAATGGTCAAAACAACTCATTTCCGGACTTATCATAAATTTAAGTCTTGGAGGAGTTCATATAAGTGATACAGACATTTTTCAGAAAGATATAACAAAACTTCTTAACAGTGACATAAAACCTGTATATCATTTAATAAAACAATTAGCAAAACTTTTCCCTGTCTATTTCAGTGAAATCGGTGCTGAAGGTCCTTTGCGTGAAGTTTCAACTGAAATAGATGAAATAACACACAGAAATGACAAACTTGTACACTTCCTGAGAAAACAGAGTCATGTTGACAGCAGCGCTCGCGTTGTTGATTTTATAGAGGCTGTGATACATTTCTGGCTTACAAAGGATAAAACAAAATTAAAAGATTTTATTTATGAAGAACTATATAACAGAATCGAGCCATCCGGACAATATTATGATGAATTACATGTTATCTTTACTAAAATATTCTCGGGAAAAGGCATAAAGTATATTTCAGACCTGCTTTATTTAACCGAAGAAGAAATAAATCTTCTGGTAGAGAATATTCAGGAAGTTACAGAGAGGGAAAAAAGGCGTGCTTACCTTGCAATAAAATTCTATCAGCTTCTTCATAAAAAATATAGATTCGATATTAAAGATATAAGAGAACAACTTGTATATGCGCATAGTCTCGGGCTTCCTGCAACAGATTCACTGATAAATATCCTTGATGAAGGTAATATTGCACAGAGACTCGAAGCAGTTTTGAATTATCTTGAAAAACTAAAAGAAATAATACTATCTCCTGAAAAATATGAACCTGTTGAGAATATCTTTCGCAAAAGACATATTGCAGCTGGGATGCCCTCAATGTATGGTAAATATCATGAAAGAAAGTTCGATGCCCTTTCAATGAGCTACAGGCTTGAAAATCTTGCGAATATTCTCTTTGAAGATTTACTCCACTCGATAAATCTTAAATTCATTACAAGAGCCACACTATTTAAAATTCAAAAATATGCCAGCCTGTTTTTTAAAGCCCTTCAAATTGATGGAATCTCGTCAAATAGATTTGAGAATAATCTTGAACTTCTCACTGTCGCACTTGAAGTGAGGCGTTTTTCATTTTCACAGTATATTGATATATTCAGAGGTTTCTCAGAAGCTGTTCAGGATATTCTAAACACATACTACAATAGTGTATATAAGAATAATCTCAAACAGATAATCATGCATATCGGAACCGAACATATCCTTTCAAAATATCTGCACACAGAAAAATCAGCCACTGATTCAGAATTCATAAATAAAATATCAGAACAATTTCTCAGAGAAATAGTCGCAAGTTCATTCGGTTTACAACAACTTGATAGCTTTATAAGCAGAATCCTTAAAACACTTTTTGAGCAGGCAGAGGGACTTGATGTTCAGACTCTCGATTTATTAATGAGTTATGACCCAAAGAAAGCATTGTCAGGAATTCATATTCCTAACCAGGTTACTTTTGACAGGATACATCTCGGTAATAAAGGTCATAATTTAGTTAAACTCGCCTCCTTGAAAATACCTGTTCCACCAGGGTTCATTATAACAACTGAAGTTTTTCGATGTGAAAAAGCCATTAACAGATTCAGATATGTAAGGGAACATCTTGAAGAAGGAATAAAAAAGCATCTGTCGGTTCTCGAGAGACAGACTGGAAAATTCTTTGGAGACCCTGAAAATCCTTTGCTCGTTTCGGTCAGAAGCGGAAGTGCTATTTCAATGCCCGGAATGATGATTTCTTTTCTTAATGTTGGTCTGAATGAAGAAATCGTAGAAGGTTTAATAAAAAAGACCGATAAACCATGGTTTGCGTGGGATTGTTACAGAAGATTTATGCAATGCTGGGGAATGTCCTATGGAATGGAAAGAGATAAATTCGACGCATTGATGAATCTTCAAAAAAGCAAATACCATGTATTGAAAAAAATACAGTTCTCACCTGAACAGATGAAAGAATTAGCCTTATCATATAGAAAAGCTGTTGAGGAAAGTGGAATACATATATATGATGAACCAATCAAACAGCTTTTCATTGCAATCGAACAGGTTTTTAAATCCTGGTCATCCAAAAAAGCACAGGCTTTTCGTGAAATTATGGGAATCTCGGAAAACTGGGGTACTGCAGTAATAGTTCAGGCAATGGTTTATGGTAATCTCGATACAAACTCGGGTACAGGAGTTCTTTTTACACGCAATCCTCTTGAGACAGGCGACAGAGTAGTTCTCTGGGGTGATTATGCAACCGGTGCTCAGGGTGAAGACATAGTTTCAGGTCTTGTAACAACATTACCAATTTCCAATGAGCAAAAACCATCTGAAGACAGACTCTCAGAAGACTCATTCGAAGAAAAATTCCCGGAAAATTATAATGCTTTATTAAAAATTGCTAAAGACCTTATCTATAATGAAAGATGGAGCGCTCAGGAAATTGAATTTACTTTTGAAGGAATGTCCCCTGAAAAACTCTTCATCCTCCAGACAAGAGATATGGCTATTACAAGGCGTGAAACCTTCATGGCTTTTGAACCATCTGAAGAACTTACATCAAGCTATCTCTCAAGAGGCATTGGAGTTGGAGGAGGTGCTTTAAGTGGCAGGGTTGTTTTTGATCTCGACGAGATTCAGGAATTCAGGAAAAAGGAGCCAGACATGCCTTTAATACTTATAAGATCAGATACTGTTCCAGATGATATAAGGCATATATCAGCAGCTGATGGTATTTTAACTGCTCGTGGAGGCTCAACTTCTCATGCTTCTATTATCGCAAATCGCCTCGGAAAGACATGTGTGGTTGGGTGCAATAATCTCATAGTTTTAGAACAGGAGAAAAAATGTATCCTGAATAAAAAGACTATCAATGCAGGTGATTTTATAAGTATTGATGGACGAAATGGCGCAGTTTACGAAGGACTCCATAATACAAAAGAAATAAGGGCAGAGGTATCCGGAAAAATATAAATGTCCGTATTATTCGGGTTAAGCAAATTTTAAGCGAAGTCAGCATCATTCGGGTTAAAATAATTTGGACAGATGTTTTTTTTAGAGTTATAATTGTATCATTACTTAAATAATCTAAAAGGGGTGAAAATATGTCAGAAAGGAGCAAAGCATCTATGTTATCCAGGAATAAAAGGATTCTCGGTATTAACGGTTTTGGAAGAATAGGCAAATTAAGTCTCTGGAATCATATTGGAAGAAAATATTTTTCCGAAATAGTTGTTAACATAGGCAGAAAAGCTGGAACAAGTCTGAAAGATATTGCCCTCTATATAGAAAAAGATTCTACATATGGTTCATTACATTCATATCTTTACGGTTACAAAGCTAATAGAATTATTGACAATATTGACGAAGATAAAGGAACAATGACAATAGATGGTATTCCTGTAACAATTCTAAGAGAAGCTCGCAATCCAAAAGACATTAAATGGAAAGAACACGGCGTTAAAATCGTTGTTGAAGCTACAGGCAAATTTAAAGACCCTGCTGCAATGCCTGATTGTAAAGAAGGTTCTGCAAGAGGTCATATAGAAGCAGGGGCCGAAAAGGTCATAGTATCAGCACCTTTCAAGATTAAAGAAAAAGGCATAAAAATGCCCGATGATGCAATTACACTCGTTATTGGAATAAATGATGATAAATATGAGCATGCAAAACACCATATAATTTCAGCAGCTTCATGTACAACAACCTGTTTATCTTATATGATAAAACCTTTACTCGATTATTTTGGACCTCAGAAGATACTCAGTGCTTCAATGGCAACGGTACATGCTGCCACAGGCACACAACAGGTTCTTGATAGATTGCCAGGTGCAGGTGCGACTGATTTAAGAAAAAATCGCAGCATTATGAATAACATTATTCTTACAACCACAGGTGCTGCTAAAACACTCGCACTTGTAATTCCTGAAATGCAACAGATAGGATTTATAGCAGAATCAGTAAGAGTGCCAATTTCAACTGGCTCTCTGATTATACTTGTTCTTGCTTTATGTGAAGAACCGGGCAAGCCACCTGTAATAACAAGAAAACTATTGAATGATATTTATAAAAACGCAGAGGAGAAGGAAAAAAGAGGATATATAAAATATACTGAAGAACAGAATGTATCTTCGGATATAATAGGACATTTTGGACCTGCTACTATTATCGAAGGCAGCGAAACACATACCAGAACAGCAAATATGACACTTGATTTGTCTAAACTATATAATATTCCGCCTGATCAGTTTACCGGGAAAATACCTGCTAACATTGAAATACCCGTAACACAGGCTGTAATTTATGGCTGGTACGACAATGAATTAGGTAGTTATACCAATATGCTCGGGGACCTGACAGTTAAAATAGCATCTAAAGTTTATGACTAACCTGTAAAATAAGTCATCTAATAGAAGGCTTCAAACCCGAATGATTACATTTTATGGGTTAATCTGACAATTATTAAAAAGTTGATAGCAAAGGGTAAAAAAACACCCAGTTTTAATAAGATACCCATACTGACAGAAAGGGAACATATAATTTTGGAAAATTGAAACCAAAACCAATTTTTCAATTCTCCGTTCAAACAAGAGAACGAAAACAACATACAATTGGAGTTTACCCTCTGAATCAAACAGAGAACACAATAATAACATATAAAATTTTTACATAATCTCAGGAGGTTTTCATGCTCAAAGCTAAGGTTACACTGGTTAAAGATATGCAATTTATCGGAGATACAGGTTCAGGACATGCTGTTGTAATGGATTCTGATCATTCTGTCGGAGGAAAAAATACAGGACCAAGACCTATGGAACTCCTTCTTATTGCATCCGGTGGCTGTACAGGAATGGACGTAATTTCCATATTGAGAAAGAAGAAACAGGATGTCACGGGTATTGAAATAAATGTCAAAGGAAATAAAGCAGAGGAATATCCTAAAAAACTGACTGAAATTAATATTGAATATATTGTTAAGGGGAGAAACATATCTGAAGAAGCAGTGAAAAGAGCAATTGAACTTTCAATGAATAAATATTGTTCTGTTAAAGCAACTCTTGAAGGTTCAGCAAAAATTCATTATTCTTATAAAATTATCAATGAATAAAACCCCAGGAAATACAGAAATTATTTTAAAAAATATCGCAACTCTCGGTTTTATAGGTTATCTGCCTGTTGCACCTGGAACATGGGCAAGTGCATTAGGTTTATTACTTTTTCTGATATTTAACATTTCTCTATCTGTACATGGTTTATTGATATTCGTTATTACAGTTGCTGGAATAGTATCTTCCACAATTGCTGAAAGGGTAATCGGACAAAAAGATAGCGGGCATATCGTAATAGATGAACTTCTCGGATACTTTATTTCTGTTTTTAGTCTGCCTGTTAATTATGTTACTCTTATAGCAGCCTTTTTTTTATTCCGTTTTTTCGATATACTAAAACCATTCCCTGTAAGACTTGTTGAAAAGAAACTGAATGGTGGACTCGGAATAATGATGGATGATATTCTTGCAGGAATTTATACCAATTTAATTCTGCAGGTTTATTATATTTTTTATGGATATTAGGTGTTTTATTGCAATTGATATACCAGATTCAATAAAAAAAGATATCAGCGACCTGATTGAATTTCTAAAAAAACATGATGCTGATATTAAATGGGTATCTGCTGATAATCTACACATAACATTAAAATTTTTAGGTAACACACCTGAAAAGCTTATCGCTGACATAAGAGATAAAATATCGATGATGGTAAAATCTTACAGGCCATTTTATATTAAAATAAAAGGTACCGGAGTGTTTCCAAGCAGCAAATATCCACGTATTTGCTGGATAGGAATTGAATACCCTGATATTTTTATAAAACTCCAGAAAGACATTGATAAATTAATGAAACAGTTCGGATTCAAAGAAGATGATAGAGATTTCAGACCTCATCTAACAATTGGTAGAATTCGTTCAAAAAGGGGAATCTTAAATATTGTAAAAGAGCTTGATAATAATATTTCAAAGGAATTTGGAAATGTCTCTGTAGATACAATAAAAATTATGAAAAGTGTTTTAAAACCAACAGGCCCGGAATATAGTTGTTTATATGAAATAAAAATAAATGAAGTATAAAATATATGTCAAATTAAACGGAGGATAAAATGAATAAAGACAAAGTAAAAGCACTTGAGATGGCTATTTCCCAGATAGAGAAGAGTTTTGGTAAAGGTTCTATAATGAGGCTCGGTTCAGAAGAAGTGGCTGAAGGCTTACAGGTAATACCTACCGGTTCTCTGACTCTTGATATCGCAACAGGTATTGGTGGTTTCCCAAGAGGCAGGGTAATAGAAATATATGGTCCGGAATCCTCAGGAAAAACAACTCTTGCTCTAAGCGCAATAGCACAGGCTCAAAAAGCAGGAGGCAACGCTGCTTTTATAGATGCAGAACATGCTCTCGATATTAATTATGCGCAGAAACTTGGAGTTAAAATCGAAGATCTTTTAGTCTCACAGCCAGACACAGGTGAACAGGCTCTTGAGGTTGCAGAAGTTCTTGTAAGAAGTGGAGCAATTGATATAATTACAATTGATTCTGTTGCTGCACTTGTTCCAAAAGCAGAAATAGAAGGTGAAATGGGTGACTCCTTACCCGGACTTCAAGCAAGGCTTATGAGTCAGGCACTAAGAAAATTAACAGCAGCAATATCAAAATCGAATACAACTGTTATTTTCATTAACCAGATAAGAATGAAAATAGGTGTAATGTTTGGTAATCCTGAAACAACAACAGGTGGTAATGCTCTTAAATTCTATTCTTCAATGAGACTCGATATTAGAAGAATAGAAAATCTTAAGGAGAATCAGGATACCATTGGTGGTAGGGTCAGGGTAAAGGTAGTAAAAAATAAAGTGGCTCCACCTTTTAAACAGGCTGAATTTGATATTTATTTTAATGAAGGAATATCACGTGAAGGTGAAATCGTAGATCTTGGAGTCGAAAAAGGTATAATAGAAAAGTCAGGTGCATGGTATAGCTATGGAGGAAACAGAATAGGACAGGGACGTGAAAATGTTAAGGAATATCTAAAAAATAATCCTGAAATAACAAAAGAAATAGAAGGCAAAATTATCGAAGCCTTTCATCTCAGGAGGTAATAATGGAAATCAATGATCTATTAAGAAAAGCCCATGCATTAGAAGCATCTGACCTTCATATAAAAGTTGGGTCTCCACCTATTCTCAGAATACATGGAGAACTTGTGCCTCTGACATCTGAAAAAAAGATTAGCCATGAGGATGCTACAAAAATCGCTCTTTCTGTAATGACCCCTGGACAAACAGATGTCTTTAAGAGAAAAAATGATATTGACCTCGCATATAGTGTTCCGGGACTCGGACGTTTCCGCTGTAAT
>FWPV01002669.1_pt1 | contig 42851 bp, 37 predicted proteins | sample 2228371 | NCBI WGS metagenome assembly FWPV01 (sample SAMEA103939776, study PRJEB20133) | metagenome
GGAGGGCGAGAACATCGGATCGCCGCCGTTGCACTCCTCGTCGTCGCCGTCGTCCTGGTTGCAGTGCACGACGACCTCGTCGCCCACCTTCCAGCGCTTCACCTTGGAGCCCACCGCCCAGACGATCCCGGCGGCGTCGGAGCCGGCGATGTGGAAGGGCTGCTTGTGGACGTCGAGCGGCGAGATCGGGATGCCCAGCGCAGCCCACACCCCGTTGTAGTTGACGCCGGCGGCCATCACCATGACCAGGCACTCGTCCTCGCCGATCTCGTGGGTCGGCACGACCTCTTGTTGCATCGCGGTGATGGGCTCGCCGTGCCGCTCCTTGCGGATCACCCAGGCGTACATGTTACGCGGCACGTGGCCGAGCGGGGGGATCTCGCCGATCTCGTAGAGATCCTTGGTGGCGATCCGGTTGACCATGGGTGCCGCGTCGCGATGGATCGGGATGACCTGGGCGCTCGCGGTGGACGCCGCCGCCGGCCGGGCCGGCTCGGTGGCGGACGGCCGAGCCTCGCCGGTGGCCCCGGTGGTGCCGGTGGCCGCCACCTCCTGCTCGAAGAAGTCGGCGGGCTCGAGGGGGATGCCCTCGCGGCGCGCGATCGCCAACAGCTCCTCCTGACGGCGGGCGGGGATCGCCCCGCGCCGGACCCAACCCGAGATCGCCGTCTGCCAGATCCCGAGCAGCTCGGCGACCCGCTGTTGCGAGCCGAACTTGGCGATGACCCGCTCGACGTTCTGCCTGCTCATGGCGATCCCCCGCTGGTCGACGGCGTCACCGTGACACGGGACGTGGTGGGCGTCAACGATCTTTCGTGTTTGACGCGCTGCGGCAAAGCGTGTTAGCAGCTCGACCTACACGAGCGCGCCCGACGATCAGGTGTTGGGTGACCGCCTCCCGGGGGATCGCCGCCATGTCCGAGCCCGTCCGCCGGCCGGATCCGCCCTGGCTGTTCCGCACCTACGCCGGACACAGCTCGGCCGCCGCCAGCAACGCCTTGTTCCGGCAGAACCTGGCCAAGGGCCAGACCGGGCTGTCGGTGGCCTTCGATCTACCCACCCAGACCGGCTACGATGCCGATCATCCGCTCGCCCGGGGCGAGGTGGGCAAGGTCGGGGTCCCGATCGGCTCGATCGCCGACATGGAGGTGTTGTTCGACGGCATCCCGCTCGAGCGGATGAACACCTCGATGACCATCAACGCCACGGCGATCTGGCTCCTGGCGCTCTACGTCGCCGTGGCCGAGCGACAAGGTGCCGATCGCGCCAAGTTGCAGGGCACGGTCCAGAACGACATCGTCAAGGAATATCTGGCGCGCGGTACCTACATCTTCCCGCCCGGGCCCTCGCTCAAGCTCACCACCGATCTGATCGCCTTCACCACGCGCGAGATGCCGCGCTGGAATCCGATCAACGTGTGCAGCTATCACCTCCAGGAGGCCGGCGCGACACCCGTTCAGGAGATCGCCTACGCGCTCGCCACCGCGATCTGCGTGCTCGACGCCGTGAAGGCTTCGGGCCAGGTGGCGCCCGAGGAGCTGCCCCGGGTCGTGGGCCGCATCTCCTTCTTCGTGAACGCCGGCATCCGGTTCGTCACCGAGATGTGCAAGATGCGCGCGTTCGCGAGCTTGTGGGACCGCATCACCCGCGAGCGCTACGGGGTCGAGGATCCCAAGCTGCGCCTGTTCCGTTACGGGGTGCAGGTCAACTCGTTGGGACTCACCGAGCAGCAGCCGGAGAACAACGTCTATCGGATCCTCTTGGAGGCGCTCGGGGTGACGCTCTCCAAGCGGGCCCGCTGCCGGGCCCTGCAGCTGCCGGCCTGGAACGAAGCCCTGGGGCTGCCGCGCCCCTGGGACCAGCAATGGTCGTTGCGGCTCCAACAGATCCTGGCCTTCGAGACCGATCTGTTGGAGTTCGAGGACCTGTTCGACGGCTCGCCGGTGATAGCCGCCAAGGTCGCCGAGCTCGAAGAGGCGGCGCTGGCCGAACTCGCCCGCGTCGAGGCCATGGGCGGGGCGATGGCGGCGGTCGAGAGCGGCCACATGAAGGCGCGCCTGGTCGAGAGCAACACGAAACGTGTCGCGGCGATCGCGGCCGGGACACAAAAAATGGTGGGCGTCAACTGCTTCACCGAGAGCGAGCCCTCGCCCCTGGTCGCCGACGGCGGCGGCTTCCTCACCGTCGATCCGCATGCCGAAGCGGAGCAGATCGAACGGCTGCGCGCGCACCGGGCGGCGCGCGACGGACGGGCGGTCGAGGCGGCGCTGGCGGCGCTGCGGGCGGCCGCACAGGAGGGGCGCAACCTGGTCCCGGCGTCGATCGACTGTGCGCGGGCCGGTGTCACCACCGGGGAATGGGCCCAGGTGTTGCGCGAGGTGTTCGGCGAGTACCGGGCGCCCACCGGTGTGGGTGCCGTGGCCGGGGTCGGCTCGGATCTGCTGGCGCCGGTGCGGGCGCGGGTCGAGGAGGCCAGTCGGCGGCTCGGGCGGCGGCTCAAGATCCTGATCGGCAAGCCCGGGCTCGACGGCCATTCCAACGGCGCCGAGCAGATCGCCGTGGCCGCCCGCGATTCCGGCATGGAGGTGGTCTACGACGGGATCCGGCTGGCACCGGCGCGGATCGCCACCACCGCCCTCGAGGAGGGGGTGCATCTGGTGGGCCTCTCGATTCTCTCGGGCTCGCACGAGCCGCTGGTGCGCGAGGTGCTGGAGCGGATGCGGCGGCTCGGCATCGGCGAGGTGCCGGTGGTGGTGGGCGGCATCATCCCGCCCGAGGACGCCCGCCGGCTGTTGGCCATGGGTGTGGCGCGGGTCTACACGCCCAAGGACTACCGGATCGATCAGATCATGGCCGACATCGTCGAGGTCGCCCTGGCCGCCCACCGCCGGGCGGCGTGAGCGACAGAGGTCCAGCCGTCGCCCGGCGGCGACCGGCTCCCCCGTTCGCGGCGTTGCTCGTGACGCTGCGCGATGTAGAACCCGGGCGCGGTGCGAGATTCGGGGAGGGCTGGAGGATGGCCGAGGTCCGGGTGGCGACCTTCGACGGGCCGGGTGCCGGCCCCGTGATCCGCCGCGTGCCGCGGCCGAACGTGCCGAAGAACGCGGCACTGATCGAGATCGCCTGTTGTGGGGTGTGCGGCACCGATCTGCACATTCTCGCTGGCCACTGGCCCAAGCCTTTGCCCTGGCCGTTCACGCTCGGCCACGAGCTCGCCGGGGTGATCGTCGAGAAAGGCCCGGAGCTCGAGACGGATTGGACCGGCCAGAAGCTCGAGGTCGGCTCGAAGGTCATGCTGCCACCCCTGATGCCCTGTGGCCGCTGCGACTGGTGCCGCCGCTATCCCGAGCAGGCCAACAAGTGCCTGACGCCGGTCTATTACGGCCGCTATCTGGGGTTCGACAAACCGCCCCACCTGTGGGGCGGGTGGGCCGAGATGGTCTACGTCGATCTCGACATGCTTCCGGGCACCAAGATCTACAAGCTGCCCGACGACATGCCGTTGCTGTTGGGCTCGCTGGCCGAGCCCTTGACTTCGTGCATCCGCGGTTTCGAGCGGGCCAAGAAGGCCGGCGGCTTTCCCTGGGGAGCCACGGTGGTGATCCAGGGCACCGGGCCGATCGGCATCCTCGCCATCGCCGCGGCCTACGAGATGGGCGCCGGCAAGGTGATCGCGGTGGGCGCCCCCGAGACTCCCCGGCTCGAACTGGCCCGCGCCTTCGGGGCCGTCGCGACGGTCGACATCACCGAGGAGGACACGCCCGAGAAGCGGATCGCCGCGGTGCGCGCGCTCGTGGGCGGCTACGGCGCGGATCTGGTCATGGACTGCTCGGGCCATCCGAGTGCCGGACCCGAGGGCATCGAGTTCCTCCGCGACGGCGGCTGCTACGTGGAGATGGGCCAGTTCACCGACGCCGGGCCCGTTCTCACCAACTGGCACCGGATCTGCACCAAGGACGTCACCATCCTGGGCTCCTGGGCGTTCACCGCCAACGACATCCCGCTCGGCATCAAGATGCTCGACAAGGCTCGTGACCGTTACCCGTGGCGGCGCATGCAGACGCTCTTCCCCTTCGACGAGGCCGGGGTGCAGGCGGCGATCGACGCGGCCCGGTCGATGCGGGCGGTCAAGGCCACGATCGTGCCCAACGAACTTTTGTGCGCCGCCTGAGCCCGCGGGGATCGGCTGCGCCGCGCACGGCATGGCCATCTCGGGTATCCACGCCGCGTTCGCCTCCGGTCGGTCGCGTCTCGTGGAACGCCCGTTCGCACGGCGAGGGCCGTGGCCACGGCCGAACCGCCGTGACCGTCGTTCTCGCGAACGATGGGATCGCTTCTATCGATGGTGGTTCGGGACCAATGGTCCGGTGTCGCGGAGCGGGGCCGGCGGTCCGTGGCCGCGAGCGGCGGGAGCGCACGGGTCAGAAACGCGGCCCGCGGCCCGGTGGCGCGTGCCCGGTGAGCAGGGTCACGAGATGGGCGAGGGCGGCGATCACCAGGATCACGCCCACGCCCAGGAGCAAGGTCGCGGGGAAGAGCGAAACCGAGCCGACCTCGCGCGGGCGGCGCTCGTACCAGAGGCAAAAGGCCGCCAGACTGAGGCCCGCGAACAGCAGAACCAGGGTCCAACGCAGGCTCAACGCGGTAGCCCTCCCGAACCGTTGACCCGGCGCCTATAGGTGGGACGGGATCGTTGCCGGAGGATCGAAGCCGTGTCGAGGATGCGGGCCATGCTGCTCGATGCCCCGGGCCGGCCGCTGCGCCCGGCCGTCCTCCCGGTGCCCGAGCCGGGTCCGGGCGAAGTTCGGGTCCGGGTGCTGGCCTGCGGCGTCTGCCGCACCGATCTGCATTTGGTCGACGGCGAGCTGCCCGACCCGAAATTGCCGGTCATCCCCGGCCACGAGATCGTGGGCGAGGTCGAAGCAACCGGGCCCGGCGTGCACCGTCTGGTGCCCGGCCAGCGGGTGGGCGTGCCCTGGCTCGGGTGGACCTGCGGTGGGTGTCGGTTCTGCCGCTCGGATCGCGAAAATCTCTGCGATACGCCGATGTTCACGGGCTACACCCGGGACGGCGGTTACGCCGAACGGGTGGTGGCCGACGCGCGCTTCTGCTTTCCCTTGCCGCCCGGCGATCCGGTCGCCCAGGCGCCGTTGTTGTGCGCCGGGCTCGTCGGCTATCGCGCCTATCGCATGGCCGGCGAGGGGCGTCGGCTCGGGATCTACGGGTTCGGCGCCGCTGCGCACATTCTGGTCCAGATCGCGACGGCCCAGGGTCGCGAGGTCTACGCCTTCACCCGACCGGGCGATCGGGCGGCTCGGGACTTCGCGCGCCGACTGGGTGCCGTGTGGGCCGGCGGGTCGGACGAACGGCCACCCGCGCCTCTGGATGCGGCGATCCTGTTCGCACCCGTCGGCGCCCTGGTGCCCGCGGCGCTGCGGGCGGTCGACAAGGGCGGGGTGGTGGTCGCGGGCGGCATCCACATGAGCGACATTCCCTCCTTCCCGTACCGCATCTTGTGGGAGGAGCGGGTGATCCGCTCGGTCGCCAACCTCACTCGGGCGGACGGCCAGGGGTTCTTCGCCCTCCTCGACAAGCTGCCGGTGGTGACCGAGACCGTCCGCTTTCCTTTGATCGAGGCGAACGCCGCGCTCGCCGCGTTGCGCGAGGGGCGGTTGCAGGGGGCGGCGGTCCTGGTACCCTGATCCCGCGCGCCGGGATCCCCCCTCGATGGGGGACAACAGGGAGGACCGCCCGTGGAGAAGCTCCACCGGGTCCGTGAGGCGTTGGCCGACAGCGACGTCTTCGGGTCCCTCACCGAAGAGGAGATCGGTCGTCTCGTAGGTTACGGGACCATGGTCAAGGTGCCGGCGGGGCGGGTCATTTTCCAGAAGGGCGACCCGGGTGAGAGCTTGGCCGTGGTGGTGAGCGGGCGGGTGCGCATCGGCACGGTCAGCGCGGACGGGCGCGAGGCGGTTCTCAACTTCGTCGACCCCGGCTGCACCTTCGGTGAAATGGCGATCTTCGACGGCAAACCGCGCAGCGCCGATGCCGTGGCCGTCGAGCCCTGCGAACTGTTCTGTCTGGAGCGGCGTGCGGCGCTGACCTTTCTCGAGCGTCACCCGGAGGTCGCGCTGCGGGTGATCGGCGTACTGTGCCAGCGGCTGCGGCGGACCACCGAGATGGTTGAGGATTCAGGCGTGCGGGCGATGGCGCCGCGCATCGCCCGTGCGCTCCTGCGGCTGGCCGCCGATCACGGCCGCCCCGTCCCCGAGGGCATCCGCATCGAGCTCGAGCTCAGCCAGCGGGAACTCGGCGCTTATTGCGGCTTGGCGCGCGAGAACGTCAACCGCCAGCTCTCGCTGTGGCGCGAGGCCGGGATCGTCCGCTTCGAGGGCCGCAAGCTAGTGCTGGTCGACCGAGCGGCGCTGGAGCGGATCGCCGCCGAGCCGCGGTGACGAGCCCGCCGGCTGCGTCGCCTGTTAACCAATTAGTAGATTCTTTCGCGTACACCCTTGCGCGTCGCGCGGGAATGCGTAACCTGTGCGCGATGCGTGTTGAGGGTTGGCGCGCAGTGGGAGAGACGACGATGCGGATGGGTTCCCTCCTCGCAGCCTCGGCGGTGATCGGGCTGCTCGCGATGCCGGACGCGGCGCTCGCCCAGCAGAGTGGCGGGGCGTTCATGGTCGACAACGTGCTGTGGCTGCCCGAGGTTTTCGCCCAGCTGAGTGCCTCCAAACAGCAGTCGGTGCAGGCCGAGCGTCAGTCCGAAGCTGCGATCTTCAAGAAAGTCGAAAGGGCGCTCAAGAAAAACAACTTCAGCAAGCTGACGCGAGCCGAGCTCGCGAGCATCCTGAGCATCTCGAACCGCGAGCGTGACGACCGCGATCTTTCGGTGTTCGACGCCCCGAACACGGCCTACGCGGGTCTCGACCGCATGGTGGGTGTGCAGTTGGGCTCGGGTACCAGCTTCAAGGTCGATCTGAGCGCGAACCTGCTGCCGACGATGCTCGTGCCGACGGTGTCGGGAGGTGAGGCGACCGACTGGACACCCCTCGACGAGGTCTACAGCATCTCCAACGTGCTCAGGGGTAAGGGCGGCGCGAAGATCGCCAAGAATGGAATCCAGTTCGATCCGGACACCGGAGAGCTCACCGTCACGCTGAAAAAACCATTCGGCCCCCGCCAGTTCGTCAACCTGCTCCTCGAGCTCGACGACGGTTCCGGTGCCGCCAAGAGCAAGAAGAAGGGGAAGGCACCGTCCAACCCGACGATCCAGGTGATGTTCGCGAACATGCCGCTGCCCTCGATCTCCGAAGAGCCGATCGTGATCCAAACGGCCAACGCGACGGAGATCGAGAGCAAGTTCACAGAGCCTCATTTCGTCGTGCACACCGAGGGCGCGGGTCTCAACCTGCAAACCGGTGTCATCGGCGGAACGTCGTTCACCGCGTTCGTGACCAACGGGGTATTGTTCAACAAATTCGACGTGGAAGTCGCGAGCCCGAGCTGAACGGTCGAGGCGTCCGTTGGCTAAGGGGTGGCGCGGCGCGCGGGCGGGTCGGCCGCGCGCCCTGCTCGTGGTGGCCGTCGGCGCTCTCGGTGCTCTCACATGCGGGCTCGCGCTCCCTGCCACGGGTGCCAGGTTGGCCGGGCTCGGTGGGGTGGCGGCAGCGCAGCGGCTCGTCGAGGGTGGTGACCTGACGGCGGCCGGCCGTCGGCGGATGCTCGAAGCCCACGACCGCGCCCGCGCCTGGCTCGCCGAGCCGCGCGCCAGCAAGCGGTTGGCCGAGGCCTTGGTTGCCTCGGCGCTACGGCGCGCGGGCCTCGGCATCCCGCCGGCGGTGTTGTCGTCCCTGGCGCGGGCGGTGCTGGTCGAGGCGCTGGAGGCGGCACCGGCCGACCCGGCCGCCTGGTTGCGCCTCGCTCAGCTCGAATCGGCGCTGCTCGACATCCGCGGGGCTGCAGCCGCTCTGCGGGCGTCTTACCGGCTGGGCCCCGTCGCGCCGGAGCTCGCGGTCGGGCGCGCGACGCTGGGCTTCGGCCTGTGGGACTGGCTGGCCGAAAGGATGCACGAGCGCGTCGTGAGCGAGCTGACGACGGCTTTTCGAGCCGACCCGGCGACGCTCGTGCGGGTCGCGGCGGCGACCGCTCGGCTCGCCGAGCTTCGTCGGGAACTCGCGACGGACCAATCGGCGCTCGCGGTCCTCGAGCGGGAACTGGCGGCGCTGCGGCGTGCGGCGGCGGATCCGCTGGGAGGGAGCGGATGAGGTGGTTGGCGAGCGCCGTAGCCCTGTTCGCGCTCGCCTCGGGGCCGGGCCCGAGCCGGGCGGAGATGGCGATCGCCGACTATCTGGCGATCAGCAAGGGCGAGGGCGCCGTGCGGCCGGATTTCGCGATCGTCTATCTGGCGGGGGCGCTCGACGCGCTGGAGGCCGCCAACGCGGCCGCCCGTGCGCGCGGCCGGCCCTATTATTGCCCGCCGGAGGACCAGATCCCGACCGTGGTCGAGCTCAAGCCGGCACTCGACGAGCTGCTGGCGCTCGCCGTCGAGCAGCAGCGCGACTTCGAGCGTTACGCGCGGATCGTGAGCGTGGGCACGGTGAGCCTCACGGCCTTGGCCCGTCTCTTCCCCTGCCCGGCGAGCGAGGCCCCGGCCGCACCGGCGCGGTGAGGCCGCAACCGGATCGCTGCCGCTCGGCCACGGCGATTCTCGACGCCGGCATCGCTGGCTCGCGAGCCGAAGGCGTGGTCGGGCCACGCCGGGCCCGACACCGGTCGCCATGGACCGGGGGCGGGCGGTCGCCCGCATCGGTCGGGGTGCACCGACGTCGACCGGTCGCGTGTCCGGCGCGGCGTCGACCGGGCCGGACGGCGTACGTTCTGCGCGGCTGCACGGCGGGGTACGGGGCACCCGCCCGAGACCGCCGAGAAGACGGCGCCGAGCTTCGGTGGCCCGGTGGTCCGGACCCGTTGGCTCGTGGTCGTCCAGAGGACCGCTCGGTGTAACAGGAGGCCCGAGATCGCCGATGCGATCCAGGAGGGCGCGAACCGGACTGTACCGCACCGTCGATCGCGGCGCCGGTGCGGGGGCGGCGCAGCGAGGAGGGCGCCGATCGGCGGGGGCCACATCGTGCCGGGGCTCGCGTCGCCGGACGCCCCCACCCTGTCGGAATTTGCAAGCGCTCCGAGCACCTCGTCCTGGGCGCGCTGCGCGAGATCATCGGGTCGGCCCGCATCCTCCCTGCGCCGACGAGCCGTTGTCGATGCCCTTGCCGACGACCGGGTCCACCGCCTCGCGATCCGGAGCCGGTTGCCGTATGCCGTGGCGTCGAAGCCGTCGGGTCGTCGCGGGGAACCGGTGGCCCGCCCGACGCGGCCAGGACCGTCGCGAGGTTGTCGCCTACGGCCCGGCCGCCCCTGCCGACGGCGACGGACGGCGACCGCGCAGGGGGCGGCACCGGTGGCGCCGCGAGCTGGAAGTTCGGTTCGCGGGATGTCGCGGCGGTTCGAGTCTCGACCGGTGAGCCTCGCACCCGTACCGGCAACGGCCCCCTCGCACCCTGGGGGCAATCGACGTTCGCCGCGGACCCGAAGACCCGGGCGGCCGGCTCGAGGAACCCCTCGTCGAGCGCGTGGCGAGTGCCTGCCCGCCGGTCGCCGGTGACCGTGTCGGTCGCAGGTGAGGGTGGCCCGATTGGAGCGGCCATGGCGTTCGTGTCGAGCGGGTTAAGCTTGCCGCCCCTGCCGAGGCAGCAGCGCCGGTCCCCGATCCCTCGGTAAGGGGTGAGCGCCGCGGCCGACCGGCCCGGCCTCGCGATGGCGATCTCCTGCCCGACCGCCCGCGCCTCGCCGCCGCTCGGGCGGCGGATCGAGCGTCGCCCATCGGCCCGGGCCGGGGATCGGAATGACGACGGCGGCGGCATCAGTCCGCCCGGACTCGCGGTCCCCGGGAGATTGGGGGCATGTCGCCGCCAGGAAAAAACGGCTGTGCGGCTCGGCGTCGGGCCGCCGCGGGCGTGCGCCGTCGCCCGAGCGGCTACCGCCGCACACGGCCCGATGATCTCGGCGGGCCCACGCGCCAGGAGTCGGCACGCGTCGCGCCGATCGCCATCGAGCCACTTCCTCGACCTGCGGCCCGAAGCCCCACCAGCAGGTCTCGGCCGGCGCCCGACAAGGGGCACGTGCAGCGAGCCGCGTTTCGCCGTGGACGCGGCACGCCGTGGCTGGCGGCGCCGGCCGCGGCTCACCCCGTCACGCTCGAACGGGCGCCGATGAAGGCCGCCCGACGTCACGGAGCGTTCCGGTCTCCGCAGCCCTGCACGGCCGGGGCTCTGCTCGCTCGCCGCCGCTCTGGGCAAACTCGCCCGCAACCGCTAAGCAGCGTTCATGTCCAAGGCGCGCCTTCGCTTTCGCATCGGCTCCGTGGTCCTGGAGGCCGAGGCTCTGGAGACGCCCACGGCGCGGGCCGTGCTGGCTGCCTTGCCCATCGATTCCCGCGCCTCGACCTGGGGCGGGGAGGTCTACTTCACCACGCCGGTTCGCGTCGTCCGCGAGCCCGACGCGCGGGACGTCGTGGAGCCGGGGGAGATCGCCTTCTGGGTCGAGGGCCGCTCGATCGCCATCGCTTTCGGCCCCACGCCGGTATCCCGCGCCGGCGAGTGCCGGCTCGTGGCGCCGGTCAACATCTGGGCTCGGGCCCTGGGCGACGTGCGGTCGCTGAAGGTCGTGCGCGACGGCGATCCCGTTCGCGTCGAGCGGATCGAGGACGGCTCTTGAGCGGGACGGGCGAGCGGCCGGCCACATTGCTCGCCCGCGCCGGTGGTGCTCACGACGAAGCCACCGGCGGTGTCCTCCCGGCGCTCCAGCCCTCGACGACGTTCCTACGCGATCCCGACAACCGGTATCGCCGCGGCTTCGACTACGCGCGCGACGCGAGCCCGGTCGGACACATCGTCGAAGACCTGCTGTGCCGCCTCGAAGGCGGGACCGCGGCGATGCTGTTCGCTTCGGGCATGGCCGCAGCCACCGCCATCTTCCGTGCTCTGCCGTACGGCGCCCACGTGGTGGCCCCGCGGGTGATGTATTGGGGGCTGCGCAAATGGCTGCTCGGCCAGGCGGCGCGCGGCCGGCTTGCGGTGGATCTCGTCCCGCTCGACGATCTCGATGCGGTCCGTGCCGCGGTTTGCCCGGGTCGCACCCGACTTCTGTGGGCCGAGACCCCGGCCAACCCCACCTGGGTGGTGGCCGACCTCGCCGGCCTCGCGGCCATCGCGCGCGACGCCGGCGCGCATCTCGCCGTCGACAACACCGTGCCCACGCCGCTCCTCACCCGGCCACTCGAGCTGGGCGCGCACCTGGTCCTGCACAGTGCCACCAAATATCTGAACGGGCACAGCGACCTGTTGGCCGGCGCGATCGTGACCGCAGCCGAGGACGAGCTGTGGCAGGAGCTCCGTACCCTCCGCCATGACGAGGGAGCCGTGCTCGGTGCCTTCGAAGCCTGGCTGCTGCTGCGGGGCCTGCGGACGTTGCCCGTGCGGCTGCGGGCTCAATGTGCGGCAGCCCTCAACCTGGCCGCCGCGCTCGAACGCCATGCGGCCGTCGAGCAGGTTCTCTACCCCGGCCTGCCGAGCCATCCGGGCCACGCGCTGGCCCTCCGGCAGATGCGAGGCGGGTTCGGCGGCATGCTCTCGATCGTGGTGCGCGGCGGGGCCGAAGCGGCGATCGCCACTGCCGCTCGGGTGCGGATCTGGACCCGTGCCACCTCACTGGGTGGTGTGGAGAGCCTGATCGAGCACCGGGCCTCGATCGAGGGGCCCCACACCCCGGCACCACCCGGACTCTTGCGCCTGTCGGTGGGTCTCGAAGATCCGGTCGATCTGTTGGCCGACCTCGAGGACGCCCTCGCCGCCGCGGCGAGGGGCTGAGCCGTTCGCATCCGGCCGTCCTCGCTTCGCGCCCGCGACGGGCTCCCTTGGACGACGAACCGCGATGATCCCGCCGGTGGGCTCACCGCCCCCGCGACGGCTCGCCTCGGGAGCGCGGAGGATGGGCTACGAACATCCACTCCGCATCCTCGAAATGGCCGCAAAGCGACAGGAAACGTCGGCGATCGAGAGGCGGTCGCCCGGTGAGCCAGTCTCCGAGTAACGAGAGGCGAAGCCCCGCTGCTTCGATTTCGTCCCAGACCCCGTTACATGTGCTCGCAACGTCGTCGGTTTCGACGAGGCGGTTGTAGAGGAGTACGAGCGGTCGGTGGCGTGCGAGCGAGCGGCGCGCTCCCGCGAGAGCCCGCACTTGGGCGCCCATGGCATCGATCTTGACCAGCCGCGGCGCGGGTCGCCCTTCCAGATGCTCGTCCAACGTGCCGATCGGCACCGTCCGCCGCTCCACGGTCTCGCCGTCGTCGCTGTCGAAACGGCGCCAGCGCTCGAGCGAGCTGAGCCCCGGCTCGCGCCGGTGAACGAGGAATTCGGCCGTACCGGTTCGCTCGGCGACGGCCGCCTCGATCACGTCCGTCTGCGGGTAGAGCCGGCACAGCCGCGCCGCCAGCTCAGCGATCGGCTCGACCGCTAGATGACGTCCCCGCGGTACAAGGCGCGACGCCGCGGCAACGAAGAAGCCGCGATGGGCACCGACGTCGACCACGGAGGACTCCGGCTCGAGCGCGCGTCGCATGAGGGCCACGGCGTCGTGCTTGTAGCGCCAGGAGCGCGGGCCGTGGCGCCGCCCGCGGCCCGCGGCCGGCCAGCCACAAATGGGCCAGGCGCGCCGGCACGTCGAGCACCGTACCGGCGAGCATTTCTTCCATCGTATCGGTGATCGCCATGGTCGCGGGATACCTTTCGGGTCGAATCCCTCCCACCTTGATCGCACGGCCCCACGACGCAAGGCTCCGCGCCGCGGCGAGTTGGACCTCCGGGCGCGGTGCCGAGCCCCTGATGTATCCTTTTACGCTTCCTGCCCGGTCGCAGCAGCGCTCTTCCCCACTCGAGCCCCGTCGGTCCGCGCGCAGGCCGGGCCCACGCAGTCGGCCGTTCCTCCGGGACCGCCTCCGGGTTATGGAGGGCCGTCCGCACGGGAGGAGCCATGCTCGCCGTCGTCGCCCACGCCGCCCACGATCTGCGCGTCGAGGAGCGCGAGCCGGGACCCCTGGGCCCGCACGAAGTGCGTGTGCGCCTCGGGGCCGGCGGGATCTGCGGCAGCGATCTCCACTATTACCACGAGGGCGGGATCGGCGACTTCCCGATTCGCGAACCTTTGGTGCTGGGTCACGAGATGGCCGGGACCGTGGTCGAGGTCGGCCCGGCGGTGCACGGCCTCGAGCCCGGCACCCCGGTGGCGGTCAACCCGACCTGGCCGTGCCCGGGCGCGGGCTTCGATCCCGGTGGCCGGGCGCATCTCGCTCCGGACATCCGCTTCGCCGGCAGTTCGCGGACCTTCCCGCACGTCCAAGGCTTCTTCCAGGAGCTGGTGACGGTCCGCGCCGAGCAGTGCCGACCCGTGTCGCCTACCCTCTCGCTCAACGAAGCAGCGATGGCCGAGCCTCTGGCCTGCTGCCTGCACGCGATCCGGCGCGCCCGCGAGGTGCTGGGTCGGCACGTCTTGGTCCTGGGCTGCGGGCCGATCGGCTGTCTCACCGTCGCCGCCGCCCGGCTCGCCGGGGCCGGGCGGATCACCGCCTGTGACCTCGTCTCCGCGGCTCTCGCCAAGGCCCGAGCCATGGGCGCCGACGAGGTCGTCGATCTCTCGGCGGATCGGGGGCCGCTCGAGCGGCTGCAGGAGTCCGGCGGTCGGGTCGATGTGGTGGTGGAGGCGGCGGGCTCGCCCCTGGCCGCCGTGGACGGGCTCAAGGCCACCCGCCGGGGCGGGACCTACGTGCAGTTCGGCGTGCTGCCCAAGGGCATGCATCCCGTCCCCTTCGACCAGATCGTGGCCAAGGAGTTGGATCTCGTCGGGACCTTCCGCTTCTGGGAAGAGTTCGATTGGGCGGTGGCCGCGATCGCCCAGGGGCGGGTCGACGTGCGGCCCCTACTGACCGAGGTCCTGCCGCTGTCCCGGGCGCGGGAGGCCTTCGAGCTGGCCTCCGATCGCCGCCGGGCGATGAAGGTCCAGCTGGCGCCCGATTGAGCGGGCTGTACGATCGGCACGGCATCGCGCGCGGGCCGTTCGAGCCCGTTCAACTGGCCGGCCCGGCCGGCACGGTGTTCCCACGCTCCGGCTGGGCCGCGTCCGTGCTTCGCCATCGAGCGGTCTCCCCGAAAGCTCGTCGGGTGCCTCCACCCCGCGTGCACGCGACCATCCGACCGCGCCCCGGACCGTACCCGGCCGACCCGAGCGGCACCGACGGGGTTCACCGCGCGCTCGCCCGGCGTTAGGAAGATCGAGCCGGAGTGTGTCGACCAGGGAGGACGAGCCGTGAGCGCCAAGGACTTTCTCGACCGCGCCCAGCAGCGGCTGGCGGAGCTGGAGCGGCTCGCGCGTGAGGCAAGCGATCCGGCGGCGAGATCCGAGCTCGCGCCGAGGCTCGAGGTGGCGCGCGAGCGGCTGAAGGCTCTTCGTTTGCAGGGCTCGGACGTGCAGGAGGAGGCGTTGCGAAGCTTCGCCGGCCTGCTCGACGAACTCGGGGCCAGGGTCGGGGCCCTCACCGCTCCCCGAGGCTGAGGTCGACGGCCCGAAGCGGGGCCGCGGTGGACGCCTCGCCACCGCCGTCCTCCCGCTGGACTCGGGTGGAGCCCGTCGAGCTGGGACCGCAGTGAGCCCATCCGCGCGGTCCCCCCGGGGACCATCGAGCCCGCGCTACCCGCGGTCGCGAGCGTGACCACGACCGGGATCGTCGTCAGACCGCTTGGGCGGCGCGCCAGCGGCGGCTATGAACGGCCGCGCCGCGCGGGAGAGGAGGGATGACCGAGAACCTGTTCGAGGTGTTGGCCCAGGGCTTCGCCGGTCGGAGCGAGGCACCGGCGATCGAGACGGCGGCCGGTGCGGTGTGGTCCTTCGCCGATCTGGAACGCCGCTCGGCCGCCTACGCCCGGATGCTGCGCGGTTTCGGGCTCGAGCCGGGTGATCGGATCGCCGTGCAGGTCGACAAATCGATCGAGGCGGTGTGCCTCTACCTCGGGTGCGTGCGCGCGGGCGGGGTCTTCCTGCCGCTCAATACCGCCTACACGACGAGCGAGCTCGCCTACTTCCTGGCGGATGCCGAGCCGAAGGTCGTGGTGGTGCGACCCGAGCTCGTGGCCGAGGTCGGAGCGCTCGCCCCCGAGGCCACCATCCTCGCGCTCGATGCGGCCGGGAGCGGCAGTGCCGCGGCCGCCGCCGACGCCGCGGCGGGGCCGTTCGAAACGCTACCCCGCGGTCCCGACGATCTGGCCGCCATCCTCTACACCTCCGGGACCACGGGACGGTCGAAGGGCGCGATGCTCACGCATCGTAACCTGTCCTCCAACGCTCGCGTGCTCGTCGATTTCTGGCGCTTCACCCGCAGCGACGTGCTCCTGCACGCCTTGCCGATTTACCATACGCACGGGCTCTTCACGGCCATCAACACGCTCCTTCTGGCCGGCGGCTCGATGCTGTTCCTGCCGCGCTTCGATCTCGACGAGATCTTTCGGCTGCTGCCGCGGGCCACGAGCATGATGGGTGTGCCGACCTTCTACACCCGCCTGCTCGCCGATCCCCGCCTCACCCGCGAGGCGGTCGCCCACATGCGCCTGTTCATCTCCGGCTCGGCTCCGCTCCTGGTCGAGACGCATCGCGCCTTCTTCGAGCGCACCGGCCACGCCATCCTGGAGCGCTACGGGATGACCGAGACGGGTATGAACGCCTCCAATCCCTACGAGGGGGAACGACGGCCCGGTACGGTGGGGTTTCCGCTACCGGGCGTGGAGATCCGCATCACCGACCCCGAGACCGGCCGGTCCTTGCCCGTGGGCGAGATCGGGATGATCGAAGTGCGGGGCCCCAACGTCTTCAAGGGCTACTGGAAAAATCCCGAGAAGACGGCAGCCGAGTTCCGGCCGGACGGATTCTTCATCACCGGCGATCTCGGACGGTTCGACGCCGACGGCTATCTTTCGATCGTCGGCCGCGGCAAGGATCTCGTGATCTCCGGCGGTCTCAACGTCTATCCCAAGGAGGTCGAGGACGCGATCGACACCCTGCCGGGTGTGGTCGAGAGCGCGGTCATCGGCTGCCCGCATTCCGACCTCGGCGAGGCGGTCACCGCCGTGGTCGTCCCCGAGAAGGGCGTACGGCTCGACGAGGGGCGGATCCTCGCCGCGCTCGAGGGCAAACTCGCCAAGTTCAAATGTCCCAAGCGCGTGCTGTTCGTCGACGAGCTGCCGCGCAACACCATGGGCAAGGTCCAGAAGAACGTGCTGCGCGAGCGCTATCGCGATCTCTACGCGGCGACCTGACGCGGCCGCCCGTTCGCACGGGCGGCCGGTTGGTCACTGGGCGGTCCAGCCCCCGTCCACCGCCAGTGCTTGACCGCGGATCTGGGCCGCCGCCTCGCTGCACAGGAACACCGTGAGTGCGCCGATCTGCTCGGGTGTCACGAACTCGAGGCTGGGCTGCTTCTCGACCAAGAGTTCGCGCTTGGCCTCCTGCGGCGAGATCCCCTTCTGGGTCGCTCGGTCGTCGATCTGCTTCTGGACCAGAGGCGTGAGCACCCAGCCCGGGCAGATCGCGTTGCAGGTGATCCCGGTCCGCGCGGTCTCGAGGGCCACGACCTTGGTGAGGCCCACCAGCCCGTGCTTGGCCGCCACGTAGGCCGATTTGTGGATGCTGGCGACCAGCCCGTGGGCGGAAGCGATGTTGACGATCCGGCCCCAATTGCGGGCCAGCATCTGAGGAAGCACCGCCCGGATCGCGTGGAAGGCGGCGGACAGGTTGACGGCCAGAATCGCGTCCCAGCGCTCGACCGGGAACTCGTGGACCGGAGCGACGTGTTGGATCCCGGCGTTGTTGACCAGGATGTCGACCTTACCGTGGGTGGCGGTCCCCTCCTCGACCATGGCCACGATCTGCTCGGGGCGGGCCATGTCGGCGCCGTGATAGGTCACCGACACGCCGTGCGTGGCGGCGAGCTCGTCGCGTAGCCGGGCGATCAGGGGGGCCTCGCCGAAGCCGTTGAGGACGATCACGCAACCCTGCGCGGCCAGGGCTCGGGCGATCCCGAGCCCGATGCCGCTGGTCGAGCCGGTGACGATCGCCACCTTGCCTTCGAGCGCCCGCATGGTGCCTCCTCCCTTCTCGCACGCTCTCTCTAGGCATGCCCGCCGTCCCTGTCGACCGCTGGAGCCCCCGGCCCGGGTCTGCTAGCGGAACCGGATGCGAAGGAACGGGGAGGCGGGGCGTGGTCCGGCAGCTGGAAGGCAAGGTGGCGATCGTCACCGGCGGGACGCAGGGGTTGGGCGAGGCGATCGCCCGGCTGTTCGTCGAGCGCGGGGCGAGCGGTATCGTGCTCGTGGGCCGCGATCGCGAGCGTGGTCGGGCCGTGGCCGACGTATTGGAGGCCACGGGCGCGCAGGCTCTCTTCGTCCAGGCGGATCTCGCCGATCTCGATGCGGTTCGGCGCATCGTGCCGGCCTGCGAGGGAGCCTTCGGCCGGGTCGATTGTCTGGTCAACGCGGCGGCGCTCACCGATCGCGGCACCGTGCTCGGCACCGACCCCGAGCTGTTCGACCGTTTGGTGGCGGTCAACGTGCGGGCTCCCTTCTTCTTGATGCAGGATTCGATCCGGCTCATGCTCGATCGTCGGATCGAAGGCGCGATCGTGAACATCCTTTCGGTCTCCGCGCACGGAGGCCAGTCGTTCCTCACGGTCTATTCGGCCACCAAGACGATGCTCGGGGCGTTGACCAAGAACGTCGCGTTCTCCGTTCTGCCGCACCGGATCCGCGTGAACGGCCTTTGCATCGGCTGGATGAACACACCGGGTGAGCACGCCATCCAGAAGAAGGCCCACGGCGCTCCCGACGACTGGCTCGAGAAGGCGGCGGCCGGCCGACCGTTCGGGCGGCTCCTGGAGCCCGCCGAGGTGGCGAGGGCGGTGGCCTTCCTGTGCTCGGCCGAGAGCGGGATGATGACCGGGTCTCTGGTCGATTTCGATCAGACCGTGCTCGGTTGTTGGGACGAGCCGCCGGTCCCGAAGACCCGCCTGGTCTGAGTCCCGGCCGCCGGCGTGCGAGCCGCGGTCCGGCCGCGCTCGCCGCCGCTCAGCGCGGCTCGGCCCGCGCCAGCCGTATTTCCTCGAGCAACGCTTCGAGCTCGGGCTCGACGATGCCGAGCTCACGCAGATGGGCCACGGTTTCGCGCAGATAATCGAGATTCGAGCCGCCCAGCCCGTGGGCCTCGCGGATCCGCCGAACCAGCTCGTCGCGCGGAAGATCGCGCTCGAAGCGGGGATCGGCGGTCCGCGCGAGGTAGGTCCAGGCGGTCACGATCTCGCCACTGTCCAACAACGTCACCGGCAGCGCTCGCCGCTCGTAGAGATAGCCGCGGACGTTCTCGCGCGCGTCGAGGACGGCGAGTACACTCGGCTCGTCTCGTTGCGCGATGGCGAAGGCGCGGCCCACACAGCTTCGACCGGGCGCGAGGCCCAACACGCAGCCCGGACGGTCCGGGGTGCCGCGCCAATGCTCCGAGCGGATGCACAGTGCGCGGTGGAACCCGTCGAGCCGGGCCGGGGCGGAGCGTTCGTGCGCGAAGCCCGGCCGCCACATCAAGGAGCCGTAGCCGAAGATCCAGACGAGCGAGGCGGGCATGGTCACGTGCCGCGGGCGATGCGCGCCCGGATCCGCCGTAAGCCGAGCCAGACCACGATCACCACGATCGGCGCCAGCACCGCGATCACGACGGATTCGTCCATGCCGAACAGGTGCGAGGCCAAGGGCTCCACGACCTTGGCGAGGACCGAAAGCGCGTAGTAGCTAATCGCGACCACCGAAAGGCCCTCGACCGTCTCCTGCAGGCGCAGTTGCGCCTTGGTCCGTTCGGCCATCCCGGCCAGGACCTCTTGGTTCTGCGCCTCGAGGGCGACATCGACACGGGTGCGCAACAGATCGGTGGCCCGGGACAGACGCTCCGCCAGCGTCCCGACCCGGCGGCCGGTGGCGACACAGGTCGCCATCGCGGGGCCGAGCCGTCGCTCGAGGAAGGGGGTGAGCCTCTGGAAGCCGGAGATCGACCGCTCGTCGAGCTCGCGCAGCCGCTGGTGGACGATACGGTGATAGGCCTCGGCGGCGGCGAAACGGAACGCGTGCGCGTCGATCAACCGCTCGACCTCGCGGGCGAGTGCGGTGATCCGCTCCAACAAGGCCCGCTCGGCGGCCGGTCCGCTCACTTCCGCCATGTCGTCGAGCAACTCGTGCAGCTCCTGCTCCAGCCGACCGATCACGGGCGCCTGCTCCTGCGCGATCGGCAAGGCCAGAAGGGCCAGCATCCGATAGGTGTCGATCTCGGTGAGCCGGCGCACGGTCCGCCCGGCCCGCGCCGCGGTGAGGCCCCGATCGAGCACCACGTAGCGGGTGAAACCCTCGGGACCGATGCGAAAATCGGTGAACACCCGGGCCGTGCCGCCGGCCACGAGCGCCGCCGCCACGTCGTCGTGACCGAAGAACCGCTCGACCAGGGTGGCGGCCGGTTCGTCGGTGTCGGCGGCGAGGCGCAGATCGGCGGCGGCCAGCCGAACCGGACCCAGACCCTGGCCGATCTCCGCCAACATCGCCGGTACGGGGGCCAGAGGGTCGAGCGGATCCTCGGGCCAGGAGCCGACGAGGGTGAGGGTCCCGAATTCGCCGTGCCGCTCCCACTTGAGCCGCTGGGTGCCGAGCTCGATCACCGCCTGACGCGCGTCTTCGGCGGGCGTGGGCAAGGCGTGTCGCTCGCAGAACGCGGCGAAGGCGGTCTTGAGGCGCGCCGAGCCCGGATCGAGCAGGGCCAAATGGAGCACCCGCGCCGGCGGTCTCACCGGCAGGGAGGGACGGCTGTGGAGCTCCTCGTTGAGGCGGTGGCGCAGAGGGTGGTCGCGCACCGCCGCTAGCCTCGCGAACCGTTCCCGCGGGCGCGGGCGGCGTCGGCGAGCCGCGCCTCGAGCGCCCGGGCGGCATCGAAGAAGCGGGCCTTGGCTTCGGCCACGAACGGGTTCTCGCTCTCGATCGCGAGGAACAGCTCGTCGGAATCGTAACGGACGAGCTCGACGCTCTGCATCAAGAGCTCCCAGGTGCGGGTGGTCTGCAACACGTCCGCCGGCTCGATCTCCACCATGATCTTGGCGATCAGGTGGGTGAGGCCCTGGACATAGGCGAGTTCGCGATCGTGCCGCTCGGGTGTGGTGCGGACCACCTTCAGCCGTAGCCGCTCGGCCAGGAACCGCTCGACGCACGCTTCGCGTCCGCCGCGCCCGGGGCATACCGCCACCTTGAGCCCGGCGATGCCGTCTTTGCCGCTCTGCGGACCGAACAGCGGATGGGTGCACACGAAGTCGACATCGGGCGGCAACAGCCGGGACAGGATCGCGTGCGGCTTGAGCTTGACCGAGCAGACGTCGACCACCAGGGCGCCTGGGCGCAGGTGCGGGACCATGCGCTCGATCACCGTCTCGAAGCGCTGCACCGGCACGGCGGGCACCACCACCTCACAGGCCGCCGCCGTGGGCAGGTCGACGGCCTGAACGTCGTAGACCTCGGTCACCTCCGAGAGATCGCGCTTCGGGTCGTGCACGCACACGCGGAAATAGGGGGTCACGTGGCGCAGCATGAACTCGCCGAACGCGCCGCAACCCACGAGCCCCAGGGTCTTGGGCATCAAAGGACCCCCGCGTGGGGAGCGCTGTGCAGGAAGGCGGCCAGGACCTCGACCACCCGTCGATTGTCCGCTTCGAGGCCGATCGAGATGCGCAGTGCATCCGGCAGGCCGTAGGCGCCCATGGCGCGGGGGATGATGCCGTGGCGTTCCAGCCAGGCCTCGGCGGCCCGGGCGTCGCGCCCGGGCTCGCGGGGAAACTCGACGAGCAGGAAGTTGGCCACCGAAGGATGGACGATCAGACCCAGGCTCGAGAGCTGGTCGCGCAGCCAGGGCAGCCAGCGATCGTTGTGGGCCTTGGCGGCGGCTTGATGTTCGAGGTCGTCGAGTGCCGCCACGGCCGCAGCTTGGCCCGGTTGGCCGACGTTGAAAGGGCCGCGCGTGCGCTCCAGCACGTCGACCACCGCGGGCGGGCCCACGAGCCAGCCCACGCGCAGCGCGGCGAGGCCGAAGAGCTTCGAGAAGGTCCGGGTCATGACGACGTTGGGTTGCTCGAGCGCGAGCGCGAGCCCGCTGTCGTAGTCCGGGGCGGAGACGTACTCGGCGTAGGCCGCATCGACGACCAGGAGCACGTCGTCGGGCAGGCCGGCATGCAGCCGCCGCAGCTCCTCGCCGGTGAGATACGAGCCCGTGGGATTGTTGGGGTTGGCCAGGAACACGATCCGGGTACGGCTCGTGACCCGAGCGAGCAGCGCGTCCACGTCGGCCTTGAGATCCCGCTCCGGTGCGGCCACCGGAAGCGCTCCGGCCGCCAGGGCGGCCAGGCGATACATGAGGAAGCCGTGGGCGGAGTGCAGGATCTCTTCGCCCGGCCCGGCATAGGCCCGCACCAGCAAACCGATCAGCTCGTCCGAGCCGGCGCCGCACACGATGCGCGCCGGATCCAGGTTGAAGCGCCGGCCGATTGCCGCCTTGAGCGTCGTGCAAGCACCGTCGGGATAACGGTGCAACCGTTGCGCCTCGGCACGGTAGGCGGCGATCGCCGCGGGGCTGGGCCCCAGCGGATTCTCGTTGGCCGAGAGCTTCACCGCCGGAGCTCCGCCGGCCGCCTCCGCCTTGCCGCCGACATAGGGGCTGATCTCCAGGATGCCCGGGCGGGGCCGTGGGCCTGGGACGGGCATGGGCTCAACCTTTCTCGCTCGAAGGGGTGATCGCCGAACAGGCCGCCGCGACGGGGCCGGTCGCACGGACGGGCTCCCCGATCGGGCGCGGATAGGCGCCGATCACGACCGCACGACGAAGCTCCTCACCGAGTGCGCTCGCCAGTCCGGGCGCCGAGAGATCACCGCGAGCGTGGAACCCGTCGACCTCTACGAGATGCAAGTTCCGGTGGGCGAGCCGCGCCGCGGCGCGCCAGCGGGGCGCCAGTCCCTCGTCCGCGAGGACCGCCTCGAGGTGCGCTCGGCTCGTGGTGAGACCGGTTTCGAGCACCACGAGTGAGAGATCGTCGTCGGATGGCTCGGGCTCCAACGAGGCCAGGGCGAGCGCCTCGGGGGCCGCCCCGTCGACGAACGGCAACCGGGCGATGGCCGCCAGAGCGCGATGGACCGGCTCCAAGAGAGCGGTCCACCAGCCCTCACCTTCCCGGGGCATCGGCAGGACCGCAATGGTGAACGGGTCCCGGCTCGCGCGGTCGAGCGCGGATCGGGGGTCGGGAGCACGTTCGAGGGGGGTCGTCGAGCCAAACTGGTCGCGGGCGACGTCCCAGACTGCCGGGAGCTCGGGCGGTGCGAACACACTCACCGTGAGAGGGGTCTGCAGCCGGGTGCTGGTGGCCAGGAGCTCGCGCCACATGCGCACCAGCGTCGCCGCCGGCAGTCGTTCACCGGCACGAGCCAACAGCCGGCGCAAAATGCGGGCCTCGCGTGCCGGCCGCAGGGCCAGCTCGTTGCGAACCCGCTCGCCCTTGGCCGCCGCGATCCGGCGGACGACGGAAAGCCGCTCCACCAGGAGATCGACGAGGCGATCGTCGATCCGGTCGATTTCGGCGCGCAGAGTGGCGAGGTCGGATCGAGGCGACATCCCGGCGGGTCGTGGGCGAACGGGCGCGCTCGACGTAGCGGCGCGGACCGCGATCGTAAAGCCGGCCGATGGCCCGCTCTTGACACGCGGCCTGGTCGACCACACTAGTTCGGGTACGTGGTGATTTGGGCCGGCCGGCTTGCGGGCCACGTAAAAGAAGCCGCTAAAAGGTCGGGCATCGTTGCGACCCGGCCCGACGGCCGGGTTTTTCGTTGCCCGCGCGGCGCCGACGCGCCGTCGCGAAAGGGACGGGCGGACGATGCCGATCAAGATTCCCAACGACCTGCCCGCGGCGGAGAAGCTCCGTGAGGAGGGCGTCCACGTCATCCGCGAGGACGAAGCGCTGCGTCAGGACATCCGTCCGATGCAGATCGCGCTCCTCAACCTCATGCCCAACAAGCCCGAGACCGAGACCCAACTCGCCCGTCTCTTGGGCGCTACGCCGTTGCAGGTCGAGCTCACCTTACTCACGACCTCGACATACGAGCCGCGGACCACACCCCAATCGCATCTCCAGGCGTTCTACACCACCTGGCCGGAGATCCGGCATCGCAAGTTCGACGGCCTGATCGTCACCGGCGCGCCGGTCGAGATGCTGCCGTTCGAAGAGGTCGACTACTGGGAGGAACTCTGCCGTATTTTCGACTGGTCGCGGAAACATTGTCACTCGACGTTCTACATCTGTTGGGGTGCCCAGGCTGCCCTGTACCACTTCTACTGCGTGCCGAAGCACATCTTGCCGAGCAAGCGGTTCGGCATCTACAAGCACTACGTCATCGAGCGCCGCGACGCGCGCCGGCCCCCGCTCATGCGCGGGTTCGACGACATCTTCTACGTCCCCGTGTCGCGGCACACCGAGGTCCGGGCCGAGGACCTGCCCAAGGATGCCGGGCTCGAGATTCTCGCGGTGTCGAATGCCGCCGGGCTCTGCCTGGTGCACGAGCCGGCCCATCGCGCCGTCTACATGTTCAACCACCTGGAATACGACAGCTTGACGCTTCACCGCGAATATCTGCGTGATCGCGAGAAGCGACCCGACGTGTCCTTGCCGATCAACTATTATCCCGACGACGATCCGACCAAGCCGCCGCGCAATCGTTGGCGGGCCTACGCCCATTTGTTGTTCGGGAATTGGATCAACGAGATGTACCAGACCACGCCGTACCGGATCGAGGAGATCGGCGAGACGGTCCAGGCGCGAGCGGCCTGAGCGGCGGGCCGCGGCTCCGTCGGCAGAAAGCGACGTCGAGCGCCGTTAACCGGACGTTAGGCACTCCGGGCGCATGAAGGGGCCGTCGGGCACGGGCACGGGGCCCGTGCGCCAGCGGACGGGGTGCGCATGAGGGCGGACGGTGCGGACGAGGCCGAAGGCTCGGATCCTCGTAGGACGGCGCTCGTGGCCCTGGTCGCCGCGGCCCGGCGGGTCGGGGTCGACCTGACGCTCGACGACCTGACCGGCCGTGGTCCCCCCGACGGGCCGCCCGAGCCCGCGACGCTCGTGGGTCTGGCCCGGGACCACGGGCTGGACGCTCGGTTCGTGCGGGTCGCCGGGGAGGAGCTCGCCGCTCCCCTCGGTGCCGCGGTGCTGCTGCCGCTCGACGACGGCAATTGGCGGCTGCTCGACGCGGTCGAGCGGCGCGGGGATGTCACCGTTCTGGTCTTGAGCGATCCGGCTCGACCGGGGCGGCCCGTCGAGCGGATCGACCCGCTTTCACTCTCCGAGCGCTGGTCCGGCCGTGCCGTGCTCCTGCGCCGCCGCTCCAGCGAAGACGAGGACGATCGACCCTTCGGACTCGGCTGGATGCTCGCCCAGGTGGCGCGCGAGCGTCGGCTGTTCCGTGACATCGCCTTGGCGGCCCTGGTCTGTGGCTTCCTGGCTCTGGCCCCGCCGCTGTTCTACATGGTGGTGGTCGATCGGGTGCTGGTCCACCAGCGCGCGGCCACGTTGTTGGTGCTCGTCTTGGCCATCACCGTGGTGTTGGCCTTCGACACCGCCCTGGGTTTCGTGCGGCGTCAACTGGCAGCCTATGCGGCGGCACGGATCGACGCGCGGATCGGCTTGCATCTGTTCGATCGTCTGATCGGTCTGCCGATGGATTTCTTCGAGCGGCGGCCGACGGGTGAGATCGTCCACAAGCTCTCCGAGGTCCGCCGGGTCCGGGCGTTCCTCACCGGCCAACTCATGGGGGTGGTGCTGGATACGGGCGCGCTTCTGGTGCTGATCCCCGCGCTCTTTCTTTTGAGCGTGCCGCTCGCCTGTCTGGTGCTCGTCCTGGCCGCGATCATGGCCGCGATCGTGGCCCTCTACATGGGGCCGATGCGGGCGGCTTATGCCCGGGTGGTCCGGGCGGAGCAGCGACGCAGCGCCTTTCTGGTCGAGACGGTGGCCGGTATGCGGACCATCAAGGCCCTGGCGCTGGAGCCCCTTCGGCGGCGAACCTGGGACGCGCTGGCCGCCACGGCCATCCGCGAGACGACCCGGCTGCAACTCTTGGCCAATCAGCCGCAGACGCTGCTCCAGCCGCTCGAGAAGCTGGTCTTCGCGGGCTCCTTGGGTTTGGGCGCCTGGCTCGTGGTCAGCGGCCAGGCCACGGTCTACGCCGGAACGCTCGTCGCCTTCACGATGATCGCCGCCCGGGCGACCCAGCCCTTCGTCCAGCTGGCGGGCCTCTTGCAGCAGCTCCAGGAGGTCCGCGGTGCCCTGGCGCAGGTGTCCTCGGTGATCGATCACCCGCCGGAGCGCCGGCGCCGCGCCGCCGTACGGCCGCCGCTTTCGGGGGCGGTCCGCTTCGAGCGGGTGCGCTTCCGCTATCCCGGCGCGGTCCGTCCGGCGCTCGACGACGTGTCCTTCACGATCGAGCCCGGCCAGATGGTGGGCATCATGGGCCGCAGCGGTTCGGGCAAGACGACGATCACGCGCCTGTTGCAAGGCCTGCACGACGACTACGAGGGTCTCATCCGCCTCGACGGCGTCGAGCTTCGGGAGATCGACCTCCACCACCTCCGTCGTCAGGTCGGTGTGGTGCTCCAGGACAGCTTCCTGTTCCAGGGCACGATTCGCGAGAACATCCTGGCGGGCCGCCCGGACGCCACCCCGGAAGAGGTCGTCGAAGCGGCTCGGCTGGCCGGAGCCGAAGAGTTCGTGGCACGGCTGCCGCGCGGCTTCGACAGCCCGATCGAGGAGGGTTCCACCAACCTCTCGGGCGGTCAGCGGCAACGCCTGGCGATCGCCCGCGTGCTCTTGATGCGCCCTGCGATCCTGGTTCTGGACGAAGCGACCAGCGCGCTCGACCCCGACAGCGAAGCGGCGGTATCGGCCGGTTTGCGCCGGATCGCCCGCGGTCGAACCGTGATCGTCATCAGCCATCGCCTGGCCTCGCTCGTCGACTGCGACCAGATCCTCGTGCTCGACGACGGACGGCTGGTCGACTGCGGTAGCCACACCGAACTCCTCGGACGCTGCGAACTCTACCGTCATCTGTGGCTCGTCCAGAACCGTCATCTTCCGTCGCCGGTGACCGTTCCGTTCCGTATCGGAGGCCCCCGTGAGCCGGTCCGCGTCGCTTGAGCTCGTCCCGGCCGACCGCCGGGCTCTGCGCGCCTTCGCCAGTGAGAGTCTGGCCATCGCCGAGGCCGAGCTACCGGCGCGCGCGCGCTCGGTGGTTTGGCTCGTGGCGGCGTTCGTCGTGGCGGCCCTGGCCCTGGGCGCGGTCGTTCCCCTCGAGCGCGTCGTCGTGGCACGCGGCCGGGTGGTGGCGCAGAGCCCGCCGATCGTCGTCCAGCCGCTCGAAACCGCGGTTCTCCGCTCGCTTCACGTCCGCGACGGCGATCTGGTGCCAGCCGGTGGGTTGATCGCCACCCTCGATCCCACCTTCTCCGCTGCGGATGCCGGTCAGCTCGCCCGCCGCGTGCAGGCTCTCGGTGCGGAGGTGGCGCGCCTCGAGGCCGAGCTCGCCGGCCGGGAGCCGGCCCTCGATTCGAGCGACCCCGACGGCGCCTTGCAGCGCCTGGTCTTCGAACATCGAGTGGCCGAGCGGCGCGCGGCATTGGAGCGTTTCGAGGAGCGGATCCGCTCGAGCGAGGCGGAACGCGCGAGACTGGAAAGCGACATCGCCCATCTGCGGGTCCGGCTCGATCTCGCGAGCGAGATCGAGGAGATGCGCCAGCGCCTCGAAGAGAAGCAGACCGGCAGCCGTCTCAGTCGCTTGATCGCGAGCGACGGACGGGTCGAGGTGGCGCGCAACCTGGAGGCCGCTCGGTCAGCCGAGGCGTCCGTGCGCCACACTCTGGCCGCCTTGCGCGCCGAGCGCGACGCCTACCTTCGTCAATGGTCCGCCCGCGTGGCCGAGGAGCTGGCCGCGCGGCGGGTCGAACTCGATCGGACCCGCGAGGAGCTCGTCAAGGCGCAACGCCGCCGTGAACTCGTCGAGTTGCGGGCACCCGAGGCCGCCATCGTCCTGGAGGTCGCGCGTCTGGCGCCCGGTGCCGTTCTGCGGTCCGGCGAGCGGCTCGCCACGCTGATCCCGGTCGACGCACCGCTGGAAGTCGAGGTGGAGATCGCCGCCGCCGAGCAGGCCTTCGTGAAGCCCGGCGACCCGGTCCGCCTCAAACTCGACGCGTTCCGGCATCTGCGCCACGGAGCCGCCCGCGGCGAGGTCTCGACCGTGAGCGCCGACGCCTTCACCCGCCACCGCGACGAGCGACCGGCCCCGGGTGCCGTCTATCGAGCGCGGATCACCGTGACCGGCCTCGAGCTCCACGACCTCCCCGCCGACTTTCGTCTCGTGCCCGGCATGCCGCTCTCGGCCGAGATCCTCGTGGGCTCCCGCCCCTTGTTCGGGTACTTCCTCGAAGGAGCGCTCGGCGTGTTGGCCGAAGGGGTTCGCGAGCCGTGACGGCCGGTTGGTCGTGGCGCTCCTGGGCCCGTCTCCGGTCCACCGAACGGGCGTGGCGTGCCGGTTGCGCCGCCGAGCGGGCGGGGCGGATCACCGAGGCGGCCAGGCATTGGCTGGCGGCCGCGCGCTCCGGCCATCCCCGGGCGGCGTCGGCTCTCGCCAAGCTCTACGAAGAGGGCCGAGGCGTGGTGGCATCGGCCGACGAGGCGGTCCGTTGGTACCGAGTGGCGGCACGGGCCGGCGATCCCGAGGCTCTGGCACGACTGGCGACCTTCGAACTCCTGGGAATCGGGTCGGACACGAATGGCCGGAAGGAAAAGCGTCCGGATCCCGGCGCAGCGCGCGACCACGCGCGACGGTCGGCCGAGGCCGGTCATCCCCCCGGGCAGGCCTTGCTCGCTTACCTCCTGTTGGCGGGGATCGGCGGACCCGCCGATCCGACCGAGGCCGAGCGGTGGTATCGAATCGCTGCCGAGGCCGGCGAGCCCGCTGCCCGATTGGGTCTGGGGACGCTTCTCCTGGCTCGCCGCGAGCCACCGGACGCGGCGATCGAGGCCCGGCGTTGGCTCGAGATGGCCGCAGCCGACGGATCGCCCTCGGCGAACTACGCGTTGGGCCAGGCTCACGAGCAGGGGCGGGGCGGACCGGTCGACCTCCAGGCAGCGCGGAGCTGCTACGAACGGGCGGCGGCGAACGGCCACGTCCAGGCCGCGTTGCGGCTCGCCGCACTCTTGACCCGAGGTCCCGAAGACTTCCGAGACCGCTCACGAGCCGAGCGGCTCTTGCGAGCCTCGGCCCGCGCGGGCCACGTCGAAGCGATGGTCGAGCTCGCTCGGCTTCTCGCGCGATCCGAGGAGGATCTCGAGGAGGCGGCGCATTGGTGGCGGATGGCCGCCTGTCACGGGCATCGAGGGGCCCAGCACGTGTTGGCGGACCTCTATCGCACCGGCCGGGGCGTCCCTCGTGACCCCGGGCTGGCCGCTTCTTGGTTGGCTCGTGCCGCCGAGGGCGGGGACGCCCGGGCCGCGCGTGAGCTGGCCCTCATGATCGAGGAGGCGGGCACGCTCGACCCCGCGCCGCAGGCAGCGCGGGCCTGGCTGGAATTGGCTGCCGAGGGCGGTGACGCGACCGCCGCGTTTCTGCTCGGGCTCGCGCACGCGCGGGGCCGGGGCGGGCCCGCCGATTTCGGTGCGGCCGCTCACCATTGGCAACGGGCCGCGGCACTCGGCCACGGCCTCGCGGCCGTCAACCTGGCTCGCCTCGTCATGGCGGGCGTGGGGGTCGAGCGGGATCCCGAGCGGGCCGAGCGCCTCCTCTTGCAGGCGGTCGAGAGGGGCGAGCCGCACGCACCGGCGGCGCTCGCCGAACTCTACGGCTTGTACTGGCCGAGCCCGGATCGGTCACGCGCGTTGGAGTGGTTGGAACGCGCCCGGGCCGCGGGCGATCCTCTGGCCGCCTCGGTGGCCGAACGCTTGCGCGCGGATGCCGGTCGGGCCGCCGAGCGGATCGAGGAGAACACCAGCTCGCCGCGCGCGACGGTCGACACGGACGGGCTTATTCCCTCTCGTGCGACCTGCCGATGAACGAACGGCAACCAGGCGCGGGCGTCGCGACCCGAGAGGGGCCGCGTCGCCGCGTCTCCCTGTCGCGCGGCCGAGTCGCCTGTGCGCTCCTCGACCGTGCCGCGCCGAGCCTTCGGCTGGTCGCGGCCGGCCGGCGGTAGCGGCTCACCGGCTTTCGCCTGATAGGCGCCCCCGATCACCTTGCGAAGCGCGCATAACGTTCGGGTCGTCCGCCCGGGCCGCTTTACGAGTGCCGGGTACTCGCTTTCCCGACTCCGAGGGGGTGAGTGACGGCGTGGACGCACGACCGACCCGATGGCGAGAATGGTTGACGGGCTCGCGCACGGCCATCGACAATGCGCCGGGCGGGCGGACCCGCGTGGAGGTCGCGATGTTCGAGCTGGATCAGGTAACGCGCCCGAACGATCTCGAGGCGCACTGGATGCCGTTCACGCCCAACCGCCACTTCAAGAAGCATCCGCGCCTGGTGGGTCGGGCCGAGGGCCTCCATTACGTCGCCACCGACGGTCGGCTCGTCCTCGATGCCACCTCCGGCATGTGGTGCTGCAACCTCGGCCACCGGCATCCCAAAGTCGTGGCGGCGATCCAGCGGCAGGCGGCCGAGCTGGATTACGCGCCTCCCTTCCAGTTCGGCCATCCGAAGGCATTCCAGCTCGCCTCGCGACTGGCCGACCTGTTCCCGGGCGATCTCGACTACGTGTTCTTCACGAACTCGGGCTCGGAGTCGGTCGACACCGCCCTCAAGATCGCGCTCGCCTATCAGCGAGCGATCGGCCAGGGGACGCGCACCCGCCTGATCGGCCGCGAGCGGGGCTACCACGGGGTCGGCTTCGGGGGCATCTCGGTCGGCGGGATCGGCAACAACCGCAAATGGTTCGGCGCGCTCTTGCCCGGCGTCGACCATCTCCCGCACACCCTCGACCTCGAGCGCAACGCGTTCTCGCGGGGTCAACCCAAGTACGGCGCCGAGCTCGCCGATCACCTCGAGCGTCTCGTCCAGCTTCACGATCCTTCGACCATCGCCGCGGTGATCGTCGAGCCGGTCGCGGGGTCGATCGGTGTCTATCCGCCACCCGTGGGATACTTGGAGCGTTTGCGCGAGATCACGGCCCGATACGGCATCCTTTTGATCTTCGACGAGGTGATCACCGGCTTCGGCCGGCTGGGCAAGGCCAACGCCTGCGAATATTTCGGCATCGTCCCCGATCTCGTCACGTGCGCCAAGGGGCTCACGGCGGCCACCGTGCCCATGGGCTGCGTCATGGTGCGCAAGCCCATTTACGAAGCCATCGTCGAGCGCTCGCCGGCCCCCGAGAAGACCATCGAGTTGTTCCACGGCTACACCTATTCGGCCCACCCGCTGGCCTGCGCCGCCGCGCTCGCGGTCCTCGAAGTGTACGAAGAGGAGCGGATCTTCGAGCGCGCCGCGGCATTGGCGCCGATTTTCGAGGACCGCTTGCACGCGTTGCGTGGCAAGCCGCACGTGGTGGACATCCGCAATCTCGGTCTCATGGGTGCGGTCGAGCTCGCCCCGCGACCCGGTCGACCGGGCGAGCGCGCCTACGACGCGATGGTCTCCGCCTTCGAGGAGGGGCTGATGATCCGGGTCACCGGGGACACGATCGCCCTCTCCCCGCCGCTGATCGCAACCGAGGCGGACATCGTTCGGATCTGCGACATGCTGGGATCGGTGCTCGATCGGCTCGAATGACGCCGTTGCGGGAGCGGCGCTCGGGGGTCGGTCTCGGCATCACCGGAAACGAGTTGGAGCTGGCCCGCGGTTTCGATCTCGGCCGGCGATCGAGGGCGGTAGCGGGGGTCGCCGATTCGGGCGCCGGGGCTGGCACTATCGTGCGGGCAGGCCCCGACTCGAAGCGAGAGGTCGGCGCGCGCTGCGCCTGCGGATCTTTCGGGGAAGCCCTCCCGCTCCGCCGGGCCGTCGACTGCGGTGGTGCAGAACCGAACCTCCGTCCGTGCGACCGTCGGGCGGCCCGGCCCGGTCCCTAGCCGGTTCGGTCGATGCCGATCGTCGCGTGGCCGCGGTGCAGCGACCGTTTCCCGTGGCGAGACCGTCTTCGGAGGCTCGACCGTGCCGGGACCGCTTCGCCCGGGTCGGGTTCGTCACCCGTGCTCGAGCTCCCGCGAGACAGATCGTTCGCCTCTGGGCCGACGTCGTTCGCTTCGTCGGCCATCGGCGACAGCCGACAGCCGAGCCGAGACCGTTAGCGGGTGGCTCACTTCATAACGCTTCGGCCCGACGAGCCACCGCCCTACGGCGCAGGTGAGGAGAGACGCGCGATCCCGAAGCCCGGGCCCGTGCCCGAGCTCCCCACGAACAGCGCGGGGTCGACGGCCGATGGATGAGCTGGGTGACGGCCGGCTACGGCTCCCGGTCGGTTTCCCGGCGATGCCGTCCGTCCCGTCCCTTCCCGGCGGGGTCGATCCGCGGGCCGCGTGGGATCAGCGGCCCACGGACGGTCTCACCGACGCTGGCGTCACCTCGACCCGCGACGAGCGGACCGGAGTCGCGGCCACGGGCCTTCGATGGGCAGAGCTCCGGGTGATCGGCGGTACTATCGAGGGGGTGGAGGGAGCCCGCCGCCGATCGAAAGCGGGCGCGCCGGCGATCTCACCAACGGCGCGCGCGACGGCCCGACAGGCGCCGCGCGTGTGGGGCGAGCGCCGGTGGCGTTTCGGCGCAGCGATGGCACTGCCTCGCTCCCGCGTGCGATCGTGCCCGACAAGCTCGGACGACCGGTTTCGCTTCGGCTCCCGGGCTTCAGGAGCCTCGGCGAGCGAGGTCCGGGGGCGCCGTGCCGCAGCGGCCCGGCTCGGATACGGCGCCCGTTCCCGGCCGCCGGCGATTACTCGGTGGGATGCCGGTGGTGACCGGCCCGGCCGGCTCCGTCGTCGAGGAAGTCGCCGAGGCTCAATGGTTCCCGTGGCGGGCGCCATGGGCGCCGTGGCCTTGCATCGCCCCTCCCGCGGATGCAGCCTTGACCTCGACCTCCAACGTGATCTGACCCGCTTTCTCCAGCACCAAAGTCAAAGGGAAGCGTCGACCGGCCTCGAGCGGGTGGTGCAGGTCGATGAACATGACGTGCAGCCCGCCCGGTTCGAGCTTCACGGTGCTGTCGGCCGGCAGCTCGATCGCCGGGATCTCGCGCATGCGAGCCACACCTTGCGCGTCGAGGATGTGGGTGTGCAGCTCGACCTTGCGCGACACGTCGGCCTTGGCCGCGACGATCCGATCGGCCGATGCGCCCGTGTTGCGGATGGTCATGAACGCCGCCGCGTTCGCCTGCCGGGGGGCGGTTGCGCGGGCCCAAGGCTCGCGGAACTCGAGGTCGCCGTGTCGAACCGCATCGCCGGCCCAGGCGGCAGTGCCGACGATCGAGGCCGTCAACAGGCCCAACACGGAACGTCGAACGATCATGGTTCGCTCTCCTTTCGAATGCGAGGGGTAAGACGTAGGGTTCGCAGCGTGGTGCGGGGTAGCGGCGGGGGGACCGCCCGAGGCGCGGGTCGGTCGGCCCGATCCGGCCCCGAGCCGACGCGTCGCATCCGATACTCCGCTGCGCCCAACCGGATGGGGGATCCGAGCACGCCCGGCATCCTATGGATCGGCCAGGCCCACGAATCCGGGCGGTACCGTCGGCGGTGGACGGACGGCCTGCGCGGGACCGGCCGCCGCCGGTGCGATGGCGCCGACCGAGCCGGTCGGGCAGCCGAAGGGCTCGGGGCCCGCGACCACGGCCAAGTGGGCGTGTTCGGCGAGCCCTCCGGCCGCCGCAGGTGACGCCCCTGGCGACGCCAGCGGTCGCCTCGCTTCGAGGGCGTCACGGCTCGTGGGTCGCGCGCTCGGTTCGGCGCGCAAAGGGCAGGGCTCGTTTCCGGGCTCCGGCAGGATCACGAAATTTCCCGCCCCCGCCGGTCCGGTCGGCAGCGGTCCACCGGGGCGAGCAGTTCCGAGGACGAGGTGCGCCAGGCTCGCGGATCCCACCGCCAGAGGGGCCAAGGCGACGAGGAGGTGAACGAGCGTCGGACGAGGATGCATCGATCGTTCTCCCGACCGGATCGTGAGCACACCGCGGCCGCGAGGCCGCGGTGTGGGCGAGTACGGTCAGGAGAGCGCGGGTGGTGCGCGGCCGGGCGGGCGCAGGTTGCGCGGCAGCCCCGGCAGGAGGACGAGATCGACGACCGTCGTCGAGCGCGCGGCCGCCGAGGGCCAGCCGGCCGAGACCAGAGGCCCGGGCGGCAGCGGCGTGTTACCCGGGCAGGCGAGGCAACAGCCGCACGCATCGTGACCCCGGTCGCCCGGCTCGCCCGGATTCGGGAGGCTGTCGAGCGCCGGGCCGCGCGTTCCGCAGAGCTCGATCGGGGTGGGAGCCGCAAGTGAGAGGCCGCTCAGAGCGGCTGCAAGGGTCTGGGTGAAGAGGAGAAGCGCCACCGCGAGCAGGCGCGCCACCACGGCCGAAGGCGTCCCGAAGCTCCTCCGCTCCCTCATGGTAAGTAGGCTACTGTGCAGCCGCGGCTCCTGTCGAGAGAGCGGTCGGCGCTGCGACGCCCGGTAGCAGGCCGGCCCCGTCGCGCGTGGACAGGGTGCCGCGATCCGCTAAGTTCGGATCCGGCCCGAGCAACGGGAGGAAACGATGACGGTCCTCGTTCGCGGCGGCACCGTGGTCAACGCCGATCGCCGATTTCGTGCCGACGTGCTCTGCGCGGACGGCGTGATCAAGGCCGTCGGCGAAGGGTTGGACGCGCCCACCGGTGCCACCGTGGTGGACGCCGGGGGGGCGTTCGTGATCCCCGGCGGCATCGACCCGCACACCCACATGGAGATGCCGTTCATGGGCACCGTCGCGATCGAGGACTTCGAGAGCGGCACCGCCTCCGCCCTGGCCGGCGGCACCACGATGCTCATCGACATGTGCATCCCCTCGCCCCAACAGGGGCTGATCGACGCCCTCGATCAATGGTCGGAATGGGCCAAGAAGTCGGTGGCCGACTACTCGTTCCACGTCGCCATCACCTGGTGGTCGAACCGGGTGGCGCAGCAAATGGCCGAGTGCGTCGACCGCGGCGTCAACAGTTTCAAGCACTTCATGGCCTACAAGGGCGCCTTGATGGTCGACGACGAGGTGCTCTTCCAGAGCTTCACCCGCTGCCGCGAGCTCGGTTGCCTGCCGCTCGTCCACGCCGAGAACGGCGAGGCCGTGTTCCGGTTGCAGCAGGCTCTGCTCGCCCAAGGGATCACCGGCCCCGAGGGCCACGCCCTGTCGCGGCCGCCGCACGTCGAAGCCGAGGCGGCCACTCGGGCCATCATGATGGCCCGGATCACCGGCGTGCCGCTCTACATCGTGCACACCTCGTGCCGGGAAGTGGTCGAGGCGATCGCCCGGGCACGGGCCGAGGGCCAGCGCGTCTACGGTGAGCCGCTGGCGCAATATCTGTGCCTCGACGACAGCGTCTATCGACATCCGGACTGGGACTTCGCGGCGTCTCGAGTGATGAGCCCGCCGTTCCGCTCCAAAGAGCACCAGGACGCCCTCTGGGCCGGGCTCGCCTCGGGTACGCTTCAGGTCACGGCGACCGATCACTGCGCCTTCCTGCTCCAGCAGAAGCGCATGGGTCGCGACAACTTCACAAAGATCCCGAACGGTACGGGCGGTATCGAGGAGCGCATGAAGATCGTGTGGCACTTCGGGGTGAACACCGGTCGGCTCACACCCGAGGAGTTCGTCGCCGTCACTTCTACCAATTGCGCCAAGATCTTCAACATCTACCCGCGCAAAGGGGCGATCGTGCCCGGCGCCGACGCCGATCTCGTGGTCTGGGATCCGGCAGGCACCCACACCATCAGCCAGAAGACCCACCACTCCAAGCTCGACGTCAACGTGTTCGAAGGTATCACGGTCCAGGGCGTGCCGGCGGTCACCGTGAGTCAGGGGCGGATCGTCTGGCGCGACGGCAAACTCGACGTGCGCCGTGGCGCCGGCCGTCTGGTCGAGCGTCCGCCGATGGCGCCGGTGTTCGAGGCCCAGGCCAAGATCAACGAGCGGACCCGTCCGCAGCCGGTCCACCGGGAGGTGCACCTGGCGCAGACACCCTGACGGGCTCGGCCGGGCGCACCGGGCCGGGGCGAGGCGACAGCAGCCGAGCCGGTCCCGGGGTGGGGCATCGACCCGTAAGCGCGGTCGGCTCTCGACCGTGGGCTCGATCGAAGCGGCGGGTCGCGGCACGGCCGCTCGCCGACCCCGCGCCCCCGATCGAGCGGGATCGCGGCCCTGCTCATCCCGCGGCGATCAAGTGGTCGAGCAACTCGTCCCAGCCGACCCGCTCGAGGAAGGCGAAGCGCTCGGGCGTATAGTCCGGCCAGGGACGGTCGACCTCCCCTGGAAGGTGGATCGCCAAGCCGTTCGCCCGGCCGACACTGCCGGCCTCGATGGTCACCGCTTCCTCGAGCGCGGCCAGGGCACGGCGGGCGGCGTCGTCGACCAGCGGGTCGTCGACCCTCCGGATCGCTTCGCCGAGGAACTCGCCGAGATCGCGGTAAGGGTAGCTCCCGTCCCTCGGGAACGGCCGAGCCCGCTCCACGGCCGTCCGGATCCCTGCCAGCGTGGCCGGATCGTCCGACCGGAGCACGGCCGTGGCCAGGTCGCCCAACGCACTCTCGAGGGCGGGCATCGTGCGGAGGTCCACAGCCGAGAGCGTGACGGCCCGCTCGTTCGGATAAGTCTGCGCGTAGGTCTCGACGATGGCGCGGGCGAGCTCGTCCGGCGCGATCGCGGGATGACGGGCCAGCTCTTTCAGCCATCGATCGTAAGCCCACCCCTTGGCGGGCTCGAGCTCCTGGGACGCCACCAGCACATCGGCCACCGTCCGCAGCTCGGCGGCCACCTCGACCATGGCCATGAGGCAAGCGTCGAAGCCCAGGAGATCCACCTTGTCCAGGACCGAATCGGTGATCGCTCGGCGCACTTCCGAAAGTTCCAACCGATCGCCGCGACTGGAGACGTCCCAGCCGACACCGTCGAGGCCGCCACCATGATTCCAGATCACGAGACCGTAGCGCTCGGCCGGAAACGCGCTCGCCGCCCAGTCGATGAACGCGGTCAGCGTGGCCGGATCGCCGGTGTTCTGCTCGCCGATCGAAACGAGCTCCGATCCCACCCGGGTCGGATCGCCGTCCGGCCGAACCGGGCCGCGGCGGGTGTCGGTGAAGGCGTTCACTCCCGTCTTTGACCACGGGCTTCGATCGACCAGCGCCACCAGCGCCACCGAGCCGGGCAGCTGGACGCGCTCCATCTCGGCGAGATCGAGAAGGGCGTACCGATCGAGGTCGTTGTCGGCCGCCAGGTAGACCATGATCGTCCAGGTGTGCAGCCAGGTGGCACCCGGCTCGCCCTCCTGCGAGGCGGGTGCGACCGTGAAGTCCAGGTGGAGTGTGTCACGTCCCGCGATCGGGCGTCGGCCTTCGGGATCGAGGAACGCCTTCGGGCCGACCCGAAGGCGATAGGACGTCCCGGGGGCCAGTTCGATCGGCGGCTCCACCCGAACGAGCGAGCCTTCGACCGTCACGTGCTCCGGATCCCTCACGGGGATCTTGATCGGTTCGGCCCCCCCGAGGAGCCGCAGGCAGCCCCGCCCGACGATCACCGCCGCGTCGAAACGCAGCACCAGAGGCGCCCCGGGGCCCGGGGTTCCTTCAGCGGGGAGATCGAACCCGACCAGCCGCGGGCCGGACCGCGGCGAAGCCGTCTCCGCCGCGAAGCTGCTCCACCGGGGACCCGCGTCGAGCTCGCCGAAACCGAGCTCCCACCAGAAGGCTTGTTTCCGTGCCGCCATCTCGCGCGCGCCCGTCGCGCCTGGTCGCAAATCACCTTACGCGGGAAAAGTAAACAAAGGGTTTCTATTTTTCAGCGCGCTGGGCGAGCCGGCTCGAGCGGCCGGCTGCTCGGGCCCGTTCGCCGGGCGCCGCGCACTCGGAACGTCGGGGGAGCGGGGCGAGGGCGGCCGCCCGGCCCGCGCCACGCGGTGGGAGGTCGCCGCGACCTGTCCTCGTCCGCGGATCGGCGGACCCGGCGCGCGGATCGCGATCGCGAGGGGCTGCGCCGAGCCGGAACTAGCGCCCGCCGGGGGACCGCTCTGGACGGGGCCGACCCGAGGCGCTAGCGTCGTTCTCGGTTCGTTCCTGGTGAGGTGCGATGCTGCACGGCCCCCGCCGCGGCCGTGGTGCCACGCTCGATCCCCCCGGCCGGTTCGAGCCGGTGGTGCGCGAGCCGTTCGACGACGGTTGGGGATCGCTCGAGGAGCTCGCCACGGCCGAGCCGCCCGCCACCGAGGTGCATCCGGACGCGGCGCGCACGGTGATCACCTACAACGACTCGCCGGACATCGGCTTCGATCGGTCGATCAATCCCTACCGGGGCTGCGAGCACGGCTGCATCTATTGTTACGCGCGGCCGAGCCACGCCTATCTCGGGCTCTCGCCGGGGCTCGATTTCGAGACCAAGATCTTCGCCAAGCCGGAGGCGGCGCGGCTGTTGCGTGCCGAGCTCGCCCGGCCGGACTATCGGCCGGCGGTCCTGGCGCTGGGCTCGAACACCGATCCCTACCAGCCGGTCGAGCGGCGGCTCGGTATCACCCGCGCGATCCTCGAAGTTCTGCTGGAGAGCCGTCACCCCTTCGCGATCACCACCAAGGGTGCCGGGATCCTGCGCGACCTCGACCTTCTGGCCGAAGCGGCCCGGCTCGGCCTGACCGGTGTGTCGGTCTCGGTGACCACGCTCGATGGCCGGCTCGCCCGGCTCATGGAACCGCGGGCGGCGGCACCCTGGCGGCGGCTCGAGGTGATCCGGGCCCTGGCTCGGGCGGGTGTGCCGGTCTCGGCCAATCTCGCGCCGCTCGTCCCGGGTCTCAACGACCACGAGATCGAAGCCGTGGCCGAGGCGGTCGCGGGCGCCGGTGCGCGGCGGCTCGATTGGATCCTGGTGCGGCTGCCGCACGAGGTGAAGGATCTGTTCGCCGCCTGGCTGCAGGCGCACCGGCCCGATCGGGCCGCTCGCGTGCTCTCCCTGGTCCGCCAGTGCCGCGAAGGGGAGTTGAACGATCCCCGCTTCGGCCACCGGATGCGCGGCAGCGGACCGTTCGCCGAGCTCCTGGCCCGCCGGGTCGCCCTCGCCCGACGGCGGTTCGGGCTCGACCGGCCACCGCCCCGGCTGCGCACCGACCTGTTCCGCCCGCCGGCGCGTGACGGTCAGCTGCAGCTGCTCTGAAAGCGCGGGGTGCTCGACGGTGGCGGAGGCTCGTGCGGCTCAGGCGGCCGGCGCGATCGGCGGCAGGCGCTCGGCTTCGAGATAGCCGAAGCCCTTCATGAGTCGGCGCTCGATCAGGGCTTCGATCTCGGCCACCTGTTCGGGGGTGAAGTCCTTGCGCCAGCCACCGGCCTCGCCGCGGCGGGTCTTGTAGGATTGGGGATTGCGCCGATCGGCCGCGGTCATCCGCCCGCCCGAGAGCCAGAAGCGTCCCTCGGCCTCCATTCGCCGCATGTTCTCGAAGCTCCCGAAGCGGACCGCCTCGGCGATCTCCTCGGGTGAGCCCGGCGTTCCCAGAAAAGCCACCACCTTGGCCAAGGTGCCGGCGGTGTCGGCCTTAAGGTCCTCGAATCGTACGAGCAGAAGATCGGGTAACCGGTGGAGCTCCCGGGCCCAGCCGTTCATCCAATCGATCACCTTGACGAGCCCGGCCTCGTGCCGGGCCACGAACGTGAACAGATCGACGTCGGACTCGGGATAGTCGTTGATCACCTTCTTGCGCGGCCGCATCCGATACTTCCATTGATGGTATTGAGAGACGGCCACGTCGGCCGGGTGGCGGACCAGGAGCACGACCTTGCGATCGAGATAATCGACCTTGCTGTCCGTGTTCCCCGTGTAATCCTTGAGATAGTTGTCGTGTGTGAAGAAGATCTTGGGAATCCGGCGATCGCGCAGATGGAAATTGTCGAACCCGATCAGCGCCGTCTCCGGGAAGCCGTGGCGAAAGCCGTAGAACCGCGACAGCATGACGCGCAGCCAGGTCCGTCCGCTCTTGCCGAACGAGACGATCACCGCATCCGCGCGGCGCAGCTTCTGCCACTGCTCACGCCCCCGCAGCCGCCGCTCGATCCGCACTTGGTCCTCGACCGGCAGCCAGAACAGAGGGGCGAGCACCGCGGTTCGGACGATCTGCTTCCAAACGGCCGAAGCAGCCGGTTTGAGAACGGCGAGAGGCTGCACGGGGCGGGGCTCCACTCTGGATTCGTCGGCCGCGGCTTGGTAGGGCTGTGGGAAGTGGGGAGCAAGAGCCGGCCGATCGACGCGAGGGTGGTTGCGCGGCTCGCTGCCGGGCAGGGGGTCGGGGGAACCGTGCGCACCGGATCGACGATTCTGTTGGCGGGCTTGGTCATCGTGGCCGTCGCCGGCACGCCGCCGGCGTCGGCCGGTGCGGTCCGGCTCGCCCAGGCCGGGTCGGGACTCGAACGGCTGCCGGGCCGCCCGCCGCATGCGGCCAGCGTGCGCGACCGGGAGCGGGCTCGGCGCGAGTGCATCCGGATCGCCGAGCGCCGCGGCTTCACCGTCGAGGGCACGACCCCGGCACGGGCCATGGACGAGCATCAGGTGCGCCTGCGCATGGATCTTCGCCGGCGCGACGAGCGCTGGCTCGCCGACTGCACCTTCGACACGCGCCAGCGCCGGGCCGAGTTCGAGGCCCGCCGCGTCGAGCGCGACCGCCGGCGCGACCGTGACCATGAGACCGATCGCCGGCGCGGCGGCCCGGTGTCGGACGGCCGCGTGCGCGACGCTTGCATCGCCGAGGTCACCAAGGACGCGCGGACCCAGCTCGTGGCCGCCGGGCGGGTCGAGCGGCGCTCGAGCGGCGCTTCGGTGATGCCGATGACCATCCGTGTGGAGGGGACGGAGCGGCGCGTGCGCTGCTTCTTCGACCATGCCACCGGTGCGGTCACGATCCGGTGAGGGAATCGGGGAAACGCCCATGAGCGGGCAGCGGGAGCGGAGCGAGGCCGAGCTCGACGCCGAGGCCCGCGACGCTTGCGTGCGCCTCGCGCTCCAGAACGCCCGTCAGCAGCTCGTACGCGTCGGGCCGATCGAGCGGACCGGACCGGACGTCACGCTCGTGTGGCTCGATCTTCTGGTCGAAAGCGGTCTGCCGCGCCGCTGCCGATGCTATTTCGACCACCGCACCAAGCTCGCCAACATCCTGGATTGAGACCCCGTGGCGGGTCACGGCCACATGGCCGGCGTGTTCCACATCGGGACCTCGGGCTGGAGCTACCCGGCTTGGCGCGGCCTCTTCTACCCCGCGGCGCTTCCCGCCGGGCGGTGGCTCGAGCACTATGCTCGGGAGTTCGACTCGGTCGAGCTCAACGCCAGCTTCTATCGCCTGCCGCGGCGCGAGCAGGTGGCACGGTGGGCCGAGATCACCCCGCCCGGCTTCCGGTTCGCGGTCAAGGCGTGGCGGGCCTTGACTCATCTCCACCGGCTCGAGCCACGCCCCGATCTCCTCGAGGTGTTTCTCGCCCGGATCGAGCCCTTCGGTGCGAAGCAGGGGCCGATCCTGTTCCAATGCCCGCCGCACTTCCCCGCCGACCCCGACCGGTTGGCCGCGTTCCTCGCGATGCTACCGCCGGCTCTGCCGGCCGCCTTCGAGTTCCGCGATCCGTCCTGGCACGAGGCACGGATCGCCGACCTGCTCGACGCCGCCGGGGCCGCCTTCGTGACCTTCGAGCTCGCCGGGCTGCGCTCACCGCGGATCGTCACGGGCCGCCGGCTCTATCTCCGGCTGCACGGCCACGTGGTCCGTTACGCGGGGGCCTACGGCACCGAGCTCCTGACCGAGTGGGCGGAGTGGATCCAGGCCGAGATGGGGCGCGGCTGCGAGGCCTGGGTGTTCTTCGACAACACCGACAGCGAGGCTGCGGCGATCGAGGACGCCCGGCGGCTGCGGGCCCTTTTGCAGGCGCCGCCGCTCGGCGCGTAAGGGCGTGTGACGGCCTCCCACGCGCCCTGGCGCGAACGACCGCCGTGTGTATCATTCGGTCGTTTTCTGGGGAGGAAACCGTCATGTGGCTTCGGGCGCGTCGATCGAGGCGCCGGCTGTCGGCGACCGGTGCGTTGGTGCTGGCCGCCATGCTGGCGGGGACGCCCCTCGGGCCCGTCTCGGCCCAGACCGCTATGCCGGCGCCGGCCGGTGCCGAGGCGGCCGATCCCGGCGGACCGGTGCTGCTCCTCGCCACGGCACGTGAGCTCGTGGCACCGGTGGCGCTCTACCCCGATCCGATCCTGGCGGCCGTGCTCGATGCCGCGACCACGCCTCTGGACGTGGTCGAGGCCGAGCGGTTCCTCACCCGACGGGCCGAGCGCCCGGATCTCCCTCCGGACCCCGCCTGGAGCCCGGCGGTGGTGGCGCTGCTCAACCACCCCGAACTGTTGCGGCGGATGAGCGAGGATCTGGCCTGGACCCGGGCGCTGGGTAGCGCCGTGGTGTCGGATCTACCCGTGGTTCAGGAGGCGATCCAGCAGATCCGGCGAGGCGCGCTCGCGCTCGGGATCCTCGCCGACACCGAGTTCCAACGGGTGTTGGTCGAGGACGATCTGGTCGCGATCGAGCCGGTCGATCCGGAACAGGTCCGCCTGCCGGTCTATGACGCCGAGCAACTCCTGGCGGCCCTGCCGCCTTCGGCCGTGACGGACTCGCTGGCGGCACCGACCCCGTCGAGCCCGGCGGAGCCGGCTGCGCCAGTGGCCGATCGCGCACGCCTTCCCGCGGATCTCGCGCCACCACCGCCGCGACCGATCGCCGTTGCGCCGGATGCGGCCGCGCTGGCACCGGCGGTCGAGCGGTATCCCGCGGCCCCGGCGCCCCTGCCCGCGGTCGAGTACGGTCCGCCGGAGCGTGGCTTCTGGTCGGATGCGGCCATTTTCGCGGGCGGCGCGGTGTTGGGTGGGGTGCTGGGCTATCTCCTCGCCGATCGCGACGACGACAGGAAAGTCGTGAAGAAATATTACTATTTCGGCGATCGCCGACCGCCGGGTTGGTGGCGCCACCGCATCGATTGGCGCGACGACGACTGGCGGCCGAATCGGCGTATCGTCCGCGTCGACAAGATCGTCATCAAGGACAGCAACGTGCTCGTCACCGGCAACGACGTGATCGTCCGCCGGCTGGGCGAGCGCCGCCTCGAGCTGGTGAAGACCGCGCGCTCGGGTGACCTACCGCCCGAGCGCTGGCACGATTATTGGCGAGAGCACCGGCGCCCCGCCAAAATCGTGATCCGCTCGGATGGGGACCGCGACCGACCTGTCCTGGTCGGTCGAGCTGCCCCTGCCCCGGCGGTCGGCCCAGCCGCCGAGGCCCGGCGAGAGGCCCCGCGGATCGCGGTGCTGCCCGAACGCCGCGGCGAGGTGCGTGCCGAGCGGGCGTCGGGACGGGACCAGCGGCGCGCCGAGCGCCGGGTGGGCGAGGCGATCGGCGGCGGAGA
>FWPV01002670.1_pt1 | contig 42836 bp, 33 predicted proteins | sample 2228371 | NCBI WGS metagenome assembly FWPV01 (sample SAMEA103939776, study PRJEB20133) | metagenome
TGGAAGCACCAGCGTGGCGGTCGGCCACAAGGGCACCACGATGGGCAGGCCCGCCTCTCCCGGCCAGAGCATGACGGGTGCCGCCCACCAACCCGTGGCAAGAACCTCGAGACGGTAGACGACCCCTTTGCGCACGGTCCCGTGCCACTGCCCGGAACCCGCAAGCACCTCCCGCCGCGCAGGCGGGAGCTCCCCCGCCCCGCTCACCGGTGTCACCACCAGTTGCACGTGATCGAGTGGCAGCTCCCTGGCCGCCTCCGGGACCTCCACCTTGACGGCCACGGGTACCTCGGCGACGGCCAGTGCCACGAGAAGTGGCAGGACGCTCATCGCCACCTCAGGTCAGAATAAGGTAGCAGGACACTTGAAGGCAGCTGGTGCCCACCTGGCAGCAAGCCGGCCGGGTGGGACCGGAGCCGCCGGCAGCGGGCCAACCTTCAAGGGCGGCGGTCGTCGCGGCGGCTCCGAAGGGAGGCGTGTCGTCCAACGGATCTCGACGCCACCTATCACCCTGAGGCGCCGAGCGCCGAAGGGTCTCGACGCACCTGCAGCACGGCCCAGCGCGCGTCGCCGGCCTCGAACGCGACGGGTTCGCGGGCTGTGCGCTCGTCGAAAACCTCGCACGCGACGAGATGCTTCGGCCGCTGCGCGGGCTCAGCGTGACAAGAGGGGGGCGGTCTGAGGATGACAGGACTGGCGTCCTCTCACCCTGCGCGAAGCGAAGGGTCTCGACGCATGCGCCGGCCCGCCGCCCGTGCACGCCAGTCACACCGGATGGGCCTCGATGACGCGCCACCCGCGGGTACAATGGAGCTCGTGCGGCATGGGAGAATCTTCGTGACGCCCGAGGTCGCGGAAGATGCGTAAGCCCCACGAACGTGACACGTCCTACGGCACGGCCCAGGTTTGTGTCTCGCGCCACCGACCGGCCTTCGCGTCGCGAACGAAGGCCTTTCGGGCATGGCACCGGCTCGGCTCGTCGCGGGCGCCAAGGGTACGGATATGCCGAGGAAACGACGGGACGCGCAGGAGACAGAATCGATTCGTAACGTGATCAGGTTGTTGCTCGTCGACGCGGGACTCGCATTGCTGATCCTCCACATATCCATCACATACGGAGAGCAACCCCGCGTTGGGGCGCTGCTCGCCCTGCTCATGGTTGCTGTCGTCGCCATCGGTGGCGCTGTCGGGTTGTGGAAATTTCGGAACACAACATGGCTCCGCCGGGTCATGACGGTGGTAGCCATCCTCGTTCTCTTTGTACTGGTACTCGTGGCGAAGGTGATCTGGCCACTGATCGTGCGGGAAGTGTATGTCCTGGGTGTCGTGGCCGTGTGCCTTCTGGTGGGCATTGGCATCGTCATCTGGATGGTCGCCTCGATCAAGGAGATCAAGGAGAAGAGGAGAAAGAAGGCGGCAACGCCTGGATCGCCACAGCAATAGCAAGGGACACGGCAGAGCGAGCCGGTCGAGTCCACGGAAATCGCGTCCCGGCAGCGAGACCGGCGGAGCTTCGGAGATGGAGGTGGGGAGAGGCCTCACCGAGGCGGAGCCGACGGTGGCCAGGACGACGGTGTTGGAGGCGATGGTGGTGCGTCGCGTTGTCGGCGCGCGAGCCATGTGCCAACGCCAGGGCACCGCGTAGCCGCGCCAGAAGCTGGCGCCGGGCGTGGCTGCCCGGCTCGAAGTGCCGGCGCGTCCCGTGCTCCCCGGCGTCAGGCTACGGGGAGGTGCCCGGCTTCACTGCCGCTGCGGCCGACGCGACGGCGGCGGGGGCGGCGGGCTCTCCGCCTCCTCGGGGAGGGGGGGCAGGAGGCCGCTGCCGGGGAGGGGGGCGTCGAGCTCCAGGGACCCCAGGAACTCGGCGTGCTGGTCCATCCAGCGCGAGGTCTCGGCGAGGGTGGAGGTGACCGCGTCCAGGCGCGCCGAGAGGAACTCGGGCCCGCCGGAGACCGCGGACTCCTCGCGGATCAACCGCACCTGCTGCTCGATGCGGTCGAGCTCGGCATCGATGACCTCGAGACTCGTACCGGCACGGGTCAGGTTCTCCAGACGCTTGAGCTGGATCTCCAGGGTCCCTTGCAGGGAGCGGGCCAGGGCCGAGTCGGGGGGGGCCTGGGCAAGACGTTGCCGGACGTGCTCCACGTCCGCCTCGACGCTTCTCCTGTCCACCTGGGAGAGGTTGGCGACGATGAGCTCGCGGGAGGTGAGCAGACGCAGGAAAAGCCAGAGGAGCTGGTTGAGACCGCCGGCCCTGAGGTCCTGCAGGGTGCCGAGACGTTCCTGGTCGACGGTCTGCGTGATGCCGAGGATGGCGCCGCACTCCCGCAGCAGGCGGCGGTAGCGTTCGCGGGCCGTTTCGGGGAGGGCAGCCACGGCACCTCGCACCTGCTCTTCGAAGCCGAGGCGCCGGCGCAGCAACCGCTCCCCCTCCACCAGCTTCTGGAAACGCCTGCTGGTGGAGAGGGCGAAGAGGTACGCCACCTCCAGAGCGGCGCCGAGGAACCAGAAGCCCGGGTTGGCAAAGCCCAGGAGGAGGAAGGCCACGAGCCCCATCTGGTTGAGGGGCATCCGGCCGAGACCGGGCAGGGGTACGCCCCGCCGGAACGCCGCCTTCAGGTACTCGCCGTAGGGGAGTGGCTCCTCGGCCATGGGGTCAGGTCACCCTCTCCCCTCCCGCTCCAGGCGTCGGAACTCGCTGGTGATGGCGGCCACCACCTCCTTGAAGGCGGCCCGCTCCTGGACCTCCAAGGGGTCGGTGTGGCGGGTGGCGGGGAGCTCGGCGCGAAACTCGCGGCCGATCCGGCCAGGGGCCGGGGTGATGATCCACACCCGATCGCCGAGGTACGCCGCCTCGACGATGGAGTGGGTGACGATGAAGACCGTCGTCTCCACCTCGTGCCACAGCTCCATGATGAGACGCTGCATCTCCACCCGGGTGGGCTCGTCGAGGGCGGAAAACGGCTCGTCCATCAGGATGATGGGCGGCTTCAACACCAGGGTGCGGGCAATGGCCACCCGCTGCTGCTGGCCGCCCGAGAGCTGGTGCGGGTACTTGCGTTCGTGCCCTCGCAGACCCACCTTCTCGATCCACGCCATGGCCAGGTCCTCCATGGCCGAGCGGGACAGGCCCAGGCGGCGCTGGTTGATCTCGAGACCGAAGGTGACGTTTTCGAGCACCGTCCGGTTGGGGAAGGAGCTGTACTTTTGAAAGATCATGCCGCGATCGGGACCGGGTCCCGAAACCGGCGTGCCCCGCACCAGCACCTCGCCGGTGGTCGGTGGGCCGACGTCGGCAAAGCCGTGGATCAGGTTGAGGATGGTGGACTTGCCGCAACCGGAAGGGCCGACGATGGCGATGAACTCGCCGTAGTTGGGGGTGTCCTCCACGCAGAAGGTGAGGTCCTTCAAGGCGGTAAACGCCTGCGGCGTGCCGGGGTTGAAGGTCTTCGAGACGTGGCGGAACTCGACGACGGGGGGGCGCACGGCCTGTGCGGACGCACTCATCGCCGCGCCTCCCGGTACGGGAACAGCTGCTTGCCCAGCCACGCCCACAGGCGGTCGGTGAGGAAGGCGACGGCCACGATGACCAGGAGCACCAGGTAGATGTGCTCGCGCGGCCCGCGCCGCTGCGACACCATGATGATCCCGCCCAGCCCCTTGCCGATGTCTACCATCTCGGCGAGGAGGATGTAGCTCCAGCCAACGCCGAAACCCAGCCGCATGGCGTCGAAGATGCCCGGCCACGAGATGGCGAGGAGCACCTTGCGCACCGTCTGGGCGCGGGTGGCGCCCAGGGTGTAGGCGATCTTGAGGTACATGTCGTCCACCGCCTCCACGGCCGCGACGAACAGGGGCACCAGGTAGATGACGAAGGCGATGGCGAGAAACACCACCTTTTGCGTCTCGCCGGTGCCGAAGAGGGAGAGGGTGAGCGGCACCAGGGTGGGGATGGGGAGGTAGGCGGCGAACACCGTCAACGGGGTGAAGGCCGCCTTGACCTTGGAAAAGGAGCCCATCGCCAGGCCGAGGGGAAACGCCACGGCCAGGGCGACGGCGAAGCCGGTCAGCACCCGTCCGAAGGAGGTGAAGAGGTTGCGGGTCAAGGCCCGGTCGAACCAAAGCTCCGGGAAGGAGCGGACCACCTCCCAGGGGCTCGGCAGGATGGTCGGGGAGATGAGGCGATGCTCGGCCTCGCCCCCGGCCGTGGCTCCCAGCCAGAGGAGGAGGAGGACCGCCACCGGAATGGCGCCCAAGAGCCAGACGAGGGGCGATGGCACCTGCTCCCGGATGGCGAGCCACGGCCGGCGACCGGCGGCTTTCGCCTCGACCGCCGGGCTCCGGAGCCCACTTCCCTGCTCGGTAAGGCGGTCCGTCACTTGGCCTCGGGCGGATACACGGCGATTTCGACCCGGCGGTTCAGCGCCTGGTTCATGGGGTCGTCGGGATCGGCGGGCACGTCCCACGCCTTCCCCTCGACGGTGAACTTGTTGGGGTCGAACTTGTACTTCTTGACCAGGGCCTGCTTGACGGCGTTGGCGCGGTCGAGGGAGAGCTGCTTGACGTCCTGGTAGCGCGTGCCCCGACCCTTCATCGACGAGTCGGTGTGGCCGACCACGGCAATGACGGCCCGCTCGTACTGGCCAGCCAGCCGCGCCACCTTCTCGAGGGTGGCCTCCACCGACGGGTCGTAGAGGGTGTTGGGAATGGGGTTGCCGAGCTCGTCGTGCTGAGGCTCGTAGATGTTCGAGGAGTTGGGGTAGAAGTTGATGCGGATGGTCTGGGTGACGATGGGCGCCTCGGCGGACAGTTTGGTGTAGCTCGTTGGGGCGAAGGCCGTTCTGTACGTGTCCTGCTGGTGGCGGAAGGTGCCCTCCCGATCCAGCTCCTTGATGACGGAGAAATCCATCACCTCGTCGAACCGCACCGGCGTGCCGAGGAGCCCCAGCTCCCGGTAGACGAAGGTGATGTTCTTCCAGGTGCGTTCGAAGTTGGTCGGGTCGTTGGCGTTCAAGAAGAAGCTCTTGTTCTCGGCAAAGTTGGTGGAGTGAGCGTCCCCCTGCATGGCCCGGACGTCGTCGACGCTCATCCCGTACCCCTCGGCCATCCAGGCGAAGGCCCGCTCCTTGAACGCCGGATCGGCCAGCCTTTCCATGGCGGTGAAGATCCCCGCCACCAGCCCCTTGACGATCTCCGGGTGGTCCTTGGCGAAATCGGCGCGGGCCGCCCACACGTCGGCGATGAGCTTGTTGGCCTCGGAGGTGGTGGTGAGGATGCGGGTCCCCGCCACCTTGTCAGGGATGGTGTAGATGTCCGGCGCCCAGGACACGCAGGCGTCGATGCGCTTGTCGGCCACGAAGGCGGCCGCCGCCTCGAAGGCGGTGGCGGTGTACTTGTGGTGCACCTCGCTGGGCTGGATCCCGGCCGCGATGAGGAGGTTGTTGATGAAGTACTGGGAGGGCGAGTTCTGGGCGTAGACCACGGTCTTGCCCTTGAGGTCCTTGACCGAGTGGATGTTGCCGCGCACCACGATGCCGTCGCCGCCGTTCGACCAGTCGATCTGCTGGTAGATGCGGGGTGCCGTCCGCGAGTCGGCCATCAGGCCGGGGGCGAACAGCACCATCATGTCGAGGGTGCCCCAGAGGATGTGGCTCTCGCCGGAGGCGAAGGCGTCGCGCGCCACCACCGGGTCGTCGATGAGCTTAAGGTTCACCTTGAAGCCATAGTTCTTGTAGAAGATCGACTCGGTGTTGGGGGCGAAACCGTGGTTGGCGGCGACGATGGGCAACCAGCCGATCCACACGTTGATGGGGAACTGCACGACCTTGTCGGCGGCGTTCCAGCGGTAGGAAGAGACCCCCTTCACGGGGGGGAGCTTTTCCGCCGGCACGTAGGTGTACTCGTTGACGGTGGTGATCCCCTTGGTGTCCGGCGCCTCGACCTTGCCGACCTGCTGCTTCAAGGCGTCGAGGTCGATCACCTTCGTTCCGCCGCCGCCCTTGGGAGCCAGGAAATCGCGGAAGTAGTACGCCGCGCCGGCGATGCAGGCCAGGACAAAGAGGATCAAGACCAGCTTGCCGAGGGCGGTGGGTCCGACTTTTTGTTCACCGTTCATGGTCAACCTCCGTGGCTCATCTGCCGGGTCCGTCCCGTCACGACCCTTCCGTCAGCGGTCCCATGTCCTTGGGGGGCGGGGCTGTCGCCTCGGTCGCCGCCCCTTCCGGGGCCGGCAGCTCGAGACCGTACGCAGCCGCGAACTCGGTGAGCGCCTGATCGGCCAGGGCCTGCTGCTCGGCCTCCAGGAGCTCCACCTTGGAGGCATCGACGGTGGAGGCCGCCACCCGCGCCCGTCCGGCCGCCTTGTCGCGCCGCTCGGTGAGGTACTCCTCGACCCGGTTCAGGGTATCGCCAGCGCCGCCGATGGAGGAGATCATGCCGTTGGCCATCTCCTGGAGCTCGGCCTGGGCCTCCAACATCTCGGTTTCCGAGAGCAGCCGCTTCAGGCCCTCGATCTTGGCCTGGGCGTCGCGCACCGCCACGTCGCGAGCCTGCACGAGCTTCTTGTAGGTTTCCTCGGCCACCACGAGCTGCTGCCGGTTTTCCTCGAGCTGCTCCTTGACGGTCTTGAGCTGGAGGGCGTACTGGCCGGCAGCGTTGCGGTTGCCCACCTTGAGATTGGCGGCCGCCTTGGCCGCCAGCTCGCGCTCCTGCGCTTCCAGGTTCTTCACCTGCCGCATGAGCCGCTCGCAGAACCCGGCGTGGGTCGCCAGGTTGTCGTTGAAGCGGGCGATCTGCCGGCGCAGGTTCTCCTTCTCCACCTCGATGAGAGCCCGCGGGTTCTGCCGCTCGAGGCCGGAGATGAACAGGCCGAGGAAACCTCGCAGCAGGTTCACAAGTCGTTGCCACATGGCCGACTCCCTTCCCGGGAAGCCCCGTGAGCTCGACGGGGATCGACGCCCTCCCGAACCCGGTCCAGCTCATGCAAGTGCTTCACCGATGCGAGCATAGCAATGCCCTGGCGGGGGTGTCAATGGCGCCCCTGCCACGACAGGTCGAGCTCTGCCGCGCCACCTGCCGTCGTCGCCGGTATGGCACACCTTTCCATACGCCGCGGCGCGCCACGGGGTTATCGCCCCGTGCCCGGCGGTGGTCAACGAGTGGCCGAGGCCCTTCCCTAGGCCTTGCGGGACGTCTTGGCGTAGAAGCCTGTGATGGTGCGTTCCACCTTGGTGGCCTTGCAGGACGGGCAGCTCACCTTGCGCGTCTCGCGCTCGGCCACGGGCATGGCCACCTCGAACGTCGTGCCGCACTTGCTGCACTTGAACTCGTACGTAGGCATCGAAACCTCCCGGCGTGGACGGCCGGGCAGTGGGGCGGCGCCGCCGACCGGTACTGCCCGCCCACGCCGCCACGAAGATCCTGCTCGGGCCGGCGAACCGGCCTCGTCCTTAAGATAGCGGCAGTCCGGCCAACCTTCAAGGTGCTCCGTCACCGTTCGCTGCGACCGAGGGTGCCGGGGCGCACCCCGGCGGCTCGCCGGCCTCGCGTCCGTACCACGGTCGATGGGTGGGTATCGGCGGCCGGCGTGCGCCGTCGAGGGGGACGGGTATCATCGTGACGCCATGGCGGAGCAGCCCCGATGACCGCGCCTGCCGGCACGCTGCGGCGCGCCCTCGGGCCCTCGCTCCTCGTTGCCGTCGCCGTCGTCGCCCTCGGCTTCTCGGCCGAGGCCACGTCCATCGCAGCCTTTTTCCGCAGGTATCCGGACGTGTTCTTCGGCGCCATCCTGGTGCTGGCCGGGGTGTTCCGGTCGAGCCGGGCCGGTGCCGCGACCGTGGCGGTGGCGTGCAGCACCAGGGCGCTGCTCCACCTCCTCGAGGCGCCGCCCACCACCACGGGTATGGTCGACTACGGCCTCGACGTCGTCGGCGTGCTCCTCCCGGCCAACCTCGCCATCGCCGCCACGGTACGGGAGAAGCCGCTCCTCTCGGCGGCCGGGGTGGCCAGGCTCGCGCTGGTGAGCGGCCAGGCCGGCCTCGCCGCCCTCGCCTGGCTCGCCTGGTGGCCGTGGCCCATGGCTGCGGTAGAGGGCCGCCTCCTCGCCGCGCTGCCGGAAACGCTTCTCGGGCTGCGCCAGCCGGCGGCCGCAGCGTTCGTCGCCGCGGGCGTGGTGGTGAGCGTGCAGCTCGTGCGCCGACGCACCCCTTTCGAGGGCGCCACCCTCGTGGGCCTAGGGTTGGTGTTGGCCGCGCTCGCCTCGAAGGCTCACGGGGACCGGCAGCTCCTGCTCCTGGTCGGTGCGGGTGCGGCCCAACTCGTGGCGCTCCTCCAGGGGGCGGCGGCGAGTGCCGTCATGGACCCGCTCACCGGCTTGCCTGGCCGGCGCGCCTTCGAAGAGCGGGCAGTGACCGCGCGAGCGCCCTTCGTGGTGGCCCTGGTGGACATCGACCACTTCAAGCGGGTCAACGACACCCACGGTCACCCGGTGGGGGACCAGGTGCTGCGCATGGTGGCGGCGCGACTTGCGGAGGTGGGGGGTGGTGGGCTGGCCCACCGATGGGGGGGCGAGGAGTTCGCCCTGCTCTTTCCGGGCAAGACCGCGGCGGCGGTGGAGGCTCACCTCGAGGCGCTGCGGCAATCTGTGGCAGCGACCCCCTTTGCCCTGCGCGGCGGCGACCGGCCGCGTCGCCGGCCGAAGCAGGTGCGACCGACGCGGGCACCCGCGACCCTGGCGGTGACGGTGAGCATTGGCGCGGCCGGGACCGCTCCGGGGAGGGTCGCGGTGGCCGAGGTGCTGCAGGCGGCCGACCGGGCCCTCTACCGCGCCAAGGCTGCCGGTCGCAACACCGTCGTCGTCGTCCGTTGAACCCTTGCGTTTTGCCGGCCACGGCCCTACCCTGGTGGCGGGGAGGGGATCCATGGCAAACCCGGTAGCCGTGTTCGAGACGTCCCTCGGGACGTTCGAGGCGGAGATCTTCCTGGACAAGATGCCCATCACGGCCGGCAACTTCCTGGCCCTCGCCCGAGCCGGCTTCTACGACGGGCTCCACTTCCACCGGGTGATTCGCAACTTCATGATCCAGTTCGGGTGCCCGTTCTCCCGTGACCCGGCGGACCCGCGAGCTGGCCGGGGCGGCCCCCCTCACGGCACAATCCCTGACGAGTTTCCCGACGATGCGCGGTTCTCCAACGAGGTGGGGACCCTCGCCATGGCCAACACCGGTCGCCCCAACTCCGGTGGCTCGCAGTTCTTCATCAACACCGCCCACAACTCGTACCTGGACTGGTTTTCCCCAGGTCCCTCCAGGCACCCGGTGTTCGGCCGGGTGCGCGAGGGGATGGAGGTGGTACGCGCCATTGAGGCGACCCCCACCGGGCCGGGAGACCGCCCCGTGACTCCCGTGAAGATGCTCAAGGTCACGGTCGTCGAGTGAGCTCGCCGCCGGCCGGCGGCAACGCTGGCAGGAGGGCGGCCGTGACCACACTGGCGGCGGCCACCAGGGCGAGCACTCCCCAGAGGGTACCCCAGGAGGCGGTGGCGTCGCGCACGGCGCCGGCCAAGGAGGGTCCGGCCACGGTACCGAGGTTGGAAAGGGCCGTGATGAAGCCGAAGGCGAAGCCCAGCCGATCGGCGCCCACCAGCCGCCCCGGCAGCGAGTAGACGGCCGGTGGCAAGCCCCCGGCCACCACGCCCAGCAGTGCCATGGCCGCCGCCTTCGGCAGGAGCCCCAGGGCCATGCCGGCGAGCGTCGCCGCGAGGAGGGTGGTGAAGGCCACGCACCACCGCGGGGCGTGGCCCGTGCGGTCGATGAGGGTGCCGATGAGCGGCGTGGCGACCAGGGCCACCCAGGTGATGACGCTGGTTACGAGCAAGCCGCGGCTGCCGCCGCCGGCCCACTCGGGGGCGAAGGTGGGGACCGCGGCAAAGGCGGCAAAGTACAGCATCCAGGTCGCGCCCAGGGCGAAGAGGGGCCAGGGGAGGGGGGTGAGGGGCGTGCGGTCGCTGCGCCGGGTGGCGGGTTGGCGCGGTACGGCCCATGCGTGCAGGGGAAGGGCCACCGACACCAGACCGGCCAGGACGGCCATTTCGCCCCGCCAGCCAAAGGTTTGTACCAGGCGCGGGTGGAGCGAGAAGAGGAGGATCATGCTCGCCGGGTAGACGCCGGTGAACAGGGCCATGGCCAGCGCGAGCTCCCGTCCTGCAAAGGCCACGGCGAGGAGGCGGGCGAGGAGGAGGTTCATGATGAGGGCGCCGACGCCGAAGACGAGGCGGCCGAGGACCAGGACGACGTAGCTCGGCGCCGCCGCAAAGGCGATGGCGCCGACGAGCATGAGGCCGAGGCCAGTGAGCCCGGAGCGCCGCCCCGACCAGCGGTCCACGGCGATCCCGAAGGGGATGGCAAGGCCGATGGCGGGGGCCGCAATGGCCCCCATGAGGGCGCCGATGGCGAGGTTGGAGAGGCGAAAGTCGGTGCGCAGGATCTCGAGAAGGGGCGGCACGGCGAAGAAGGTCATGCCGACGGCAAAGAAGCTCACCATGGCGCTGGCGAGGACGAGGAAGCGACGAGACGCCAGGGCGTCGCGCACCCGCCGATTGTAGCGGGAGCGCACCGCAGCCGCCGGCGGGACCTCCCGCCGACGGTCAGGGGCCGCCGGCGCTGCCTGAGGGTGCCGCGCGGCGGGCGTGCCCTTCGGCCTCGCGGCGCAGGCCATGCAACATGCCGCGAAAGACCCATGTGTGGAACGGGGCGACTGCCCACCAGTAGACGAGGCCCGCGAGGCCTCGCGGTTTGAATCGGGCCACCTGGGTGAGGGTGGTCGTCCCCGCTCCCGAGGGGGCGAGGGTGAAATCCAGCTCGGCAATGCCGGGAAGCCGCATTTCTGCGCGCAGGCGCAGCTCGCGCTCCGCTGTTACCGAGACCACTCGCCAGAAATCCACCGCGTCGCCGTAGGCGAGGTGGCGGGGATCCCGCCGTCCACGCCGCAACCCGGGGCCGCCCAGCAGCCGGTCGATGGCTCCCCGCAACGTCCACAGTACCTTCCCCGCGTACCAGCCATGGACGCCGCCGATGCGGCACACGGTGGACCACACCACCGGGACGGGGGCCTGGACCGTGACGACCCGTCGGTCTTCGAACACCGTCCCGAAAGCCCAGTCGGGATCGCCGGGGATGGGACCGGCGTCGCGCCAGGAGGTTTCGACCTCGCCGTGAGCCTCGCTGCCCACGGCGGCCGCGATGGCCTCGGCCGCGGTGAGGAGCCGTTGCGGCATCAGTCGGTGCGCGTCGTCGTTGCGGCACACCACCGGGTTTCGCAACCCCTCCGCCAGCGGTCGGGCAATGTCTTTCGAAATGGGGGTGACCAGGTCGATCCACAGGGAGGAGAGCCGCGGCGTCAACACCGGCACCGGAATGATCCACCGCCGGCGCAGGCCGAGGGCGGCGGCGGTGAGCTGCATGATTTCCAGGTACGTTCTGACGTCCGCCCCGCCAATGTCCAGGTCGCGGCCGGCGGTGCGTTCCTCGTGCAGACAGGCCACCAGGTAGTGCAGCACGTTCTGCACCGCAATGGGTTGACAGGGGGTCGAGACCCAGCGCGGCGTCACCATCACCGGCAGCCGCTCGACCAGGTAACGCAGGATTTCGAAAGATGCCGAGCCCGCGCCGATGATCATGGCGGCCCGCAGCACTGTCACCGGCACGCCACCCTCGCGCAGTGCCTGCTCCACGGCCCGTCGCGAAGCCAGGTGTTCGGAAAGCTCGGGCCCCGTCTCTCCGAGTCCCCCCAGGTAGACGATCCGCTGGAGGCCGGCCGCAGCAGCAGCCCGCCCGAACCGCACCGCCAGTTGCCTGTCCCGTGCGGCGTAGCTCGGACCAGCCGCCACCATGGAGTGGACCAGGTAGTACGCGGCCCAGCAGCCGGTCATGGCCTGCGCCAGGGCCTGCTCGTCCCCCACGTCCCCCTCTACCACCCGGACGTCGGGATGCCCCGCCCACGACCGCCCGGCCAGCTTGCGGGCCGATCGTGTCACGCAGCACACCTTGTGCCCCGCCGCCAGAAGCTGCGGCACGAGCCTCCCGCCAATGTAGCCGGTCGCACCGGTGACCAGGACCGTTTCTGCGCGCCTCGCCGTCGTCAACGCCGCCGCTTCCCGCAGCCATCGTAGCAGGAGGCAGCTGGCCTGGTCGCCGGGCCGCGAGCTAGTACACCGTGATGCGAACGGGGCGCGAACGGACCCCGGCTGCTTCGACGTGGATACGGTGCACGCCCCGAGCGAGGGGCCAGCGGAAGGTGCACGAGGCGTCGCTGCGCCCGAGCGGCAGGTCATCGACCACCCATTCGACCCCGCCCTCGACCCCGGCGGCGGCGCACCGCAGCTCGAGGCGCTGGAAGGTCCGCGGCAGCTCGGGGGACAGGACGAAGGCATCGCCATCGGCGGGAGCGAGGATGGTGAGGGAGGGGGGTCCGGCGGCCACGGTAGCCGGCGAGTCGTCGGCGGTCGATCGTGTGCCGGAAAGCCCCTCGGCGGCAGCCCAGGCGCGGAACCGGGGCGGCCAGCGAACGAGGCTGCGACCGTCGGCGGTGCGGCGGTGCCAGGTGCAGGGGGGGAGTGGGGCATCGCGGCGCTGCAGGAGTTCAGCCACGGTCAGCGGGCAGGCGGCGGTGGGCGCGTGCCCTGAGAGGGCACACACCCGCACCCGCACGAGTCCGGCAGGTACGGGCTCGAGAGTGTCGCGGCCGGTCAACTGCTCGCTGCCGTGGGCCAGGGCTGCCCACGCCAGCATCACCTCCCGCCATACGGCGCCGGCGCCGCTCACCCCCGACACGTTGCCCATGGGGGCACGGTCGAAGTTGCCGCACCACACCCCCACCGCCACCTCGGCCGTGCCGCCGACGCACCAGTTGTCGCGGAAGCCTTCGGAGGTGCCCGTCTTCACCGCCGCCGGGAAGGGCAGTCGCAGGACGCTCCACTCGCCGAAGGCGGGGGCGCGGGCGTCGGGGTCGGCGAGGATGTCGATGACCTGGGCGGCAGCCTCCGGCGAGCACAGCCGGCGGGTCTCCCCGGTGGCGGGACGGTACGGCCGCGGCTCGCCAGCCGGCCAGACGGCACGGACGGCCGTGGCGGACCGCACCTCGCCCCCCCGCAGGAGGGCGGCAAAGGCGTTGGTCAGTTCATCGAGACGCACCTCGCCGGCGCCCAGGGTGAGCCCGAGGCCGTAGCGTTCGGCAGGGCCTGGGAGGGTAGTGAGCCCCGCCGTGGTGAGGGTGTCGAGGAGGACCTCTGGACCGATGGCGGCGAGCACTTCGGCGGCCGGCACGTTGACGGAGCAGGCGAGGGCCTGGCGGGCGCGCAAGGGGCCGTGGAAGCGCTCGTCGTAGTTGCGCGGCACCCAGGTGCCGGTGCGCCAGGGGTAGGCAGTGGGCAGGTCGGCGAGGATGGTGGCAGGGGTGAAGCCGCGGTCGAAGGCGGCGGCGTAGGTGAAGGGTTTCAAGGCCGAGCCAGGCTGGCGCGGCAGGCGGGTGCCGTCGAGCTGGCCAGCGGGGGCGTCGGCGAACCCTCCGGATCCCTCGAGGGCCAGCCACTCGCCGCGCCGCACGTCCAGGACCACGACGGCCATGTGGGTGACGGCCTGGGGTGCCAGCTCGCGCAGGTGGCGGCGGACGATGACCTCGACCCGCCGCTGCAGCTCCCAGTCGAGCGTGGTGATGACCCGGACGGGGTGGGGGACGAGGGTTCGGGCCTCGGCGAGGGCCCGGGCCACGAAATGAGGGGCGCGGCTGCGGAAGGGAGCCGTCGCGAGGACGATACCTTCGCGGCGGGCTGCCTCGAAGGCTGGCTCGGGCAACTGGCCGGCGCGGTACATGCGCTGGAGGACACGATCGCGAGCGCGCTGCAGCCCCTCGAGGTCGCGCCACGGGTTGGCGCGGGAGGGGGCGCGGGGGATGACGGCGAGGAGGGCGGCTTCGGCGGGAGAGAGCTGGGAGGCCGGCTTGCCGAGGTAGGCGAGGGCGGCGGCCTCGAACCCTACCAGGCGGTTGCCCATGGGGACGCGGGCGAGGTAGGCCGCGAGGAGCTCCTCCTTGCTGAAGGCGGCCTCGAGGCGGAGGGCCTGGACGAGCTGGGCGAGCTTGCCCGAGAGGGTGCGCGGGCGGGGGTCGAGGAGGCGGGCGAGCTGCATGGTGATGGTCGAACCGCCGGAGACGACCCGGCGAGCCAGGAGGTTCTGCCCGGCCGCGCGCAGCAGCGCCCGGAGATCGACGCCACCGTGGCGGTAAAAGCGGCGGTCCTCGGCGGCCAGGACGGCGGCAACGAGGTAAGGGGAGACGCGCCGGGGATCGACGGGCAGGGCGCGTTGGCCGTTGCGGTCGGGAGCCAGGCGCAGGAGGGAGCCGTGGCGGTCGGTGACGAGACAGGCGGGCGAGGGTTCCGTGGCGAGCAGGGGGGTAGGGTCGGGGACGGTGAGGAGGCAGGCGGCGGAAGCTGCCAGGAGAAGGGCGAGGGTCACGCCGGCCGAGCGGACGGCACGCCGCCCCATCACCCGTGCCGCTCCCCGAGCCGAACAGGGCGCGCCGTGGCCATCGTCCGCACCGCTACCGCCTCGCCGGGGCGACCTCGAAGGTGGCTGCTCCGGTGGTTGCGAACACCTCCGGGGCGTACATCTCCTCGGCCTTGCCGGGGGCGACGAGGAAGCTCCCCTGCGTGGTGGCGCGACAGCGCACCGTGTGGACGGTCCGGCCGGTCGGCAGCTCGGTGGCGAACAGCACGATCCGGTCGTCCCGGAGCTCGATGCGGTCGAAGCCGGGGCGAACGTCGTCGGTGGTCTCATCGAGACGCGCGTCGGACGCCGTGGTCGCGAGGTTGGGATCGATGGCCTCGAGGCCGGCGGGGAGGGGTACGTCCACGGCCACCCAGCGGCGCGGGGCAGGGCAGGTGACGGTGATCTCGACGACAACCTCGTCCCCCGCCGCGACCCGGCCCACCTCTCGTCCGGCCCGGTCGAGGAAGCGACGCCCCACGCCCAGCCCCTGCTGGACCGGCGGGCGGTCGCTGCGGCGAGGGGCGTAGGTGAGCTCCACGGCAGTGTGCACGCGACCTTCCCCGGCAAAGCGGACGGCGAGGGGCAGCGGATCTCGCCGCGCCGCCGCCAGGCGCTGCAGTTCCACCATGGGCACCTCAGCGGTCAAGGCGTGCTCCTCGCGGCCAGCGAACTCGCCCGCCACGAGACGACGGTCCGCCAGGGTGGCCTCGACGGTGCCGCGGGCGATCGCCCCCTCGTGCCGCTCCCGGTAGCCCGCCAGGGCCTGGAGCATCCAGGCGGTGGCGTGGGTGGTGAGGAAGCGGTCGTGGCGCAAGTGGTCCACGAGGCCGCGGGCGAGGGGTTCGCTCGAGGGATCCCGGGGGTCGGCGGCGAGGAGCGCCATGAGGGCTGCGGCACTGCTGCGCGGCTCGCTCCAGAACACCCGCCACCCCCAGCTGGGTGCCACCTCCGTGACCCGGACGGTACGGGCCTCGACGGCGAGGGCGTTGCGCACCTCGTCGAGGAGGGTCGCGGCGCGACGGTCGCGACGGTCCACCTCCAGCATGGTGGTGGCGAGCAGGGCCCGCCCCCAGACGCTCCCCGCCTCGCGACGGGTGTCGACCAGGGCCTGGAAGTAGGCGGGCTCGGCCCGGCCGAGCTGGGCCAGGGCAAAGGAGAGGAGCACCCGGGCCGTCCAGTCGTGGGCCTCGCCGAAACGCCGCCCCTCCTGGCGCAGGTGGCGGGAGAGGTACGCGGCCGCGGCGACCAGCCGGTCGTCGCCCACGGCCACACCGGCGCGCCGAAGCTCGACCAGGGCCCAGGCCACGTAGGCGGAGAGCTCCTCGCTGGAGGCGCCGCCCGGCCAGAAGGCAAAACCGCCGTCGGCACGCTGCCGCTCCACGAGGCGCGCAGCCGTGGCGGCCAGCCAGGTGCGCCTCGGCATGTCGTCGACGGTGACCGGCGCGAACCCCTCCCCCAGGCGCAGGGCGGCGGTCACCCCCAGCACCCGCGAGGCGAGCTGCTCGGAACAGTCGTAGGGGTACGTCTGGAGGAAGCGCACGCCGCTGCTCGCCGCCACCAGGGCGGTGGGGGCGAGGCGGAGGGAAAGGCCGCCGGCTTCGGGAAAGGCGTCGGCGGGCACGGCCACCGCTTCCCGTGCCTCGCCTTCGCTTGCAAAGAAGGTGGCCACCGTTTCGGTGGGGAAGGCCGGCAGCACCGGCAAGGGAACCTCCACGAGGTCCGTCTCCGGGGTCGGGAGGGGCGCCCTCGCCGCAAAGGTGATCGTCGCCACCCCCGGCGCCACGGCCACCAGGCCGAAGCCCACCTCGGCAGTGCCGTGGGCGGGGACTCGTGCCACCCGGGTGGCGGTGCCGCGCAGGGTGAGGGGGCTGCCTGGGGGGAGGGTGAGGGTGACCTCGACCTCCCGCTCCACCACCGTGCGGTTGCGGACGAGCACGCCGGCCCGCACCGAGTCCGCAGGGCGCAGGAAGCGGGGCAGGGCCGGCTCGAGCCCCAGCGGCTTGGTGACCAGCATCTCGCGGTCGGCCCAGCCGAACTCGTCGGCGCCGGCGGCGGCCACGGCCATCACGCGGTAGGTGGTGAGGGAATCGGGGAGGGGGAAGCGGACGGTTGCCCGGCCCGAGGCATCGGTGAGGACGGTGCCTTGCCAGAAGGCGAGGGCGCGGAAATCGCGGCGCACCTCCTCGCCGGTCGTTTCGATGCCGCCACCGCCGCCGGCCTTGTCCCCCTTGGTGCCGTAGGAACGCCTCCCGACCAGGCGCGAGCGACTCTCGGCCGTGGTGACGCCGAGCCCGCGCCGGGCGTAGAAGGTGGCCATGGGATCGGGGGTCCGGTAGGCGGTGAGGGAGAGAATGCCGGCGTCCACCGCCCAGAGGGTCACGGCAGCCCGTCGCGGCCGGCCGTCCGCGCCGGCCACGGTGACGGTGACGTCGGCTGGCTGGCCCGGGCGGTACTCGGCCTTGCCGGTGGCCACGGACACGGCGAGGCGCTTGTCGGTGGGTGGCACGGCCAGCTCGCACATCCCCACCCGGTACGCCGGCCGCCCGGGATCCACGAGCTCGGGGTCGGGAGGCGCCTCGACCCGGCCGCGCAGGAGCACCACGGAGACGAAGACGTTGGGGGTGTAGTGGGGCTCGATGGGGACCTCGATGGTCGGCATGGTGCCTGCCAGCTCCTCGACCCGCGCCTGGAGGACACCGGCGCGCTCCACGGTGACGAGGGCCGTGGCCCGCTCCCAGGGGGACTTGACGAGGATGCGGGCGACCTGGCCGGGGGCGAAGCGCTGCCGCTCGGCCACCAGCTCGATGCGGTTGTCCCGGTCGAAACGCCAGGCGGCAAAGCCGCTGCCGAAGACGTAGAAGGAGGTGGAGGCAGTGACGGTGTTGCCGCGGCCGTCGCGCGCGCGGGCGAGAAGGGCGTACTCGCCGCCCTGCTCCAGGGCAAGGCGCAGGGGCACCGGCTCGTCGGCCGTCGCCACCTCGACCCGGCCGATCTCCTCGGTGACGGGTGTCGACTCGAAGACGTAGCGGCCGGAAACCTCCCTGCGCCGCACCGACTCCCAGTGGCGCCGGAGGAGGAGGACCTCCACGGCGATGCCGGGGCGCGGCGTGCCGTCGGGGGTGAGGGCCACCACGGAGCTTGCCAGACCATGGGCGGCGGCGATAAAGAACGGCGGACGCTCGAGGCCGAGGACGAACTCGCCCGGCAGCACCAGCACCGAGGCCGTCCCCGTGGACGATTGCCGGTCCGCATCGGTGACCTCGACCTCCACCTCGAGGCGGGTCGGCCACCCCTGGAAGGCCTCGACCCGGGGCACGGTGAAGGCCAGGTTGCCCATGGCATCGAGCTGGCCCTCGCCGTTGGCGATCACCGCCGTGTCGCGCTCCGCCTCGTCGAGGAAGGCGTGGGGCAAGGTCTCGAAGCCGCTCCAGCGGCTGCCGGCCGGCCGCCACTCGCTGCGGCGGGCTCGGCAGCGCCAGCGGGCCGGGGCGCCGCCCATGGCGCCGCCGGCGAGCAGCCGCCCCTCGGCCCGGCCGACGAGGGCATCGCCGGCAACCAGGGTGCCGGGCTCGGCGGTGAGCAGGGTCCGGAACTTGGGGCGGCGGAACTCGGCGACGAGGAAGCTGCACCCTTCCTCGCCGGCGAGGGCCCCGGCAAAGGCCCGCCGCCCTCGGTCGTAGCGCTCCCCCACCACCACCTCGTAGCGCCCGAGGGGGGCGGTCTCCGGCAGGCGGATCTCCGCCTCGGCGCCGGTCTCGCGGTCGTAGCTGGTCTCGACCACCACCTCGTCGTCGCCGCCCGGGCCGCGGACCACGAAGGTGAACGGTCCCGAAGGCGGCAGGGCGAGGCCGTGCTCCCGTTGCTCCCGGACCACCGCCTTGAGGTGGAGCGATTCGCCCGGGCGGACGACACCGCGGTCGGGCCACACGTGGACGAGGAGGGGCGGTGCCGTGTGGTAGTCCACCGGCAGGTTGAACTCGTAGCCTCGGTGCCCTTCCCACCAGCGGCTGCGGGTGTAGGCGAGGTCGTCGCCGCGGCGGGCGGTGACGAGGAACACCGTGTCGAGACTCACCGTTGCCGGTGTCCGGGCGAGCCCCTGGGCGTCGGTCGTGCCACGCCACAGCACCACGTTGTCCTCGCTGCGCGCCGTGACGGTGGCGGCAGCGACCGGCTTCGCCGCCGCGAGGTCGGTGACCCAGATCAACAGCCCTTCGTGGCGCGAGCCCTTGACGGTGAGGCCCAGGGAGGTGACCTGGGTGACGGAGGTGCGCGGCTGGCGCAGCCACCGTGCCTCCTCCTCGTCGTACTCGCTGCCGGGGAGCACCGTCGCCACCTGGACCTGGGTCAGGACGACCCCGGGCCTCCCGCCCAGGGCCTGATCGAGGTCGATGGGCAGCACGGCGCTGCGATCGGGGGCCACGGTCACGGGCACCGACGCCGGGGTCGTGTGGGCGGCCGCGGGTGTCTCTTCCCGCTCGCGCAGCAGGGGCACCAGCTCCTCCTCGCGGACGGTGCGCTGGGCGAGGGTGTAGGAGGTGACGTTGAGGACGCGCAGCGGCAGCAGGTGCGGCCCTGACCACTCCACCACCCCGTCCCCCTCCACCAGGTAGCAGGCTGGAGTCTTGTGGGAGGTGGCAAAGGTGCCGCACCAGGGAAAGCCGAGGCGTCGGCCGGCGGCGTCCACGGTGTCGGCGTCCAGGCACACCTCGTAGCGGCTCCCGCCGGCGAGACCCAGGGGGGTGAGGGAGAGCTCGCGCTGGGGCCATTCCCACTCCCACTCCTCGGCGAAGGGGGCGACGGTCCGGAAGGCAGCTTCCCCCGCCGCGCGAACGGTCAGATGGGCGCTGAGATCCCGCCAGGTGACCTCGGAGGAGAAGACGAGCTGCACCGCGTCGGGGTCGAAGCCGGCTGCCGCCGTGCGGCCAGCGAAGCCCAGGGGGCCGAAGGGCCAGGGGGTCGGGAAGACGGCCGTGAAGCTGTCGTCCGAGGGGAGCGGGCCTTCCAGGGAGCGGATGCCCGGCGTGAGGACGATCTCCACCTTGGCCGACGGCGGCCAGCTCCCCACCGGGGCGAGGCGAAAGACCTCGTGGGGGCGCTGGGGATCGGGCTCGAGGGTGAAGGCAGGGGTGGGGAGCTCGCGGGGCGTTGCGGCGGCGAGGAACCGCTCCCAGGCCGCGCGCGCCTCGGCGTCCTCGCCGGCCAGGCGCTGCTTCTGGGTCGCGACCAGTTCCGGCGCGAGGGGCGGGAGGGGGTTGGCGGCGAGCCGGAGCGTGAGGTGCGCAGCCAGGGAGGCGGGGTCCACCGGCTGGTTGCAGGTGAGGACGATGGCGAAGGTGTCGAGGGCGCCCCCCGCCTCGTGGGCGATGGTGACGGAGGGCCGAGGGGTGGAGAAGGTGAAGCGGCGGGGCGTCTTCAGGGTCGCGCCATCGATAGCCTCGGCCGTCGCCGCTAGCCGCACCTCGAAGGTGGTGGCGCGGGGCAGCGGCGCCTGGGGTTCGCCGATCAGCTCCGCCGTGCCGGCCCACCGCCAGCGGGCCAGGATGGGTGGCGTGACGGTGAGCCAGGGGGGCGGTTCGACGCGCGGCTCGACCTCGGCGAGCGGCACCATGGGTCGGGAGAACACCAGGCGGATGCGCTGCTGCTCGGGCTCCTCCACCACGCCTTGCGGCGCCATGGAAACGATGTCGAGGCCGGCTGCCGCCGCCCAGCTCGCCATCGTCAGCAGGGCGAGCCCCCAAACGACCAACCGCTGGCTGTTGCCCATGGGTTCCTCCGCTTGTTCCAGCATAGCAAGGCGCTGCCGTGGGATCGTCCCGGTGCGCGGTTCCCCGAGGTGGTGCTGCCGAGGGGCCCTGCCCCTTTACGGCCACGGGGAGGCGTGCTAGAAGGGGCTGCACCATGAAGGGCGAGCAAGTCCCCCTCATCATCCCGACCCGCAGCGGCTACCAGTTCGCCCGGGGGCTGGAGCGCTGGCTGCGGGAGCACTACCTGCCCCGGCGGGGGCTCCGCAGCGCCACGCCCGACCTCTGGGTGCCCACCAGCGTCACCACCTTCTCGGACACCTCGGGCAAGGTGCTTCTCGAACGACACATCCGCGGGGAAGACGTGTTCGTGGTGGCGGATGTGCAGAGTCACGCCACCCTCGTGCCCATGGGCCACGACGCGCCCCACGAGGCGTACGTGACGCGGCTGGGGCAGGAGTCCTGCACCATCGCCGATCGTCACGGCCGCGGGCTCCTGGCCGTCGAGGCCAAGGTGGACATCGACAAGAACTTCCAGGAGTTGTTGCGGACCATCGAGGCGGCGCGCGACGCCGTCACTCGCCGCGGCTACATCACCGCCGTGCTCCCCTGGCTGCCGTACTCCCGCCAGGACCGTCGGATGGGGCGGGAGAGCCTCGACTTGCAGATGGCGGCCGTGCAGCTCGAGGCGGTGGGCGTCGACTACGTGCTCACCATCGATGTCCACAACCGCTCGACGGGGCTCGCCTTCCGACCGCCGGTCAAGTTCGACAACCTGCGAGCCGCCCACACCCTCCTCCACTACCTGCGCTCCCACCCCGAGCTGTACCCCATGGACAACGCGTTTTTCGTTGCCCCCGACGCCGGCGCCTTCGAGATGAACAAGGTCTTCGGCCTGTTCCTCGAAGTCCCGTTCAGCCTGCTGTACAAGGAGGAGCGCGAGGCGCACCGCCCCAACGTCAGCAAGGTGCCCTTCGGGTTGGTGGGCGATCCCAGCGCCATCAGGGGGTGCGACGTCTACACGGTGGACGACATGATCGATACCGCCGGCACCCTGATCAACGCTGCCGCCTCGCTGCGCGAGCTGGGGGCGAAGTCGGTCACCGCCATCGCCACCCATGGCGTCTTCAGCCCCCCCGCCCACCAGCGGCTGGCGCGGGCGGTGGAGGAGGAGATCCTCAAGGCGGTGGTGGTCACCAACTCCATCACCTTGTCGACGGCGGAGCTGGAGGCGTGCCGAGGATGGCTGCACGTGGTGGACGTGCAGCGCTACTTCGCCAAGGCGGTGGACTGCCTGGATCGCGGCGAGTCCATCAGCAAGCTGCTCCAGGACATCACGTAAGCCGCGTCTGCGGCGACTAGACGTGGTTGCGCAGCATGAGCTCCTTGGGGTGGGGATCGAGGTACACCTGGCCCTCCAGATAGGCGATGCGGTGGACTCGGATGTGGTGGCGAATGAGGGTGATGGGCACGATCAGGGGCACCAGGCCACGGCGGTAGTCCTCGATCAGCGAGAGCAGTTCGGCGCGCGCCTCGGCGTTGAGCACCTTGCGGAAGTAGCCCAGGATGTGGAGCAGCACGTTGACGTGGCGCCGGGGGGTGGCCATGGTCTTGAGGGCCGCCATGAACTGGCGCACGTACACCTCGCGCACCTCCTCGCGGGGGAGCGCGCTGGCCCCGGCGACCAGGCGGCCGAGGGACGCGTAGGCGGCCGGTGCGTGGGCCATGAGCTGGAGCTTGTGGGCCGTGTGGAAGGCGACGAGCTGACCCACGCGCCAGCGGTCGTGGAAGAGATCCTTGACGCGGCGGTAGGCGAACACCCTCTCCACGAAGTTGTCGCGCAGGCGCGGATCGTGAAGCCGCCCCTCCTCCTCCACCGGCAGGTTGGGGTAGGCGGCGAGGAGCGCTGCGGCAAAGAGCCCCCGGCCCGACTTCGTCGGCATGCCGCCGCCGTACACCTTGACCCGTTCCATCCCACAGGAGGGGGAGTCCTTCTTCAGGACGTACCCGTCGAGATCGAGGGTAGCGAGCTCGCGGACGCGCCGATCCGAGTACGCCTGCATCTCGGCGGTCCAGTCGCGGCCGCTCTTCGGCGCCAGCAATCGCACCTCGTCCCCGTCCCGCACCAGCCTGACGGACTCGCGGGGCACGCCCATGCCCACCTCGAGTTCCGGGCAGACGGGCACCCAGGTGACCCACCTGCCGAAGGTGTGGACCAGGAACTCGTCCTTCTTGTGACCGCCGTCGAAGCGCACCTTGGCGCCCAGCAGGCACGAGGAAATGCCGATCCGGATGGTCTGCTCACCCCAGCTCGTGCGTTCCATGGTCCCCTCCGGCAGGAGGCCCCGCCGACGGTGCCGGTGCTCGGAAGGTCCGCCTCGCGTCCCGGTGGCGCTCCCTGCCCGCCCAGGGTAGCGCAGAGCGCGTGGCCGCGAGGGGCGCGAGGAGGGTCTCCCGAGAGGGGAAGGTGGGTCGCCGGCCGCTACAATGAGACGTGATGGCGAACGTGCGCTCGTTCCTCGGCGTGGCCCGGGCGCCATTCCTGCTGCTGCCGGTGACCCTGGTGGCGTGTGGCGCCGCGGCTTCGGCGTACGAGGGACACTTTTCCTGGCGTGCCACGCTCTTGGCTCTCGTCGGTCTCCTGCTCCTGCACGCCGCCGTCAACGTCCTCAACGAGGTCTCCGACGTGCAGACGGGGATCGACTTTCACACCCTGCGCACCCCCTTCTCGGGCGGCAGCGGTACCTTGCCCGCCGGGCAGCTCCACCCGGTCACCGCCCGCCGCTTCGGCCTGACCTGCGCCGCGCTCGGGGCGCTCATCGGCGTCTACTTCCTGACCCGCATCGGCTGGCCCCTGCTGCCCATCATGGTGGTGGGGGCGGTGGCCGTGCTCGGCTACACCGATTTCCTGGCCAGGCGGGGCTTCGGGGAGTTGTTTGCCGGCTTGGGCCTCGGCGCATTGCCCGTGTGGGGGACGGCGCTGGTACAGGGGGCCACCCCCCGGGAGGCCACCCTCGCGGCTTCGCTGCCGGCCTTCTTCATGACGTTCAACCTTCTTCTGCTCAACGAGTTCCCCGATGAGGTGGCGGATCGAGCTGGGGGTCGGTCGAACCTGGTGCTGCTCTTCGGCCGGCGGCCGGCTGCCGTGATCTACACCGTGGCCGCGTGTGCAGTCCCGATCGTCATCGTGGCCGCCGTGGCAGTTGCGGTGTTGCCGCCGCTCGCCCTCGTGGCGGTGGCGCCGTCGGCCCTGCTCGTGCTGCCCCTCCGCTGGGCGATGACCGCCGCCGAGGCCGAGGTGCCGGTGCCGGCCCTCGCGGCCAACGTGGCCTGGAATCTGGCAACGAACACCTTCCTGGCGGTGGCCCTCGCAGTTGCCGCCCGCTGATCCTCAGGCACCGCCACCCTTCCTGGCCGCTCACCTCTTGCCGGGCACGCGCCCGGGGCGCCTACGGCGCCGTGCCGGGCGGCGGAAGGCCCAAGAGGCGGAGGACGAAGCCGGCCACCTCGGTGAGGGGGGCCTCGCGGCGGTGCCTGGGCGAGATGCCAGCGCCCCGGGCCAGCCACACGCCGGCCATCGAGGCGTGGGTGTTGCGGTAGCCGTGCGCCCCCGTGAGGGTGGTGAGAGGGGTGGTGAGCGAGCCGCCGATCTCCGAGGTGGCCGTGAACCCTTCCTTCATGAAGACGACGAGATCGCCGCTGTTGGGGTGGTCGAGCCCCCACGGGGCGAGCTCGGCCCGCCTCGCCATGACCTCGACGACCCGTTGGCCGTCGACCTCGAGGCGTGCCAGGGCGCGGGCGGCGGCCTCCACCACGTTGGTGACGGCCTCGGGCGGGACCACTCCGGTGGGTTCGCGCCCCATGGCGTTGACGTAGAGATGGGCACAGCCGCCACCGCCGACGGCGACAACTTGCGAGGTGGCGGCCACCGTCGGCCGGTCCCGGCCCGCCGTCGCGTCGGCCAGCCCGGCCCGCCGTAGCGCCTCGTTGAGGTGCACCGCCTCGAAGACCGGCGCAATGCCGTGATCGGAGACCACCACCAGGGCGTCCTCGCCGAAATCGAGGGCGCTGGCCAGCTCGGCGGTGGCGGCATCGGCCAGGCGGTAGGTGTCATCGAGGAGGCGGGCCAGGGTCGCGGCGAGCCCCTCGCTGTAGCGGCGCTGCCGCAGGTCGACGAGGGTGGCCACGTGCTGCACCTCGTCGATGATGGGTTGATAGGCCAGGAGCAAGGAAAACTCCTGCTCCGCCATGGCCAGCCGCGCCGCTGCCGTGAAGAATTCGGAGAAGCGCCGGACCTGGGCCAGGTACGCATCGGGGGGAAGGCCGCCCTCGCCGGCGAGCCCTCGCTCCAGGGCGGCGCTGTCCGGCGGCCCGGGCCAGAAACCGGCGGTGGCGTCGAGGGCCTCGCGAAAGGCAGGGGGGTAGGCCTCGGTAACGTTGAACTCGCCGCGGTAGAGCTCGACGGCCGACAGGTCGGGGGCCAGGCGACGCACCAGCCACCAGCTCCCCACGAGGGCCGTCCCGCCGTCAGGATGCGGGACCGCCCGGCGGACGGCGAACCACGTCCCCGCACGGGCCTGGGCCAGCACGCCGTTGGCGGGGTCGGCATCGTCGTCGACGAGGAGCGTGTCGTAGGCGGGCGTACCGTCACTTTCACTGTCGAGGGCTGTCACCGCGAGGGTCCACTGGAACGGGACGCGGGGGTTCTCGGCAGTCACGGTCAGGCTTGCCCGCCGCGGCGGGGCGTCGCCTCCGCTCGTGACCGTCGTCACGAAGTCCGCGCGGGTGAGGTCCACCGTGGCGGCAGGGACCAAGGGTTGCTGGACGTAGTCGAGGCCAAAGTCGGCGCGTCGGCGGGGGTCGGGGCCGTTGCACCCGGGCCAGGCCAGGACGCCCACCCGACGCCCGTGGCGGCGGGCGACCTCCCAGAGCGTGGCCGCCTCGATGGGGTGGTCGAAGCCGGACACCGTCTCCGTGATGGGGGTGCCCGGGAGGTGGAAACGGTTGGCGACGATGCCGGTGCGCGCCGGGGTGGCGCCTGCTGCCATGGCGATGTGGGAAGGGGCGGTGAGGGTTGGGTTGACGGGAATGGCCCGGTCGACCACCAGGCCGGCATCGGCAAAGGCGGCAAGCCCGTACCCCTCGCGGTAGCCTGAAGCGGCGAGCAGCCGGGCGTGGTGGGTGGCGGCGAGGCCGTCGAAGGACACGAGGACGACGCGCCGCGCCTGGCCCTCGGCGGTTGGCGAGGCCGAAGGCACGGCCCGGCAGGCGGCGAGGGCCAGGCCCACGAGGAGCGCGGCCACAGGGAGGTGCTTCACGGTGGCAGTGTAGCCCACCCCGACAGCGTGCTTCACACCGTCTTCACACGGCGCTGCTCGAATACCGGCGCGGGATTCCCCCGCGCCGGAGGCTCACGTGAACTCCAATCGCTGGTACTGCCTGGCCCTGATCGCCGCCTTTGCGGCGGCTGCCTGGGCGGAAGTGGTGAAGGTCGATCCGGCCATTCCATCGTACACGCCGGTGACCACGGTATCCGGTGCCCTCAACTCGGTGGGGTCGGACACCATGAACAACCTGATGACCCTATGGGCCGAGGGGTTCGCCAAGGTGCACCCGGCGGTGCGCGTGCAGGTGGAGGGCAAGGGATCGTCGACGGCCCCGCCGGCGTTGCTCGCAGGCACCGCGCAGCTCGGCCCCATGTCGCGGGAGATGAAGGACTCGGAGCTCGATGCCCTGGAGGCCAAGTACGGCTTCCCGCCCGTCGCCATCGTCGCCGCCCTCGACGCGCTCGCGGTGTACGTGCACCGGGACAATCCCCTCACCGCCCTATCGCTGCCGGAGATCGACGCCATCTTCTCCAAGACCAGGCGGCAGCGTTTCCCCAACGACATCACCACCTGGGGACAACTCGGCCTCAAGGGCGCCTGGGCCGGCAAGCCCATCTCCCTGTACGGACGCAACGCGGCCTCGGGGACGTACGGCTTCTTCAAGGAGCACGCCCTTGCCAAGGGGGACTTCAAGGACACGGTGAAGGAGCAACCGGGCTCGGCCTCGGTGGTGCAGGGGGTGAGCGAGGATCTGTACGGCATCGGCTACTCCGGCATCGGGTACCGAACCTCCGGGGTCAAGGCCCTGGCCATCGCCGAGAAGGTGGGGGGATCGGCCGTCCCCGGAACCTACGAGAACGTCCTCAACGGCACGTACCCTCTGTACCGCCCGCTCTACGTGTACGTGGTTCGCGATCCCCGGCGCCCCATGGACCCCCTGACCAAGGAGTTCCTGCGTTACGTGCTCTCCCGCGAGGGCCAGGAGGTGGTGGTCAAGGACGGGTACCTGCCGCTGCCGGCAGCGACGGTGGCGCGGGAACTCGCGAAACTCGACTGAACGCGCCTCGGTGCGTGGTGGTCGGCAGAGGCGAACGGTAGAGGCGGCATGAGCCCACTTGCGGTGCAGCGTCTGGCGCGCGCCCGGGCGGTGGATCGCCTGGTCGCTGCCATCATCACCGGTGGCGGTTCCCTCATCCTCGTCGCCGTGGGGTTCCTTGTCGTGTTCCTCGTCGCCGAGTGTTTGCCCCTCCTCGGCAACGGTCGGGCGACGCCTGCGCGCCCCGAGCCGTTGCCCGTCGCGCCCCTCGCCGCCGCCGAGGACGAGTACCGCGAGTCGGTGCTGGTGGTGGGGCGCGATGGCGCCCTCCACGTGCTTCGTCGCGATGGCAGCAGCACCGCCCTCCCCCTCGACCATGCGCTGCCGCCCCTCGCCGAGGCGGTGATGGATGCGTCCGGCCGGAAGGTGGCCCTCCGCGATGCGGGGGGCCATGTCCAGGTCTACGGAGTGCGGATGCGGCCTTCCTGGCACGGCCGCGAACGGACCCTGCTGCCGGCGGTGCGACCCATGGGCAGTTGGCCCACGGAGACGTCCGGGACCCTCCTGGCCCTCGGCGGGACGGACGAGGCACCTGCGGTGCTCCTCGCCGCAACGGAGGGGGCGCACCTCGTCGAGCTCGGGGCTGCGCCGCGCACCGTCTCCCTGCCGTTGTCCTCGCCCGCGGTGGTCGGAGCGGTCACGGCAGACGCTCGCGAGGCGTGGGTGGCCAGCAACGGCGAGCTGGTGCTCTTCGACCTGCGGGGCACGGACGACGATGGGGCGGCCACGGTGGAAGCCCGCGTCCCCTTGCGCCACGGACCGACGGCCATGGCCATGGTCCTGGGTGACGTGACGTGCCTCGTGGGAGACACGGACGGCACGGTGACCGCCTGGCAGTCGGTGGAAGGAGGGGCGGCCGGTTCGCGGGTCCTCCATCGGGCGGCGGCCTTTCCGGGAAGGGGAAGGGTGCGCCTTCTCGCCACCTCCCAGCGCGACAAGGTGTTCCTTGCGGTGCGGGAGGGGCAGGCCGACCTCTACCACCTGACGAGCCGCAGGCTTCTCTTCGCGTTGCCCTCGTTTCCCGATGGCGTCGGCTGGGCAGCCTTTTCGCCGCGGCGCGACGGCGTCTTCGCCGTGACCTCCCTGCCGGCCGTCCACCGCTGGGAGCTTTCGGTCCCCCACCCCGAGGCCACCTTCGAGACCCTCTTCCTGCCGGTGCGCTACGAGGGGTTCACCGAACCCGCCCTGGTGTGGCAGTCGACGGGCGGGACCTCGGCCTTCGAGGCCAAGCTTTCCCTCGTCCCGCTCATGGTCGGCACCTTCAAGGGGGCGCTGTACGCGTTGCTCTTCTCGGCGCCGGCCGGCCTGGCGGCGGCCCTCTACGTGAGCCAGTTCGCGCCGCGGCGTCTGCGCCTCGTCGCCAAACCGGTGGTGGAGCTGATGGCCGCCTTGCCTTCGGTGGTCGTGGGGTTTCTCGCAGCGCTGCTCCTGGCTCCCCTGCTCCAGCGCCACGTGGTCGGGGTGCTGGGGAGCCTGGTGGTCCTCCCCCTGGCCGTCGTTGGCGCGGCGGCCCTGTGGTCCCTCGTCCCCTTGCGCCTGCGCCGCCACCTCCCCGCCGCCGGAGAGCTGGTGCTGGTGGGGGTGGTGGCCGTCACGGCCGTGGGCCTCACCTTTGCCGTCGAGGGGGGCGTGACCAGGTCCATCTTCGGCGGCGATTTCCTGGCCTGGCTCGGCCAGCACGGCGGGGTGACCTACGACCAGCGCAACGCCATCGTCGTCGGCTTTGCCCTCGGCTTTGCCGTGATTCCCATCATCTTTACCCTCGCCGAGGATGCCTTCGCCAACGTGCCGCCGAGTCTCATTTCGGCGTCCCTGGCCCTGGGCGCCACGCGCTGGCAGGCGGCGCGCACCGTGGCGATCCCGGCGGCGAGCCCCGGCCTCTTTGCCGCAGTCATGGTCGGCCTCGGCCGCGCCGTGGGCGAGACCATGATCGTCCTCATGGCGACGGGGAACACGCCGCTCCTGTCGCTCTCCCCCTTCAACGGCATGCGCACCATGTCGGCCTGCATTGCCGTCGAGCTCCCCGAGGCGCCGTACGGGGGGACCCTGTACCGCGTTCTCATCGTGACGGCCCTCCTCCTCTTCGTGATGACCTTCGTCATCAATACCGTGGCCGTCGTGGTCTCGAACCGCTTGCGACGTCGGTTCGGGAGGCTTGCCGCGTGAGGGGGATACGCCGCTTCCTGGTCGAGGGGACGGCCCAGCGATGGCTCACCGCCACCGCGCTCCTCCTGGCCCTGGCCATGATCTTCGGATTGGTCGCCGTGGTGGTCCGGGTCTCCGCCGCCTTCTTCTGGCCGCGGCCCCTGGTGGAGCTGCGCCTGGCCGACGGGACGGTGCTGCTGGGCGAGGTGTGGGGGAGGGAGGCCGAGGGGGGGACGGCGGCCGGGGAACGGGTGCGCCTGAAGATCGGCAACCGCGACGTCTCGGGTCTCGACTTCCGCTGGGTACGGCAGGCCGATGTGGTGGCGGCACGGATCCCCGCCGACGCGTGGCTCATCGAGCGCCGGGAGTACGGCAACTTCTACGGCTTCCCCCACGCCCTGGAAGGCAAGGAGGGAAGGGTTGGCGTCGACGATGGCGCCTTTGCTGCCCGTTTCGCCACGGCGCTGGCCGGCGCCCACCGGCTCGTCGTCGAGGAGGAGCGCCTGCTGCGGCGCCTCAGCCGCCTCCACGAGCCGGTGGCGAAGCTCCGTCTGCGGCTCGCCGCTGCCGAGAGCAAGGGGAGGGACACCACGGCCCTCGCCGCCCAGCTCGCCGAGGCCAGTCGCCGAGAGCAGGAGGCCGCGGCGCCGCTGCTCGAGACCCTCGGGGCGGTGCGGCGCCACGCGGCCGAGGGCGAGCTGGCGATGGTCACGGCGGACGGGCGGGAACGCCGCATCCCTCTCCGGGCGGTGGTTCGCGCGGTTCCCGTCAACCAGCTGAGCCGGGGCGGGAAGACTTCCCTGTATCTGGCCCGGTGGTGGGAGTTCGTGACCGGCGAGCCGCGCGAGTCCAACACCGAGGGGGGCATCTTTCCGGCCATCTTCGGGACCGCCCTCATGGTGCTGCTCATGACCATCGTCGTGGTGCCCTTCGGGGTTATTACCGCCGTCTACCTCAACGAGTACGCCCGCGACAACGCCTTCACCAACGCCGTCCGCCTCGCCCTCGCCAACCTGGCCGGCGTACCTTCCATCGTCTTCGGTGCCTTTGGCCTGGCGTTCTTCGTCTACACGGTGGGGGGCGGTGTCGACCGCCTGTTCTTCGCCGACACGCTGCCGACGCCCACCTTCGGCACCGGTGGCATCCTGTGGGCGGCGTTGACGCTGGCCCTGCTCACGGTGCCGGTGGTGGTGGTGGCGACCGAGGAGGGGCTCCAGTCGGTGCCCCAGGCGGTCCGCGACGGTGCCCGCGCCCTCGGCGCGACCCGCTGGCAGACCTTGCGGCGGGTCGTGCTCCCCTACGCCGCGCCCGGCATCCTCACCGGTGCCATCCTGGCGGTGGCGCGGGGGGCCGGCGAGGTGGCACCCCTCATGCTCACCGGGGTGGTGAAGCTGGCGCCGACCCTCGCCATCGATGGCACGCCCCCCTTCCTCCACCTGGAGCGGAAGTTCATGCACCTGGGGTTCCACATCTACGATGTCGGCTTCCAGTCGCCCAACATCGAGGCGGCCAAGCCGGCCGTCTACGCCACGGTGCTGGTGCTGCTGCTCTTGGTCGTGGCCCTGAACCTGGCCGCCATTGCCCTGCGCAGCCGCTTGCGCCGGCGGTTGCGGAGTGCTGCCGTATGAGCGGCCCAGCCCTCGCCGTGGAGGGACTCTCCTGCGGTTTCGGCGAGCACCAGGTGCTGCACGACGTTACCCTGGCCGTCCCGCGGCAGACGATCACCGCCCTCATCGGGCCGTCGGGGTGCGGAAAATCGACGCTGCTGCGCTGCTTCAACCGGATGAACGACCACCTGCCGGGCTTCTTTCACCGAGGTAGGATCTTCGTGGCCGGGCGCGACGTCTACGACCCCACCTGGCCCGTCGAGGCGCTGCGCTTTGCCGTGGGAATGGTGTTCCAGAAACCGAACCCCTTTCCCCTCTCGATCCGCGAGAACGTCCTCTTTGGACCGAAGCTCGCCGGCATCACCGAGCGGGACCGGCTGGAGGAGCGACTCGTGGCCTCCCTCGAGAGCGCCCAGCTCTGGGACGAGGTGAAGGACCGGCTGGACACGTCCGCCTTCGAGCTGTCGGGAGGGCAGCAACAGCGCTTGTGCATCGCCCGAGCCATGGCGTCGGAGCCGGACATCCTGTTGCTGGACGAGCCCGCCTCCGCCCTCGACCCGGTGGCCACGGACCGGCTAGAGGCTACGATCGTGGAGCTGTCGAAGCGGGTCACGGTCTTGCTGGTTACCCACAACCTCCAGCAGGCGGCGCGGGTGGCGCACCGGACGGCCTTCCTCTTCCTGGGGCGCCTGGTCGAGGAGGGAGAGACAATGCGGGTGTTCGAGGCGCCCCGGGAGAAGCTCACCGAGGACTACGTCACCGGGCGTTTCGGGTAAGCTGGGAGCAGGCATGGAACGACCCATCGAGCACGAGCTGGAGACCCTCGAAAAGCTCCTCCTCACCATGGGCGGTGCGGTGGAGCGCCAGGTGGCCCTTGCCGTCCGGGCGGTGGTGGAGCGGGACAGCACCTTGGCCGAGGAGGTGATCCGGGGGGACGCGGCCATCGACCGCGCGGAGATCGAGGTGGATCGCCTGGTGCGCGAGATCATCGTCCGGCAGCGGCCCCTCGCCCGCGATCTGCGGCTGGTCATGACCGCCAACCGGATCGCCCCCGACCTCGAGCGGGTGGCCGACCACGCCGTCAACATTGCCGAACAGGCTTTGGAACTCAACAAGATGCCGCCCCTCAAGCCGTTCGTGACCCTGCCGCGGATGGCGCAGGCGGCTTCGGCCATGGTGACCGACGCCCTCACCGCCTTCGTCCGGGGCGACTCCGCCCTGGCCCGCGACATCATCCGCCGGGACGACGAGGTGGACGCCATGCACGTGGAGATCTTCCGCGAGCTCCTCACCTACATGATGGAGGACCCGCGGACGATTCCCCGCGCCCTCGCCCTACTGCTCGTCACCCGGTCCCTCGAACGGATCGCCGACCAGGGTACCAACATTTCCGAGCAGGTGGTGTTCCTCGTCGAAGGGGAGGACATCCGCCACCCGCAGCTCGAAGGTGAGCGGTGACCGACGTTCCCCGCTTTCGACTTCGTCACCTTTCGTGTCGCTACGGCGAGACGGTGGCCGTCGAGGACGTCACCATGGACATCGAGGCAACGGGCGTGACGGCCCTCATCGGCCCCTCCGGGTGCGGCAAGTCGACCCTGTTGCGCTGCCTCAACCGCATGAACGACGTGGTCCCCGGGTTTTCCCTGACGGGGGAGGTGCTGCTGGACGGGGAGGACATGTACGCGCCCGCCGCGGATCCCGTCGCTGTTCGCCGCCGTGTCGGGATGGTGTTCCAGCGCTCCAACCCCTTCCCCTCCTCGATCTTCGACAACGTCGCCTACGGCATTCGCCTCCACGGGAAGGTAGCGCGGCCCGAGCTGGAGCTGGCCGTCGAGGAAGCCCTGCGCGCGGCGGCGCTGTGGGACGAAGTCAAGGATCGGCTCGACGAACCGGCCGGCGGGCTTTCGGGAGGGCAGCAACAGCGCCTCTGCATCGCCCGGGCCCTGGCGGTGCGCCCCGAGGTGCTGCTCTTCGACGAGCCGGCCTCCGCCCTCGACCCCCTCTCGACCCAGCGGGTGGAGGAGCTGGTCCTCGAACTCGGCCGACGCCTGACCGTGGTCATCGTCACCCACAACCTCCAGCAGGCCTCGCGCGTGGCCGACCGCACGGCCTTCTTGCTGCACGGTCGGCTGGTGGAGTACGGGCCCACGGTCGAGATGTTCACCACCCCTCGGCACGCCGCCACCGAAGCCTACATCTCCGGACGGTTCGGATGAGCACCCTGGTGTTCCTGGTGGAGGACGAGGCGGACATCCGCGACATGGTGCGCCGTCAGCTGGAGCGGAGCGGCGAGTTCCGGGTGGTGGGGTTCGCCGACGGTGCCTCGTTTCTCGCCGCGTGCGAGCAGCATGTGCCGGATCTCGTCGTCCTCGACCTCAACTTGCCCGACACCGACGGCATCTCCATCTGCCGCGAGCTGCGCCAGTGGGAGGCGACACGAACCGTGCCCATCCTCATGCTCACGGCTCGGGCGGGCGAGGCGGACCGCGTGGCCGGCCTCGAGGTGGGGGCGGACGATTACCTGCCCAAGCCTTTCTCCCTGCGCGAGCTGGTGGCCAGAGTGCGGGCCCTCGTGCGGCGGATCGCCTGGGAACGGGGCACGCCGGGGGAAGTGTATCGAGACCCGCGCCTCGTCGTGGATGCGGCGCGGATGCACGTGACGTGGGACGGGCGCGAGGTGCACCTGACCCGGCGGGAGTTCGACATCCTCTGGTACCTCATCTCCCTCGGCGAACGCGTGGCCAGCCGCGAACAGATCCTCGACACCGTGTGGGGCCTCGCAGCCACGGTGGACGCCCGCACGGTCGATGCCCACATCCGCACGCTGCGGCGCAAGCTTTCGGGGGTCGTGATCGAGACGGTGATCGGCGCGGGTTACCGCTTTCGGAGGCAGGCGTGAGGCGTCTTCAGCCGATCCGGGTCGTCGGTGGGGCGGCGATGCTGACGGCCGTGCTGGTGGTGGTGGCGGTGGAGCGCGAGCAGCGATGGGCGATCCTGCGGCAGGAAGAGAAGCGTCTCCAGACAGCCCTCGTCACCCTGGCGCCGGATGCCGAGGAACTCCTCGCCCTTGCACCGCCGGCGGCCGATGCGGAGATCCGGCGGTGGGCGGCGGCGAGCGGCTGGCGAGTCACCTTGATCCGGGCCGACGGGGTGGTTCACGCCGACTCCTGGACGCTGCCGTCGCTGCTCGATCGCCTGGAGAACCACCTGACGCGGCCGGAGGTGCTCGCGGCGCGGCGGGATGGCATGGGGCAGGCGCAGCGGCGCTCCGTCACGACGGACCGGGACACCCTGTACATGGCGCGGCTCCTCGGACCTGGCGATCGGCCGGTCGGGTACCTGCGGCTGGCCGTGGAACTCGTGCCCCCCCCAAGGCCCTGGCGGGCCCTCGCCCTCGCCCTGGCGCTGGCGACCGCGGCGGCCGTGCTGGCCCGCCGGCGCGTAGCTCGTTTCGAGCGCCGCGTGGCCCGCCATCTCGCCACTTGGAGCGACCTGCCCCCCTCGGCGGACCTCGAGGCCCTGGCCGAGGATGCCGACCGCACCTTCCGGGCCGAGCGAGAGCGCCTGGAGCGCGAACTGGGAGCGGCCCGTGCCGCCTTGGCGGAAGTGAGCGAGGGGGTGGTGCTCCTCGACCGCGACGGTCTCGTGCGCTTTGCCAATCCGGCCGCCGCGTCGCTGCTCGGGCGGCCGCCGACCGTCGGCCGGCCCCTCCTCGAGGCGGTGCGCGAGCCGGCGGTGGTGACCGCCGTGGCGGCGGTGCTGGAAGGCGGTGGCGACCGGCACACGAGCCTGAGCGAGATCGAGGGGGTGGAGCTCGCGGTCCGCGTCTGCGCCCTCGACCATCCCCTCCTTGCGGCCGCCGTGGTCCTGCGCGACGTGCGGGGGGAGCGGCACCTCGAGCGGGCGCGCCGTGCCCTGGTGGCCGATCTGGCGCACGAGCTGCGCACACCCTTGACCGTCCTGTCGGGCATCGGCGAGGAGCTGCGCGAGGGGGGCACGGACGAGACGCTCGTGGCGTCCCTCGACCGCCAGGTGCGGCGTCTCCAGGCGTTTGCCCGGGACCTCGAAGAGCTGAACGCCATCGAATCGGGGCGTCTCCACCTGGAGATGGTCGAGGTGGACATCGCGGCGATCGTCCGTCAAGTGCTGGACGACCTGGCGGCAAGGGCCGAGCAGGCGGGGGTTACGCTGGTGAACTGCGTGGAACGCCTCGACGTGACCACCGACCCGGTGCGCCTCGCCCAGGTGCTGACCAACCTGGTGGACAACGGTATCCGCTACAACCGTGCGGGAGGCAGGGTGGAGGTGTCGGCCGCGCGCGAGGGCTCCAGTGTGCGTCTTTCGGTCCGCGACGACGGCATCGGGATCCCGGCCGCCGAGCTGCCGTTCGTGTTCCAGCGCTTCTACCGGGTGCGGCGCGGCAGCCAGAGCGAGGGCGGCTCGGGGCTCGGCCTCGCCATCGTCAAGCACCTGGTCAAGGCCCTGGGCGGTACCGTGCACCTCGCGTCGGGCGAGGGCGAGGGAACGACCGTCACCGTGACCCTGCCGGCCGCCGGGGCGTAGCTGGCACGGCTCCCTCGCCAGCGACCCTGCGGATCACTGCCGCTTGTCGGCGAGGGCCTTGGCGAGGAGGGCGCCAAAGGCCGTCATCTCCGGCTGACGCGGCGCCTGCCGTTCGGCGGCCCAGGAACGGAACTCCTTGGCGATCTTGGTTTCCTTGGCCTTCTTCACCGACAGGGTGAGGCGGCGGCGTTCCCGGTCCACCGACAGCACCGTCGCCGCCACCTTGGTGCCGGGCCGAAAGGCGGTGGCCAGGTCGGCTCCCTTGGGCACGTCGCTCTCGGAGGCCGGGATCAGGCCAGTGAGGCCCGGCTCCACCTCGATGAAGGCACCGAAGTTGGCGGTCCGCTCCACCACCCCTTCCACCAGGGTGCCGACCGGGTATCGCTGGGGCGCGTCCTCCCAGGGGTCGGTCAGGGCAACCTCGCGCAGGGACAGGGACAGGCGGCGTCGCTCGACGTCGCACTCCCGCACCCACCCCTCGACCGTCGCACCGGGCTGCAGCTCCGGCCCGTCCAGGGTCATGCCAGGGCGCAACTGGGAGACGTGGATCAGTCCGTCGACCCCCGGCAGGACCTCGACGAAGACGCCAAAGTCGCTCTTGCGCGCCACCTTCCCCTCGAAGGGGCTGCCCACCGGGAAGCGCTCGGCCACACCCTCCCAGGGATCCGGTTCGAGGGCCTTGAGAGACAGGGCGATGCGGCTCTTCTCCCGGTTCACCTCGAGGACCTTGACCCGGACCGTCTCGCCCACCTTCACCACCTCGGAGGGGCGAACCCCATGGCGGTGCGAGAGTTCCGAAAGGTGGATCATGCCGTCGACGCCGCCGCAGTCGACGAACACGCCGAAGTCCCGGATGCTCTTGACCTTTCCTTCGACCTGGGCGCCCGGCACGAGACGCTCCCAGGCCAGGCGCATGGCCTGTTCCCGCTCTTCTTTGAGGACCTGGGCGCGCGACACCACCATGGTACCCAGGTCATCGGCAAGCTCGGTGATGAGGAAGCGGTACGTCTTGCCCAGGTAGGCGTCGACGTTCCTGGGAAAGGAGAGATCGATCTGCGACATGGGGCAGAAGGCACGGATTCCCGCGATGGAAACGTCGTACCCTCCCTTGTTCCGGCCCGTCACCTTCCCTTCCACGGGGATGGCGTTGGCGTAGGCGCCGCGCAACGCCTCCCGTTCGCGGCGTTCGATGGCCGCCTTGTGGGACACGCGCAGTTCCGGGGTGAGGGAAACCACGACGGCGTCGAGCCCATCGCCTGGGCGCAGCTCGCCGAGTTCCGCCCGGTCCATGAGCGCCTCGGTCTTGCCGCCCACCGAGATGAGGGCGACATCGCCGGTCACGGCCACCACCTCGCCGGTGACGAGCTGGCCCACCTGGAGCGCATCCTGCTGGAACGACTCGGCGAGGGCCTCCACGAAGGTCTGGTTGTTGGCGGAAGGGGTATTTTCGTCGGTCATGGTGTCACCCTTGCCGGCGGCACGCACCGCTCGGCACCCGCCGCACGCGGGCAGGGGATTATACACCCACCCGCTGCCCCACGGCAGCGCTGCCACCCCCCGAGGCGGGACGACAGTACTGGTCGCTGCCTCGTGGCAACTGGACACGCGTGGCGCCACTCTTCGTGCGCGGTGTCAGAGCCTGGCCAGTTCCTGCTCGAGGAGGCGCTGGTGGCCGAGCTCCTCCTTGCGGAGCAGCTCGAAGACGGCGATCACCTCCGGTTCGACGACGTAGTCCAGGGCCGCCGTGTAGTACTCGTAAGCGGAAACTTCAGCGGCGCGGGCCAGCTCGAGGGCCCGCTGCGGGGTGAGGGTAGCGTCGACGGTGGCGTCGTCGGGCAGCTCGATGGCCCAGGGCGCCCGATCGGCAAGGTGCGCCGGGGCATCGGCGTAGAGGGCGCGCCGCCGTTCGGAAAGTCTGGCCTGGTGCTCCTGCTCCCAGCTGGCCATGCGCCGGAAGAAGGCGGCGAGGGACTCCCTCCCCTGCGAGGCCATGAGGGCGGCGAGGCGGTCGTACCCCTCCTCCGCTTCCCGTTCGGCAAAGAGGGCGAGGTCGAGAACATCCTGGGGCTGGAGTCTGGAAAAGTCGAGTTGGAGCGCCATGATTCCTCCACTGCATCGCCCGAACCGCCCGGCTCGGGCTTCTGTCCGCCGCCCCACTGTGCACCGGCGGTGCGGAGCTGTCAACCGATCACCAGTAGCGCTCGGCGTGAATCTCGCCGCCGTGCGCCCGTCGGTACTCGCGAAACCCCTCCTCTTGGAGCAAGGCGGTCATGGACGCCACCATGGCCGGGTTGCCGCACAGCAGCACGTGGGTGTTGGACGGGTCGGGGCGGAAGCCCCAGAGGCGCTCGAAGGGCCTTTGCATCCAGACGTGCTGCACCCGTCCCACCGCGCCTGCCCAGGGGGTGCGCTCCTCGTCGGGCGCGGTGATGGTCGGCAGGTAGCTCACGTTGCCGTACCTTCGCTGCATCTGCTCGAGTTCCGCCTCGAAGCCCAGCTCCCACGAGTGGCGAGCCCCGTGCAGGACGCCGAAGCGGCGTTCCTTCTGGCTCGGCGCAAAGGTGCGCAGCATGCTCAGGTAGGGGGCGAGGCCGGTGCCCGTGGCGACCATGATCACGTGGGCCCCGTCCGGCACCTGGTCGAGGGTGAAGAGACCGGAGATCTTCGGTCCGAGCCACAGGCGGTCGCCCGCCACCAGGGCTCCCAGACGGGGCGACAGGTCGCCGGAGCGGACGACGGTGAAGAAGAACTCCAGGTAGCGGGTCTCGTGGGCCGGCGAGGTGATGGAGTAGGAGCGGCGGAGAAACCCCCACCTGTCCGGGCGCGGGTCGTCGTCGGGGTCGGCGAGGGGGTGGCGGGGAGCGGTGACCGGCAGACCGAGCACGGCGAACTGACCCGGCTTGAAGGGGGGTAAGGTCCAGCCGTCGGGGGCGACCCGCAGGATGAAGAGCCCCGGTGCGATCTCCTGGTTGGCCACGACCTTGGCGTTCAATGCTGGGACGCTCATGGTGTTCCTCGGTGCGGGCACGGTGCCATCTCCCGGCCCACCCTGGCAAGGAAGGCGGTGCCCCGGCTATTCCCAAGCGAGACCCGCCTCCCCTGCGGCGACCATGGACGCGCGGCGCGGCGGCACGGGAGGTTGGTCATTGCCAGCGGAAAAGCCGCACGGCCAGGGCAAAGCTCGCGCCTCCCCACACCCCCAGCACGGTGAGCTGGGGCACCGTGGCGAGGAGGCCGGCGCCGTCGTTGATCACGAGCCGCAATGCGTCGTTGAGGGCCGTGAGGGGGAGGGTGCGGATGGCGGTGTGGGTGAAGGAGGGGAAGCGTTCGTAGGAGAAGAACGTTCCCGAGAGCAGCCACATGGGCAGCATGACCAGGTTCATCCAGCCGGACACCGCCTCGATGGTGCGAGGGCGGGCGGCGACCAACAGGCCGAGACCGGCGAAGCACAGCGTGCCAGCGAGGCAGACGACGGCGAGGGCGAGGAGGGAACCGTGCACGCGCACCCCGAAGGCGAGCCAGCCAAACCCCACCACCGCGGCCACCTCGGCGAGCAAGAAGACGAGCCGCGACAGGGCGTAGGAAAGGAGGTAGTCGCTGCGCCGCATGGGCGTCGCTGCAAAGCGTTTGAGGAGCTTGCGGGCGCGGGCCACCACCACCGAGAAACCAATGCCCCACATCCCGCTCCCCATGAGGTTCAGGCCGACGAGGCCCGGGATGACGAAGTCGATGTAGCGGGAGCCTGGCTCGCTGAGCTCCTCCTGCGCGATGTCCAAGGGGGGGACGCCCGCACGGCTGCGCTGCAACACCTGGAGCACGGCCAACCGGGCGGTGCGCGCCTCGCCGCGCGAAGGATCGAGGCGAAAGCGCAGCGCCTCGGGCGGCGGTGGCAGGCTCGCCGGCCGCTCCCCGGTCGCACGCCAGACCACCACCAGGTCCACCTTGCCGTGCCGCAACTGTGCCTCGGCGGAAGCCGCGTCCATCAGGGTGGCGTCCAGCTCCCCGGCCTCGTCGAGGAGGGCCGCCAGCGCCTCCCCCTGCGGGACCTCGGCGACGACGGCCACCCGCACCGCGCTCACCGGCCGGCTGCGGAAGGCGATGCCGAGGGCGAGGGCCAGGAGGACGGGAAAGACGAAGACCCAGAAGATGGCTTCCTTCTCGCGCACGAACTCGAGCATGCGGGCCCGCGTCAACTCGCACAGCGGCGGCCAGGGGCGAGAGGACCGCGAGAGGTCAGCCATCCGGGAGGGCCCTCCCGGTCAGCCGGATGTAGACGTCCTCCAGGGTCGGCTGGTGCGTCCGCAGGGCGGTGAGAGCGATGCCACGCCGATCCAGTTCGGTAAGGAGCGCGGGCAGCGCCGTTCCCATCCGGGCGACGGCCAGCCGGGTGGTGCCGTTGTGCGCCGTCACCGCCCGGACGCCGGGCAGGGAAGCCAGGGCTTCCGGTCCCACCTCGCCGTCGGCCTCGAACTCGACGATCTGTTCGGCATCGAGGGATGCCACCAGCCGGGCGGGGGTGTCGAGGGCAATGATCCGACCGTGGTCCATGATGGCGACGCGGTGGGCGAGACGGGCAGCTTCCTCCATGGAGTGGGTGGTGAACAGGACCGTGCCGCCGCCAGCGCAAAACCCTTCGACGATCGCCCAGAGCTGGAGCCGCGCCTGGGGGTCGAGGCCAGTGGTGGGCTCGTCCAGGAAGAGCAGCTCGGGACGCGAGACGAGGGCGCAGGCGAGGGCGAGGCGCTGCCGCTGGCCGCCGGACAGCTTGCCCACCCGGGCGTTGCGCTTTTCGTCGAGGCCGACGAGGGCGATCACCTCCTCGATGGGTCGTCCCTGCCGGTAGAAGCTGCGAAACAGGCGCAGCGTCTCGACCACGGTCAGTCGCTCGCCCAGTTGCGTGTCCTGGAGCTGCACGCCGATGCGCTGGCGCAGCTCCGCATCGCGTCCCTCGCCCCAGCGCACGCCCAGCACCTCGGCGGTGCCGGCATCGGCGGCGAGCAGCCCTTCGAGGATCTCGATGGTCGTCGTCTTGCCCGCCCCGTTGGGTCCGAGGAGGCCGAAGCACTCACCCCTGCGTACCGCGAGGTGGAGGCCGTCGACGGCCACGACCTCCCCGAAGCGCTTGACGAGGCCAGTGCAACGGATCGCCGCTGCGGCACCGTTTCCTGCGGGCGACGATGGCGCGAAGAAGCCGCACGCATCCATACGACCACCAGATGCGGTCGAGGGAGATGGGGACGGGCGGGTCATGCCCGCCCATCCCTTCCCGCCGCCGAGCTACTGGCGCGCCCCGAGCTCGCGGTCCAGGAACAACATGGCGGCGGGATGCCCGGCGCTCATGGTGAAGCGCTGGACGACACCCTCGGCCGTCGCCTCCTCCTCGACCTGCTCCTTCACGAACCACTGCAGGAAGTTGGCCGTGCCGTGGTCGCGCTCGGCGGTGGCGAGCTCGACGAGCTTGTAGATGCACTCGGTGATGTGCCGCTCGTGGGCGAGGGCCGCTTCGAACGCGGCCTGGGGCGACGCCCACTCGGCCTCGGGCTTGGCGAGGCCCTCGAGCTGCACCCGGCCGCCCCGCTCGTGGATGAAGGCGAAGAACTTCATGGCGTGGGAGAGCTCTTCCTGGGCCTGCTTGGACATCCAGGACGCCATGCCGTGGTAGTTCGACGACTCCAGGTACGCCGACATGGACAGGTACAGGTAGAAGGAGAACATCTCTTCATGCAGTTGCTCGTTGAGAGCCTTTTCCATGGTTTTCGAAAGCATCATGCACCTCCGCGCACGAGAACACGAGCACGGTTCGCCGTGTTCCACGGCCGCCGTGCCGGCTCACTGGAACTTGGCCAAGATCTCCTTCACCACGTCCTTGTGGACGGTGTAGGTGAGCATCTTCAATCGCACGAAGTCGTCGCGGAAGAAGTAGTACCCCTCGAACTTCCCGTGCCGCGACGACCTTCCCGAGTCCTTGATGAGGAACCACTCGTGCCCGTCGGATGTTCTGGTCATCCCGACCAGGTGGATCCCGTGATCGTCCTCGGAGCTCTTGTTGGCGAAGCGAAACTCGCGGGCATCCTGGTCGATGAACGCCGCGGGGATGTCGAAGCTGGGAATGATGGCCGCATCCTCGAAGCCGTTGATGCCGGGTTCGGAGACATCGCCGCCGATGGCCACCGTGTACCCCATGGCCACGGCCTTCGTGATGCCGGCGTACCACTCGTTGAGGGGGACGTTGTGGTACGAGGCGTCGTGCCACCAGTTGTCGGGGACCTTGTACTCGCCGCGGGTGTAGAAGGGCAGGGAGAGGGTGGACATCATCTCCACGTAGTCGTCCAGGTCGAGGCGCACCACCTGGGCGAGGAACTCCTGGGGCGTGTAGGTGGCGCCCTCCCAGGTCACGCTCGTGGGTGGCGGGCCCAGTTCGCGGTCGAGGATCGCCCGGGCCATGGCGACGATGAGCTCCTCGTCCCAGATATCGTTGTCCTTCGCCCACTGCGTCAGCTTGCCGAGGCGGTCGATGAGGCGCGAGTGATCGTGGCGTCCGTCGGCGGCGAGGACGCCGGGGTAGGCGGCGGCGGGGACGATGCCGTACTGCTTCCAGATGCGCGGCACGGCGTTGGACTCGGAGCCCTCGGCAATCAGGGAATCGCCTCGTTCGCGGACGAAGCGACGGACCTTCTCCACGTACTCCCAGTAGACGGTGAACATCTCCGAGAGCTTGATGGCGCGGCCCGATGTCCGGTAGATCTCCGATTCGTAGAAACTGGTCGTCGAAAAGCTCCAGCAGGTGCCGGTCAGGTACTGGGCCACCGGCGGGAAGTGCCAGGCGCGGGTGAACGCCTCGGGCCCGGCGGGCTTCACCACCCTGGACATGTCGAAGCGCAGCACCTTTTCCTCGTCCCTGGCGGCCTCGTCCCGCGCCTTCTGGGCCTGGCGGACCGCCTCGGTGGCGGCGGCCTCCTCCTTGGCGCGAGCTGCGTTGGCGTCCTCCATCTCCTTGAGGACCGGGTCGCGGTACCTGGGCTGGTAGACGGCACGGTCGGGTGGGGGGGTCGGCTTGGCCGGTGCTCCCCAGGCCACGCCGGCAGCGAGGAAGACCACGGCGCACGCTGACAACCGCATAGACACCTCCTCCCGTGCCCGCCGGCGCGGGCCAGCTCCGTGGCGTTGCCGGCACGGCACGCGGAGGGAAGGATACACTCACCCTCGGTGCGCGAGCGGGAATGCTGGATGCCCGTCGCGCCTTGCCATCGAGGAGTCCGGCGTCAGCCGGCGGGAGGGTGTCATGGCGTTTCGTGGGTACGTGGTGCGCACGCCGAAGGCCGCACTGGAACCGTTCGAGTTCGAGCCGAAGCCCCTCGGGCCCGAAGACGTGGAGATCGCCATCAGCCACTGCGGGATCTGCCACTCGGACGTGCACCTGGCGGACGGCGATTGGGGCAACGTCTTTCCCCTGGTGCCGGGGCACGAGGTGATCGGCACCGTGGTGGAGGGGAAGGGGTTTACCAAGGGGCAGCGGGTCGGAGTGGGGTGGCAGCGGGCGAGCTGCGGTAGTTGCGAGTACTGCCTTCACGGGGAGGAGGAGCTCTGCCCCGCGAGCGAGGCCACCTGCGCGGGCAACTTCGGCGGCTTCGCCGACCGGATCCGGGTCAACGGCCGTTTTGCCATCCCCATCCCCGACGCCCTGGACAGTGCCACCGCGGCGCCGCTCCTGTGCGGTGGGATCACCGTCTACTCCCCGTTGCGCCGCTGGGCCGGGGCCGGCGCGCGAGTCGCGGTCATCGGGATCGGCGGTCTGGGTCATCTGGCCCTGCAATTTG
>FWPV01002671.1_pt1 | contig 42824 bp, 46 predicted proteins | sample 2228371 | NCBI WGS metagenome assembly FWPV01 (sample SAMEA103939776, study PRJEB20133) | metagenome
GGGGGGGGGCGGGGGTCAGCGCGGCGTGGCGAGTTCCGCCAGCGGCCAGCGGGGCCTGACATCGAAGGCATAGGCGGAGCCGAACCGGTCCGCCAGGCCCGCCTGCACCCGCAGGCCGGCGGCCAGCGCGATCATGGCGCCGTTGTCGGTGCACAGGTGCAGTTCAGGGTAATGCACGCGCACCCCGCGCCGGGCACAGGCCGCATCGAGTTGTTCGCGCAGGCGGGCGTTGGCCCCCACCCCGCCGGCCACCACCAGGCGTTGCAGGCCGGTCTGCTGCAGGGCCGCCATCGACTTCTTCACCAGCACCTCGACGATGGCCGCCTGCGTGGCGGCGGCCAGATCGGCTTTTCGGCCCTCCAGGGCGTCCCCGAGCTTGCGGGCCTGGGTGAGCACGGCCGTCTTGAGCCCGGCAAAGGAAAAATCGAGATCTCCGCTGTGCAGCAACGGGCGCGGCAGGCGGAAGGCCTCGGCATCGCCCTGCTCGGCCAGCCGGGCCAGTGCCGGCCCGCCGGGATAGCCCAGGCCCAGCAGCTTGGCGGATTTGTCGAAGGCCTCGCCGGCCGCGTCGTCGATGGTCTCGCCCAGCAGTTCGTAACGGCCCACGCCGTCGACCCGCATCAACTGGGTGTGCCCACCCGAGACCAGCAGGGCCACGAAAGGAAATTCGGGCGGGTCTGCGCTCAGGAACGGCGACAGCAAATGCCCTTCCAGGTGGTGGATGCCCATCACCGGGCGCTCAAGGGCCGCGCCCATGGCACAGGCCACGCCGGCCCCCACCAGCAGGGCGCCGGCCAAGCCGGGCCCGCGCGTGTAGGCCACCCGGTCCACGTCCTGCAGGGTGCGCCCGGCCTGGGCCAGGGTGGCGGCCGTGAGCGGGAGCACCCGGCGGATGTGGTCGCGGCTGGCCAGCTCCGGCACCACCCCGCCGTAGGCACGGTGCATCTCGATCTGGCTGTGCAGGGCGTGCCCCAGAAGACGCGGCACCCGATGGCCGCTGGCGTCGACCAGGGCCACGCCGGTTTCGTCACAGGAGGATTCGATGCCCAGGATCAGCATCCACCAAGTGTAAGGGCCCCCACTCGGGCGAGGCATACTCGGTGCCATGCACCACTTTGACGTCACCGTCGTCGGCGCGGGCGCGGCCGGCCTGTTCTGTGCCGGTGTGGCCGGCCAGTTCGGCCTGAAGGTCCTGCTCATCGACCACTCGACCCGGGTGGCCGAGAAGATCCGCATCTCGGGCGGCGGGCGCTGCAATTTCACCAACCGCGACCTGGACCCGCGCGCCCCACACAAGCACTTCCTTGGCGAGAACCCCCATTTCTGCCGCTCGGCCCTGTCGCGCTACACACCGCAGGACTTCATGGACCTGCTGCAGCGGCACGGGGTGCCCTTCCACGAAAAGCACAAGGGTCAACTGTTCTGCGACCGCTCGGCGCAGGACGTGATCGACGTGCTGCTGCGCGAGTGTGCCGCCGGAGGTGTGGCGCACTGGCAACCCTGCGCGGTGCAGGCGGTGCGGTACGCGCCAGGCGATGCCCCGGCCCGTTACCACCTCGACACCGACCGGGGGCCGGTCGCCTGCCGCTCCCTGGTGGTGGCCACGGGAGGGCTCTCGATCCCCAAGATCGGCGCGAGCGACTTCGGCCACCGGCTGGCGCGCCAGTTCGGGCTGGACGTGATCGCGCCGCGCCCGGCCCTGGTCCCGCTGACCTTCGATGCTGCGACCTGGGCCCCGTTTGCCGATCTGCCGGGCCTGTCGCTGCCGGTGCGCATCCAGACCGGCAAGCGACCACAGCAGGGTGAATTCCTGGAGGACCTGCTGTTCACCCACCGTGGCCTGAGCGGCCCGGCCGTGCTGCAGATCTCGAGCTACTGGCGGCCAGGGCAGCCGCTGCGCATCGACCTGCATCCCACTGGGAAGATCGAGCCGATGCTGCTCGATGCCAAGGCGCGTTCGCGCAAGCTGCTGGCCAACGAACTGGCCCAGCACCTGCCGACCCGCCTGGCCGATGCCTGGGTGCGCCAGAACGGTGCCTGGCAACGCCCCGTCAACGAGGTGCCGGACAAGGCCCTGGCCCGGCTGGCCCAGGGCCTGCACGCCTGGGAGATCACGCCGTCGGGCACCGAGGGGTATGCCAAGGCCGAGGTCACGGCCGGCGGGGTGGACACGCGGCAGCTGTCGTCGCAGACCTTGGAATCCAAGCAGCCGGGCCTGTATTTCATCGGCGAGGTGGTGGACGTGACCGGCTGGCTGGGCGGCTACAACTTCCAGTGGGCCTGGTCCAGCGCCCATGCCTGCGCGCAGGCGCTGGCGGCCTCGAAGGCCTGAACGACGCGGCCCCGCCGCCTAGGACGGTGTCTCGCGCGAAACACGTCGCAGGATCTCGACCACCTCGTCGTCCTCGACCTGCCGGAAATCCCGGTAGCTCTGCCCCACCGACCGGAATGGGACCGGAGACGACAGACACACCACCTCGTCGGCCAGTTCGGCCACCTGCGCCAGCGTCTCGGGCGGGGCCACCGGCACCGCACAGATCAGGCGAGCCGGCCGGCGCTGCCGCAAGCCGTGCAGGGCCGCGATCATGGTGGCCCCGGTGGCCAGGCCGTCGTCGACCACGATGACGGTCCGTCCGTCCGGGTCGATCGGCGGGTGGATCGGGGTGTAGCGCCCGCGACGCTGGGCAATGGTGGCCAGCTGCTCGCGGGCCTCGCGTTCGATGTAGGCCGCGTCCGCCCCGACCGACGCGGCATGCGGTGACAGGTAGGTCCAGCCGGATTCGTCCACCGAACCGATGGCCAGCTCGAGCTGGTGCGGCGCCCGCAGCTTGCGCACCAGCACCACGTCAAGCTCGCCGCCGAGCCGCTGCGCGATCAGTTCCCCCATGGGAACGGCCCCGCGCGGAATGGCCAGCACCAGCGGGCGGTGCCCGGCCAGGCCCTGGAGCCGGCCCGCCAGGCGCCCGGCGGCATCGAGACGGTCATCAAACATGGGGAGGTCCCTCCTCCAGGGCCTGCTCCAGCCGCTCACAGAGCAGCCGCAGCACCTCGATGCGCGACCACAGCTTGTCGTCGGACGCCACCACATGCCACGGCGACCCCGGGGTCGAAGTGCGCGCCACCATGTCCTCTGCGGCACGCTCGTACTGCGGCCATTTGTCGCGGTTGCGCCAGTCCTCCTCGGTGATCTTGTGCACCTTGTGCGGGGTGTTCTGGCGCGCCTCGAAGCGCTTGAGCTGTTCCTGCGGCGTGATTGCCAGCCAGAACTTGACGACCACCGCACCGGCCTCGGCCAGTTGCGCCTCTAGCTCGTTGATCTCGCCGTAGGCACGCTGCCAGTCGGCCTCGGCGCAGTACCCCTCGACCCGCTCCACCAGCACCCGGCCATACCAGGAGCGGTCGAAGATCACCGCCTTGCCGTGGGGCGGGAAGTAGCGCCAGAAACGCCACTGGTAGGGTTGCGCCCGCTCGTTTTCGTTGGGTGCGGCCACCGGCACGACCCGGTAGAAACGGGCATCCAGAGCCTGGGTGAGCCGCCGGATCGTGCTGCCCTTGCCGGCGGCGTCCATGCCCTCGAACACCACCACCAGCGAGCGCTGCTGCATGCGCGCGTCCCGACTGAGTCGGTTGAGCCGCCCCTGCAGGTTTTCGAGTTCTTCGCCGTAGCGCTTGCGCGAAAGATGACGCCGGAAGTCCTGCGTCGACAACAGCCCCCGGGCGTCCGGATCCTTGCGGCTCACTGGCCGGGCCGACCGCGTGCTTGGCGACGGTGGGGTGGAGGGCGGCTGCGCCAACGCCGCCTGCAGTGCCTGCAGCAGGCATTGCCCGGCGGTCAGGTAGCGGTAGGCCGGGTCGCCCCCTTCGACCAGCACCCAGGTGGCCTCGGCCAGGCTGGTTTCGCGCAATGCCACCTCGCTGGACTGAATGAAGGCGTCGTACCGCTTCAGTTGCTCCCCTTCCTGGGGTGTCACACGCCAGGCGGTGCGGGGATCGGCCGCGAGGGCCTTGTAACGCGCCTTCGCGTCCTTCTTGGACAGATGGAACCAGAGCTTGACCAGCACCACCCCGTCGGCGACCAGCATGCGCTCCAGCCGGCGTATGCGTTCGAGCCGGTGGACAAAGCGCTCCCGGTCTTCCTGGCCGCTGGCGTGGGCCGAAATGGGATCGGTGTACCAGGAGCCGAACAGGATGCCGATGTGCCCCCTGGGAGGCAGCACCTGCCAGTAGCGCCACATCTCGGGATGGGCGTGATCTGCAACGTCCCTGGGCCCAAAGGCCTCGGTGCGGATGTGGCGCGGATCCATCCATTCGTTGAACCGGTTCACGGTCTCGCCCTTGCCCGCGCCATGGACCCCGTTGACCAGCACGAGCACGGCCTTTCGGCCCTGGCGCAACAAGGCGTACTGCGCGTCCAGCAACGCCTTGCGCAGGACCGGCGCCTCGCGTTTGTAGGTTTTCTTGTCGATCTGGTGACCGGTTTCCGCCGATTCAAACATCGCACCCTCCAGGACGCACTGTACCAAGGCCCAGAGGGTATGGAAATTTTGAAAAAAACTGTCTATAATCTTGTGTCTTGCCGGCAAACCCCGTCGGCCTGATCAACTGTAGACGGGGAAAACTGCCGCGTTGCGGGTCTGGGGCCCGATCTTCCCCCGATGCCGGCGCGGCGCCAATTTGGAAACCTTGAGCTGATGACCACCATTCGCGTTAAAGACAACGAGCCGTTTGACGTCGCCCTGCGACGCTTCAAGCGCACCATCGAGAAACTGGGCCTGCTGACCGATCTGCGTGCCCGCGAGTTCTACGAAAAGCCGACCGCCGAGCGCAAGCGCAAGAAGGCTGCGGCTGTCAAGCGCCATTTCAAGCGCGTGCGCTCCATGCAGCTGCCCAAGCGCATGTACTGAGCCCACGGCCCTGTGGCCCGCTCACGCAAAACCCGCTCGAGGACGCTCCAGCGGGTTTTTTGTTGGTACGTTCCGGTGCCTTATTCTTACCCTTTTTCGGAAGACACCCTTCGCCATGTCACTCAAAGACCAGATCACCGAAGACATGAAGACCGCCATGCGGGCCAAGGACGCCGAGCGGCTCGGCACCGTCCGCCTGCTGCTGGCGGCGATCAAGCAGAAAGAAGTCGACGAACGGGTCACGCTCGATGATGCGGCCGTCGTCGCAGTCGTGGACAAGCTCATCAAGCAACGCAAGGATTCGATCGCGGCCTACGAGCAGGCCGGCCGCAACGACCTGGCCGAAAAGGAAAAGGCCGAGGCCGCCGTGCTGAAGACCTACCTGCCCGAACGCCTGGGCACCTCGGAGATCGCTGCGGCCGTACAGGCCATCGTGGCTGCCGTGACAGCCGAACTGGGCCGCGCACCCGCCGCCGCCGACATGGGCAAGGTGATGGGGGCCGCCAAGGCACAGCTGGCCGGCAAGGCCGACATGGGCCAGGTCTCCGCCGCCGTCAAGGCCGCGCTGGCCGGCTGACGCGCATCAACGGACACGCATGACCGCGCCCTGCGCCCCCATCGGCGTCTTCGACTCCGGCGTGGGCGGCCTGTCGGTGCTGCGCGAAATCCGCCGGCAACTGCCGGCTGAGACCTTGCACTACGTGGCCGACTCCGGTCACGCCCCCTACGGCGAGAAAAGCCCCGCCTTCGTACAGGCGCGCGCCGACCGGATCGTGGAATTCTTCCTGAGCCAGGGCGCCAAGGCCGTGGTGGTGGCGTGCAATACCGTCACCGGACTGTCGATCGCCCATCTGCGCGAGCGTTTTCCCCGAACCCCCATCGTCGCCATCGAGCCCGCCGTCAAACCCGCGGCTCTTGCGACGCGCAGCGGGATGGTCGGTGTGCTCGCCACACGCAACACCGTGTCCAGCCCTGGGCTGGCCAGGCTGGTGGCCAACCATGCGCAGGGATGCCGCATGCTGCTGCAGCCCTGCCCCGGCTGGGTCGAACGGGTCGAGCGGGGAGAACTCGATGACCCCGAAACGGAAGCGGCGGTGGCTCGGCACATCACCCCCCTGCTGGACCAGGGCGCCGACATCCTGGTGCTCGGATGCACCCATTACCCTTTTCTGGCTCCCGTGATCGAACGCATCGCCGGCCCCGGGATCCGGGTTCTGGACCCGGCGCCGGCCGTGGCCCGTGAACTGCACCGGCGACTGGAAGCGGATCACCTGCTGTGCGACGCCGCCCCCGCCGCACCCACTGTGCGCTTCTGGACCAGCGGCCCTGTGGCCGATGCACAGCGGGTGATCCCGATGCTGTGGCCCGGCCCGGCCGATGTCGCCGCCTTGCCTGCCACCTTCGCCGGCACACCCGCACCAGGGAACTGACCCCCACCCTGCGGCAAGACAAACGGGCGACCGAGGGCGACAGCGTTTTCACTTATGCTCCTTCCTCCTTGAGACGACGTACAGGATGCGGGGAAAGCGACGATGAAATTTGCGGTGATGGGCGCGGGAGCGGTCGGGTGCTACTACGGTGGCATGCTGGCGCGCGGCGGACACGACGTGGTGCTGATTGCCCGGCCTGGGCACGTGGAAGCGATTCGGCAGAACGGGCTGCTGCTCGACACGCAAACCTTCAAGGAGCACGTCCGGCTGGCGGCCAGCACCGACGCCGACGCCGTGAAGGGAGCGCACTGCGTGCTGCTGTGCGTCAAATCGACAGCGACCACAGAAGCGGCCACCTCGATGGCCCCCCATCTGGAACAGGATGCCGTGGTCCTGAGCCTGCAGAACGGTGTCGACAACGCCGAACGGGCGCAGGCCGTGCTGGCCCAGACCGTGGTGCCGTCCGTGGTCTATGTGGCCACGGAAATGGCCGGTCCGGGCCATGTGAAGCACCATGGCCGTGGCGAACTCGTGATCGGCCCTTCCCCGCGCAGCGAAGCCCTGGTGGCCGAATTCGCCCGCGCCGGCGTGCCGGTGCAGGTTTCTGATAACGTGGCCGGCGCCTTGTGGAACAAGCTCATCATCAACTGCGCCTACAACGCACTGTCGGCCATTACCCAACTGCCCTATGGCCGGCTGGTGCAGGGTGCCGGCATTTGGTCCGTCATGCGCGACGCCGTCGATGAGGCGCTGGCCGTGGCCCAGGCCAGTGGCGTGACGGTGCCGGGCGACGTCTGGGCTTCGGTGCAGGCCATCTCGCGCGCGATGGCCGGCCAGTTTTCCTCCACCGCCCAGGACCTGGCTGGTGGTCGGCCCAGCGAAATCGACTACCTCAATGGCCACGTGGTGCGACTGGGCGAACACCTAAAAATTGCCACGCCGGTCAACCGTACCCTGCAGGTACTGGTCAAGACCCTGGAAGCCAAGCGCGACGACAAGATCTGAGACACACGACATGAACACCCGCATAGCATCCCTGCGCGCGCGCCAGATCCTCGACTCGCGCGGACGACCCACCGTGGAGGTGGATGTGCACTTGGCCGGAGGCGTCATGGGCCGCGCCTCGGTCCCCTCGGGCGCCTCCACCGGCGCAGCCGAGGCGCACGAACTGCGCGACGGCGACCCCTCGCAGTACCGGGGCCTGGGCGTGCGCCGGGCAGTGGCCCATGTCAACGGCGAAATTGCACGCGCCCTGCAGGGCTTTGACGCCACCGACCAGCGCGGCCTGGACGAGCGCCTGCGCGTACTCGACGGCAGCGAGCAGTTGAGCCGCCTGGGCGCCAACGCCATGCTCGGCGTCTCGCTGGCCGCCTGCCGCGCGGCGGCCCAGGCCCAGGGCAAGCCACTGTACCAGCGCATCGCCGAACTGAGCGGCACGCAGAACCTCGTGATGCCCATGCCCATGGTCAACATCCTCAGCGGCGGACTGCACGCCGGGCGGGGGATGGATGTGCAGGACTTCCTCGCCGTGCCCGCCAGCGCCACCAACACCGAAGAAGCGCTGCACCACATCGCTCGGGTGCGCCAGACGGCCGCCGACGTGATGGCCGAGCGCGGCCTGCCCACACTGCTGGCCGACGAAGGCGGCTTGAGTCCGGGCTGTGCCACCGGCCGCGAGGCCCTGCAACTGATGCTTGAGGCCACCGAGCGCGCCGGCCTGAAGCCGGGCCAGGACATCGTGATCGCCATCGACGTGGCGGCCTCTTCGCTCAAGGGCCCGGATGGCCAATACAAGCTCACGCGCGAAGGCCGGCTGGCCAGCGCGCGCGAGATGATCGACATGGTGCATGCCTGGGTCGATGAATTCCCCGTGGTGTCGGTGGAAGACGCGCTGGACGAAAACGCCTGGGCCGACTGGACCACGCTGACCACCGAACTGGGCCAGCGCCTGCAACTGGTGGGCGACGATTTCTTCACCACCAACCTGGCGCGCGTGCAGCGCGGCATCAGCGAGCGCGCGGCCAACAGCGTGCTGATCAAGCTCAACCAGAACGGCACCCTGAGCGGCACGCTCGACGTGCTGGCGCTGGCTCGTCGGGCCGGCTACGCGCCGGTCGTGTCGGCCCGTTCGGGCGAGACGGAAGACGACTTTCTCGCCGACCTGGCCGTGGGCACGGGCGCCGGGCAGATCAAGATCGGCTCGCTGCGCTGCTCGGACCGACTGGCCAAGTACAACCAGTTGCTGCGCATCGAGGAACTGAGTGGCGCACCCTTTGCCGGCATGGGCGCCTACGCGGGCCGTCGCTCGGCATGAAACCCGCCCCCGAGCTGGAAGACTTCCTGCTCGCGCAGGGCCTGGCGCACTCGCGCGACGAAATGCGCTGGACGCCCTTGACCGGCGGCGTGTCGTCCGACATCTGGCGCGTCGACCTGCCGGAGCGCAGTCTGTGCCTCAAGCGCGCCCTGCCCAAGCTCAAGGTGGCGGCCGACTGGTACGCCCCGACCGAGCGCAACGTCTATGAGTGGAAGTGGCTGCTGTTCGCTGCCCGGCATGTCCCTCAGGCGGTACCACACCCGGTGGCGCACGATGTCCAGGCGGGCCTGTTCGCCATGGAATTCCTTGACCCGGATCGGCACCCGGTCTGGAAGGCCCAATTGCTGGCCGGGCAGGTCAACGTGGAAACCGCCCAATCGGTCGCCCGGGCCGTGGTCGCGGTACACAACGCCAGCGCCGGTGACGCGGCGGTGGCGCGCGAATTCGCCACGCGCGACAATTTCCATGCCCTGCGGCTGGAGCCCTACCTGGTGGCCACCGGACGGGCACACCCGGATCTGGCGCCGCAATTGAACGCGCTGGCCGAGCGCACCGGCGCGGCACAGATCGCGCTGGTACACGGCGACGTGAGCCCCAAGAACATCCTGGTCGGCCCCGCCTCGCCCATCCTGCTCGATGCCGAATGCGCCTGGTACGGCGACCCGGCCTTCGATCTGGCGTTCTGCCTGAACCACCTGCTGCTCAAGTGCCTGGTCCGCCCGCCACGCCTCGAAAGCTATCTGGCCGCATTCCAGGCATTGGCCGACACCTACCTCGACGACGTGCGCTGGGAGCCGCGCGCCCATATCGAGGCGCGCACCGCCGCATTGCTGCCGGCCCTGCTGCTGGCCCGGGTCGACGGCAAATCCCCGGTGGAATACCTCACGCAGGACGAGGACAAGGAACGGGTGCGGCAAGCGGCCCGCCCCCTGGTTGACCAAAGCCCGTCCCACCTGCAGCAGGTGCTGCAGGCCTGGCGGCGGGCGGTTTCAGCCTGAAAAACGCTGCCAGAGTGCAGCCAGCCAGACACCCGTGGCCAGCAGCAAGGCCAGCAGGACCGCCGCGCTGCCGATGTCCTTGGCGCGGCCAGACAGCAGGTGGTGTTCCGTGCCGATGCGATCGATGGCCGATTCGATGGCGGTGTTGAGCAACTCGACCACCATCACGAACACCCAGACGCCAACCAGAGCCGCACGCTCCAGCCAGGTCTCTCCCAGCCAGAGTGCGGCCGGCAGCAGCACCAGCAACAGCAAGAGTTCCTGCCTGAAAGCCGGCTCATGCCAGGCATGCCGCAACCCCTGGACGGAATAAGTCAACGCATAGACCAGACGGGTCAGACCCGTGCGCTTGTTCATTTTTTCGTGAAGCACAAACCGACTTTCAGGACGCGGTCCGGGATGCCGTGCATTTGCTCAATACCGAAGCATTCCGGTCGGCGGCGGCGGTCCTCACCTGAGAAAGATCCAGCATGGTGGGGAAGATGTTGTCGTGCGACCAGGCCCGGCCCGATGCTTCACCCAGACAAGCCAGATCAAGCTGCAGAAATTTTCGCATGCCGTCCGAAAGCCAGAGGAGCATCGGCACGTGGGTTTGTTCATCCGGCGCGAAGGCATACGGCATGCCATGCAGGTAGAGCCCTTTCTCTCCGAGCGATTCACCATGATCCGAGACATACAGCACCGCCGTCGGCCGGTCCTGCTCCTGGAGCCAGGCAATGGTATCGGTCAGGAAGGCATCGGTCTCGCGCAGGCTGTTGTCGTAGGCATTGACCACCTCCTCGCGCGAGCAGTTCTGCAAGGTATTGCTGGAGCACTCCGGCATGAACGCCTTGTGCTTGGCCTGGGAGCGTTTGAAATAGGCCGGGCCATGACTGCCCATCTGGTGCATGACCACCACCGTGCCGCGCGCCCTGCGCTCGGCATCCAGCGCGGCGAGGTGGCGCGGCAGTTCGTGCAGCATGACCGCATCCTGGCACTCCCCGCCATCGCACAGGCCGGGCACCTTCAAACCATGCGTGTCGGCATGGGGGACACGGTCGCAGACCCCCTTGCAGCCGGACTGGTTGTCGAGCCACAGAACGGCCAGACCGGCGCGCTGCAGGACATCGAGCAGATTCTCGTAGCGAAGTTCGGAAGATGCATAGGCCTCGCGTCCCAGGTGAGAGAAGAGGCACGGCACCGATGCCTCGGTGCTCGTTCCACAGGAACGGACCTGCGAAAAATAGACCAGTTCGCCACGGGCATGCAGGGCCTGCAGGCCCGGTGTGGTGTCGCGCCCGTAGCCGCCCAGGCCGAAATTGGCGGCACGCGCCGTCTCGCCCAGCACCAGCACGATCAGCGGCGCCTGGGCCGGATGCGTGGCAGAGACCACGAGGTGGGCATCCTCACCCAAGGTCAGCAGCGGCTGCTGGACCTTGCGCGACTGCCCGATTCCGTAGCGCCCCAAGGCATAGACCGTGTTGTACGGGTTGATCATGTAACGCAAGGGCTTGTGGTTGCGCATCAGGGACGCCAGGTCCTGGAACACCAGAAACAGGGCCATCGCAGCCAGAGCCAGGCCCAGCACCGCCGCACCGAGTTGCGACAGCAGCCGGCGCCGCACACCTTGCGGACGCACACGTTGGCGCCACCACCACACACCGGGCACCACCGCACCCAGGAACAAGGCCGGCAGCATCATGGGCGAGAGCAGATCGCGCACCTCGCGAACATCGGTGTTGGCGGCATTGGCAATCATCGATGAGTCGATCACCACCCCGTAGCTGGCCATGAAGTAACTGCTGGCCGTGACGGTGATCAGAAGCAGAACGCCAACCGGCTTGAACCACCGCCCCCAAAGGGTCACTCCCAGGGTGAACAGCACGACCCCGAACAGCACCGCACCGAGCCCGATGCCGCCCAGCAGGGCCCGCCCCCCCTGCATTTCAGGCAGGCGCCACAGGGCCACCCACAAAGGCAGGTTCCCGGCGACGGTCAGCCACAAGGCCAGCACCGACAGCAGGCCGACCGGATGCCAGCTTCGGCCGGCGAAAGACACACCCAGAAAAGACACCGTTCCACCCAACAAAGGCCATTGATCAGGGCCATTCTTGTGTGGCTGTCTTATCGGAAGATTAACTCTCGGCGGACCGGGGCCAGCGCAGGGAAAAACGGGTGGTGAAAGGCGGTGGCGCCCGTTCCCGCCCGAATTCAATGCCCTGCCCTTGCGCCATGCGCTGAACCAGCGAAAGGCCCAGGCCCAACCCCTTGCCTGCGGACTCTGCCGCCGCCGACTGGTCAGCGGCATCGCCCCTGTGCCTCTGGCCATCGTCACTGACCGCCAGACCAACCCCCTGCCCGTCGCTCCCGATGTCGATCTGCACCAGGGTGCCCGCCGGGGTGTGTCTCAGTGCGTTGTCCACCAGGTTGCGCAGCATCAGCTCCAGCATCAGTGGATGCCCGGAGACGGAAAAGGATGCCGGCGGGTGCCCCGCCTGGACATGGAGCGCCAGCTCATGGTCACGCTCGTGGGCCTGCTGCGCATGCTCGGACAACACCTTCTCCGCCAGGCCCGGGAGATGGACCGGCACCAGTGCCTCCGGGGCCTGTGCCCGCGCCAGTTCAACCAGCTGCGTCAGGATGTGCCCCGCCCGCATGGCGTCTCTTTCGACCTGCTGCAAGGCGGCCTGGCGGTGGCCTGCCTCATGGGCATCGCGCGCCAGCCGTGCCTGCAACACGGCCGAAGCCAATGGGGTGCGCAACTCGTGCGCCACGTCTGCCGCGAACCGGCGCTCCCGCGCCACCTGTTCCTGCAACTGCCCCACCAGCCGGTTGATCGCAACCACGGTCCCCGACAGCTCCGCAAAACGCGGTGTTTCTGCCAATGTCTTGCCCGAAGCAGTATCCAGTGCCTCAATCTCGGTGGCCAGACGGTCCAGTGGGCGAAACCCACGGCGAATCGCCCAGGCCAGCAACAGGGCCACCAGGGGCAAGACGATGAGCGCGGGCCGGACGATATGCTCCGCCATGTCACGCCCCAGATCCTTGCTGTGCCCGATATCGACCATCACCACCCAGCGCCGGTCCAGCGCCTCGTGCTCCACCACCAGGACACGCCAGCGTTGCGCCCCCTGTCCATCGACGGTATGGAAACCGGCGGACAAGCCCGAAGGGATGAGGTCGGCCATGCCATGGCTGTCCCAGGTCGGCAGCGCTGCGTCCCGGACGATCACCCGGTACTCGGGGGCATAGGCATTGCGGGCAACGGCCTCCGGCATCGGCACCGGGGAACCCGAGCGCGGCCAGGCCTGCAGGGCAGCGGCCACCGCAACCAGCTGACCGTCGGTGATTTCCTCGGCCTCATGGTAGCCGGTGTAGTAGGACATCGCCGCCAGCGTGAACCACACGATCGACAGCGCGCCCATGACCCAATACCACAGGTAGCGGCGCAACCGGGGCAGACGGGAACCGACGAGGGCGTTTCTCACGGGATTCATGGCTCTGTGCCTTTGCCCTCGGTCGGACGGGGAATGAAGTAGCCCACGCCGCGCACCGTCTGGACCAGGTCCTCCCCCAGCTTGCGGCGCAGGTGATGCACATGCACCTCCAGGGCATTGCTCTCCAGGGTTTCACCAAAACCATACAGCGCCTCTTCAAGCCGTGACCGGCTCAGCACCTGCCCTCGCGCGCGCAGCATCACAAGCAAAAGCGCGAATTCCTTGGCTCTCAGGGGCACGGGACGTCCTGCCAGGCTCACCGAATGCGAAGCCGGGTCCACCACCAGATCGCCATGGTGCAGCAACGGATCGGCACGCCCGGCCACTCGGCGCAGGGCCGCACGCATGCGGGCAAGCATCTCGTCCGGCTCGAAAGGCTTGACGAGGTAGTCGTCCGCGCCGTGATCCAGACCGGCCACCTTGTCGGGCAGGGCATCCCGGGCCGTCATGATCAGAACCGGCACGTCCGGCAACGTTGCCGGCGACTGCGCCACCGCTCTGGAGCGCAGGGTCCGCAGCCACTCCAGCCCCTCACCATCCGGCAAGGTCAGGTCCAGCAGGACCAGGTCGAAATGCTCGACCCGGATGGCGGCCGAGGCATGTGCCAACGTGGTGCAGACATCCACGGCGTACCCCCTGGAACGCAGGGTGGCGGCCAGGCCTTGCCCGATGCCCGGATCGTCTTCCACCAACAAGACACGCATGGCCCCACCATTCCTCGTTCGCCGGCACTTAAGGCCGGGTTAATGTCCTGGCCATCCAATCGGGAAGTATGCCCCGAACCGTACGCCCCCATTTTCGATCCGCCATGCGTCTGTGGTCCTGGACACTCGCGGCCGGGGTGCTGTTGCTGCTGTGGGATGCCTCGGGCCTGGATCTGGCGGTCATGCGCCTCCTGGGCAATGCACAGGGTTTTGCCTGGCGGCATGATTTCGTTCTCGAGCACCTTCTGCACGACCGCGCACGTCAACTGGGCATCCTGCTGTACGTCCTGCTGCTGGTCCTCAGCCTCTGGCCACTGGGGATATGGCGCCAGCTGACTGGCCGGCAACGCCTGGGCATGGCAACCGGTGTGACACTGGCCCTGATCGCAGTCAACACCCTCAAGCGGACCAGCCTGACCAGTTGCCCCTGGGATCTGGCAGATTTTGGAGGCGTGGCGCAATACGTATCCCACTGGAACTGGGGCACCGGAGATGGGGGCGGTGGCCATTGCTTTCCCGGCGGACACGCCTCGGCCGCACTGGCTTTTCTTCCGCTGGCGCTGCCCTGGTGGCTGTCCGACCATGCGAAGGACCGTCAGCGGGGACGCTGGCTGTTCATCGGCATCCTCACCGCCGGGGCGTTGCTGGGTGGGGTGCAGACCGTCCGTGGCGCCCACTACCCCAGCCACACCCTGTGGACTGCGCTGATCTGCTGGGTCGTCGGACTCGTCAATCACGGGGTGTTCGAACACGCACCTCGCCTGAAACGGTTCGATCGGACAGCCAGCACAAGCTGACGCGACCTCATGCCACGCCCTGAAGCACCTGCTCTCTCAGCGCCGTCTTGAGCGCCTTGCCGCAGTGGTCGTTCAGTTTGTTCGCCTCTGGGGCGGCGCCAGGCTCATGGCTTGCGGGTCAGGCCGAGGTAGGCCGAGCGGGTTTCGGGGGAGACGGCATCCAGCAACTGGGCGTAGTGGGTCTGGTGCCGGGCCAGCATGCGCGCCGAGGCCACCGCCCTGGAACGGCAATACCAGTGGCAGCTGTGCTGCAGCAGCAGGATTTCGGCCGTCAGCATGAAGGCCTTGTCGCGCGTGGAACGGCCGGCCCCGTTGTCGACCACCGATGCAATGCCCTGGGCGTGGATGGTCAGGGCGCAGCGCAGATCGAAGGTGGCCCTCGGAAACAGTTTGTCGGCATAGGGAAAGGCGAGCGGCAGGGTGCTGACCAGCGCCTGGTCGCCCCAGACCTTGGAAAAGTCCTCCGCCAGCCTCTGGACCTGGTCACGAAGCTCGACCTCGGCGGTGGCCAGCGTGCTCCAGATCTGGTCCCGCCGCGCCGCCTCCTGCTCGCCCAGGGCACGCAGGTACCCCTGGGTCAGGCTCTCCATCAGGTTTTCGATCCGGTACTGGCCCAGGTAACGGCCCAGCAACCGGATACGCCGGCGCTGCTCACGGCCCTTGACGACCTGGAAACCGGCGAACAGCATCAACAGGGGAAACAGCAACTCCATGGGCGTGACGTGAGCAATGAAAAGGACGCGGGCACGGCACGACTTGCCGTGCCCAAGGGCACAGCATACCGTGTGTGCGGGACTTGCCACGCCAACGGCCCCGAGGATGGGGGCCGGCCTAACCGGTCAGGTGGTTGGGGCCGCCGGCTCTTCTTCAGCCGAGTCCATCAAGGCGGCCAGCAGCGCGCCCTCGTCGGGCACCACCGCAGGCTCAGGGACCTCCGCCGCCTCAGACACCTCGACCGCCTCGCCGTCACCGGCATCGGCATCGGCATCGGCCACCGGCACAACTTCCGGCCCTTCAGATGGATCGACCGGGGGAGTGTCGGCCTGCGGCGCCGTCGCCTCGGTCACCGCAGTCTCGGGCGATCCGGCCATGGCCTGGGTCTCGATGTAGCGCGCCAGGTTGCGCCCGATGCGGTCCATGGCGTTGGTCTGACCGGCGGTGCGATCGCCTTCGCCCATGGCCTCTAGGCGGGCGAGAGCCCGCTCCAGCCCCGGCGGGGCGTTTTTGCCGGACTCGGTGGCGGCGGTCTTCTGTTCCATGCGCTCGGCCCGCATGGCCTGGCTGGCCTTGGGGGTCTCGCGATGGAACGCGGCCATGGATGGGGCGTTGATTTTCATGGTCGGCTCCTTGCATCCTGTGAAAACGTCACACAGGCCATCAATCTAGCGCCGACCCGCGCGGGCCATCCCCCAATGAAAGGGAGATCTGCCCGCCAGTTCCGGGCTTCAGCTGCCCGCCACCTTCATGCGGTTGACCAGGATGGAGCCGACGTTCTTGGCCCCGTAGCCGTACACATCGGCCCCCACCGCCTCGATGCCCTGGAACATGTCCTTCAGGTTGCCGGCGATGGTGATCTCCTGCACCGGGTAGGCGATGCGGCCGTTTTCGACCCAGTAGCCGGAGGCACCGCGGGAGTAGTCGCCGGTCACGTAGTTCACGCCCTGGCCCATCAGCTCGGTCACGAACAGGCCCGTGCCCAGCTTGCGCAGCATGGCATCGAGGTCGTCGCCCTCCTGCGTCAGGCGGCTGGTCAGCAGCAGGTTGTGCGAGCCGCCCGCGTTGCCGGTGGTGCGCATGCCCAGCTTGCGGGCCGAATAGGTGCTGAGGAAATAGCCCTTGACGCAGCCGGCACCGACCACCTGACGGGCACAGGTGCGCACGCCCTCGTCGTCGAACGGGGCGCTGCCCTTGCCACGCAGGATGAACGGATCTTCCTGGATGTCGATGTGCTTCGGGAACACCTGGCGGCCCAGGCTGTCGACCAGAAAGCTGGTCTTGCGGTACAGGGCCCCGCCGCTGACGGCCTGCACGAAGGCGCCCAGGAGGCCAGCGGCCAGGGGCGCCTCGAACAGCACCGGGCATTCGGTGGTGGCGATCTTGCGCGCGTTCAGGCGCGCCAGCGCGCGCTCGGCGGCATAGCGGCCCACGGCCTCGGGGCTGGCGAGTTCATCGGGCGAGCGCATGGAGCTGAACCAGTGGTCGCGCTGCATGTTCGCACCGCGCCCGGCAATGGGCGCCACCGAAAAGCTGTGGCGCGAACTGGCGTAGCCGCCCCGGAAGATGCCGGCCCGTCCCCGCTCGCCGCCGCGCATGTGCTCGGTGAAGAAGTGCGACTGCTGGGCCGACACGCCGGCGCCTTCGCTGTTGGTGATCTTCCTGCTGGTGGCGAAGGCCGCCGCCTCGCAGCGCAGGGCGATCTGGACCGCGTCTTCGGCGCCGATCTTCCACGGATGGAACAGGTCGAGGTCGGGGCAGTTGCTGGCCACGTCCTGCTCGTCGGGCAGGCCGGCGACCGGGTCCTCGGCGGTGAAGCGGGCGATGTCGTAGGCGGCCTGCACCGTCTGGCGTATCGCCACCGGGGCGAAGTCCGAGGTCGACGCATTGCCGCGCCGCTGCCCCAGGTAGACCGTGATGCCCAGGGACTTGTCGCGGTTGCGCTCCACGTTCTCCAGCGCCCCCTTGCGCACCGAGACGCTCAGGCCGGCCCCCTCGGAGACCTCGACCCCGGCGTCGCCGGCGCCCAGCGCGCGGGCGTGCCGCAGGGCCAGATCGGCCAGTTCCTCGAAACGCTCCTGGCTGTACTGGAAACCGGTCTCGGGCGGGCGGGGGGCGGGGGGCGTGGCGTGTTTCATGTCGACGGCTATGATACTTGCCCTATGTCACGCAAACCCACCAAAGGCTATTTCGTCAGGGGCCATTTCGTTGCCGCCGGCAGCGAGCTGGACCAGGAGCTCAAGCGCGAGCTCAAGGGCGATGTCGAGCGCAGCAAGACCGACCTCAAGAAGCACAGCGACCACCTGCAGTCGCTGGGCGAGCAGTTGCTCGGCCTGCGCCAGGGCCTGATGGACAAGCTCGACCTGCCCGACCGTCTGCTCGATGCCCTGGCCGAGGCCCGGCGCATCACCAACTTCGAAGGCCGTCGGCGCCAGATGCAGTACATCGGCAAGCTCATGCGCAAGCTCGACGAGGCCGAGGTCGGCGCGATAGAGGCCGCGCTGGAGGTCCAGCACCAGGGCTCGGCCCAGGAAACGCTGCTGCTGCACCAGGTCGAGCAATGGCGCGACCGCCTGATCGCCGACGATGACGCCCTGGCCGAATGGCTCCAGGCCGCCCCCCAGACCGATCTGCAACACCTGCGCGCCCTCGTGCGCCAGGCGCGCAAGGACGCCCAGGCCGCCACCGAACGACCGGGCGAAGCCCCGCGCCACGGCAAGGCCTACCGCGAGATCTTCCAGACCGTGCGCGCGCACCTGGGCGCACCGGCCGAGACCCCGGCGCATGCCGACCCGGCCACCGACTCCGACTGACCCCCTCCCCCAGCACACCCCCCATGAGCGACACCTTCGACCCCGTCAAGATCGGCATCGTCTCCATCAGCGACCGCGCCAGCAGCGGCACCTACGAAGACAAGGGCCTGCCCGCGTTGCGGGACTGGCTCACGCGTGCGCTGAAGAACCCCATCGCCTACGAAGCGCGCCTGATCCCCGACGATCAGGCCGCCATCAGCGCCACCCTGGTCGAACTCGTCGATGCCGGCTGTGCGCTGGTGCTGACCACCGGCGGCACCGGCCCGGCCCTGCGCGATGTCACACCCGAGGCCACGCTGGCTGTGGCGCACAAGGAAATGCCGGGCTTCGGCGAGCAGATGCGCCAGATCAGCCTGCGTTTCGTGCCCACGGCCATCCTGTCGCGCCAGGTGGCGGTGATCCGCGACCAGAGCCTCATCATCAATCTGCCTGGCCAGCCCAAGTCGATTGCCGAGACGCTGGAAGGACTGAAGGACGCCGACGGCCGCCAGCTGGTCGACGGCATCTTTGCGGCCGTGCCCTACTGCATCGACCTCATCGGAGGGCCGTACCTCGAAACCGACGCCGCCGTGTGCAAGGCGTTCCGACCCAAGTCGGCGATCCGGGCGCCGCGCGGCTGAGACCCGGGGCGAAGCACGCCGTCAGGCTCACTTGCCCATCAGGTCGTTGAATTTCTTCAGTTCAAAGTGCTCGGTCCGGGCGGCGTCGGCCGGCAGGCCCGGCGCCTTGGCGCAGGACAGCTTCTCGATGGCCTGCCACAGCAGCGCGATCTGGTGCTCGTGGCCGGCCGCGTTGTCGATCAGCCCGCGCATGGCCTGGCTCAGCGGGTCGTCTTCCTGCGTGATGCCATAGGCGGTGAACTTCTTCTCCGGCGACGTCACGTCGGCGCTGGCACCGTCCTTGGACGGAATGATGCGCGCCGGAATGCCCACCGCCGTGGCACCGGCCGGCACCGGCTTGATCACCACCGCATTGCTGCCGATCTTGGCACCGTCGCCGACCTCGAAGCCGCCGAGCACCTTGGCCCCGGCACTCACCACCACATCCTTGCCCAGCGTCGGATGACGCTTGGTGCCCTTGTAGAGCGAGGTGCCCCCCAGCGTCACGCCCTGGTAGATCGTGCAGCCGTCGCCGATTTCGGCCGTTTCGCCCACCACCACGCCCATGGCGTGGTCGAAGAACACGCGCTCACCGATCTTGGCCCCGGGGTGGATTTCGATGCCGGTGAGCCAGCGGCTGAGGTGCGAGATGAAGCGCCCCAGCCATTTGAAGCCGTGGTTCCAGCACCAGTGCGCGCGCCGGTGCAGCACCAGCGCGTGCAGGCCCGGGTAGCAGGTCAGCACCTCCCAGCGCGAACGGGCCGCCGGGTCGCGCTCCATGATGCAATCGATGTCTGACTTCAGGCGTGAAAACATGAATGGGAATTCCTGTCGGGGTCATACAGTCTAGCGCCTGGCACGGGCTGCGGCATCCAGCATGGCCTTGGCGACACCACGCAGGATGTGGATTTCCTCCTCGGTCGGCTGGGCCCGGTTGAACAGCTGGTTCAGCCGGGGCATGAGCTTCTTGGGCGCGGCGGGGTCGAGGAAATCCACCGCCACCAGGGCACGTTCCCAGTGGGTCAGCATGCCGGCCACGGCCTGGGCATCGGCCTGACGCACCGCCGGCACCGTGGCCGGCGGCACCGCAAAACCGCCCAGTGCCTGGCGCCACTCATAGGCGATCAGCTGCACCGCCGCCGCCAGGTTGAGCGAGCCGAAATCGGGCGCCGTGGGAATGCTCAGGCAGGCATGGCAGCGGTAGACATCCTCGTTGCGCATGCCGAAACGCTCGGAACCGAACAGGAAGGCCACCCCGGCGGGCGCGGCCTCCGGCGGCAGCGCGGCCAACCCCGCGAGGTGCTCGCGGGGGGCGTGCGTGGGCGGCCCGAAGTCGCGCGGCGTCATGGCGGTGGCGCACAGGTGCGACACGCCGTCAAGGGCCTCGTCGAGCGTGTCCACCACCCGCGCGCGCGCCAGCACGTCGGTGGCGCCGCTGGCGCGCTGGCGCGTCTCCTCGCGCTGCAGCACATCGGGCCAGCGCGGACGCACCAGCACCAGGTCGTCGAAACCCATCACCCGCATGGCGCGCGCTACCGCCCCGACGTTGCCGGCGTGGCTGGTCTCGATCAGGACGAAGCGGGTCTGGGGGTCGCGTGCAGACATGACAGGCGGGTAAAATCGCGCTATTGTCGCTGCCATCGCGCAGCCCCCTCCCCGTTCCTCCCACAATCCATGTCCTCCAACCTGCATCCCATGCTCAACGTGGCCATCAAGGCCGCCCGCGCCGCTGGCGCCATCATCAACCGCGCCGCGCTTGACATCGAGTCGGTCCGGGTGGCGGCCAAGCAGACCAACGACTTCGTCACCGAGGTCGACAAGGCGGCCGAAGACGCGGTCATCGAAACGTTGCTGGGGGCCTACCCCGACCACGGCATCTGGGCCGAGGAGTCGGGCCGCAAGGAGGGCAAGGGCCAGGGCAAGAAGCACGTCTGGATCATCGATCCGCTCGACGGCACCACCAACTTCATCCACGGCTTTCCGGTCTACTGCGTCAGCATCGCGCTGATGTACGACGGCAAGATCGAACAGGCCGTCATCTACGACCCCACCCGCAACGACCTGTTCTGCGCCACCAAGGGCCGGGGCGCCTACCTCAACGACCGCCGCATCCGCGTGGCCAAGCGCACCCTGCTGCGCGACTGCCTGATCAGCACCGGCTTCCCCTTCCGACCGGGCGACCACTTCCAGACCTACATGCAGATGCTCACGGACATCATGCCCCGGGTCACGGGCATCCGCCGCCCGGGTGCCGCCGCGCTGGACCTGGCCTACGTGGCCGCCGGATTCGCCGACGGCTTCTTCGAGACCGGCCTGAGCCCCTGGGACGTGGCCGCCGGCTCGCTGCTCGTGACCGAGGCCGGTGGACTGATCGGCAACTTCAGCGGCGAAGCCGACTTCCTCGAACAGAAGGAGTGCATGGCCGCCAACCCACGCATCTACGGACAGATGGCGGGCCTGTTCGGCAAGTACAGCAAGTTCGCCAGTGCCGGCGACAAGGCCGCCGTGCGCCAGGCCCGCATCACCATCAAGACCCAGGAAGCCGCCGGCGCCAGCGAGACGCCGGACGCCGACTGACCCCTCCTTCGTCCCCGTGAGCACGCGCGCCGCCATACCGGACACGTCGGGTCACACTCCCATGATGGCGCAGTACCTGCGCCTCAAGGCCGACCATCCGGACACCCTGCTGTTTTACCGCATGGGTGACTTCTACGAGCTGTTCTACGCCGACGCCGAGAAGGCCGCGCGCCTGCTCGACATCACCCTGACCCGGCGCGGCCAGTCGGCCGGCGAACCGGTGGTCATGGCCGGGGTGCCGTTCCATTCCGTCGAAACCTACCTGGCCCGCCTCATCAAGCTGGGCGAGTCGGTGGCCATCTGCGAGCAGATCGGCGACCCGGCCACGTCCAAGGGGCCGGTCGAGCGCAAGGTGGTGCGGGTGGTCACCCCCGGCACGCTCACCGATACCGAACTGCTCCAGGACAAGAGCGAATCGCTCCTGCTCGCGGTGCACCAGGGTGCGCGCGCCACCTGCGGCCTGGCGTGGCTGAGCGTCACGCAGGGCGTGCTTCATCTGGCCCAGTGCCCGCTGGACGAGATGCCGCAATGGATCGTGCGCACCGGCCCGAGCGAACTGCTGTACAGCGCCGACGCCACACCGGCCTTCGAGCAGACCTTGCAGGAACTCCAGCGCCAGTGGCCGGGCCTGGCTCCCAGCGGGGCCGGCGCTCGCCTGAGCCTCGCGCTGCGCCCGGCCTGGGCCTTTGACAGCGCGCTGGGCGCGCGCAAGCTGCTCGACCAGCTCCAGGCCGCCAGCCTGGCCGCCTGGGGTGCACAGGACCTGCCCGAGGCGCACGCGGCCGCATCGGCCCTGCTGGACTATGCCGAACACACCCAGGGCCGCGCCCTGGCCCATGTGCGCCAGCTTCAGGTGACCCAGCCGCAGGCGCTCATCGACCTGCCCGCCACCACCCGCCGCAACCTGGAACTCACGCAGACGCTGCGCGGGGAGTCGGCCCCAACGCTGTTTTCCCTGCTCGACACCTGCCAGACCGGCATGGGCAGCCGCCAGCTCAAGCGCTGGTTGCTGGAGCCGCCGCGCGACCGCGCTCCGGCGCGCGAGCGCCTGCTGGCCATTCGGGCCCTGCGGCACGACCTGCATGAACCGTTGCGGCGGGCGCTCAAGGGCGCTGCGGATGTCGAACGCATCACCGCCCGGGTGGCGCTGCGCCAGGTGCGGCCACGCGAACTGGTCGGCCTGGGCCAGACGCTGGAGAAAGCCGCCGGCCTCTCGCTCGGCCTGCAGCAGGCCCTGCACGCCCTGGCCAGCGCCCCTGCCCTGCTGGACCGGCTGGCCGAAGAGCTCCAGCCGCCCGAGGGCTGCGCCGCCCTGCTGCAGCGCGCCCTGCTGCCCGAGCCCGCCGCGCTGGTGCGCGACGGCGGCGTCATCCACCACGGCTACGACGCCGAACTGGACGAACTGCGCGCCATCCAGACCAACTGCGACGGCTTCCTGCTCGACCTGGAAACCCGCGAGCGCGCACGCACGGGCATCGCCAACCTGCGCGTGCAGTTCAACAAGGTGCACGGCTTCTACATCGAGGTCACGCAGGGCCAGCTCGACAAGGTGCCCGACGACTACCGCCGCCGCCAGACACTCAAGAACGCCGAGCGCTTCATCACGCCCGAGCTCAAGGCCTTCGAGGACAAGGCCCTGAGCGCGCAGGAACGCGCCCTGGCGCGCGAGAAATGGCTCTACGAGGGCCTGCTCGACCAGTTGCAGGACCACGTGCCCGCGCTGGGCGAACTGGCCCGCGCGATGGCCGCACTGGACGCCCTGTGCGCGCTGGCCGAGCGATCGCTCACGCTGAACTGGTGCGAGCCCGAATTCGTGAAGGAGCCCTGCATCGAGATCCGCGCCGGGCGTCACCCGGTGGTGGAAGCACGCCTGAACGAAACGGGCGGTGGCAGCTTCATCCCGAACGACACGGTGCTCGGCCCCAAGGCCCGCATGCAGGTCATCACCGGCCCCAACATGGGCGGCAAGTCCACCTACATGCGCCAGGTGGCCGTGATCGCGCTGCTGGCCAGCATGGGCAGCTACGTGCCCGCGCAGAGCTGCCGGCTGGGTCCGCTGGACGCCATCCACACCCGCATCGGCGCGGCCGACGACCTGGCCAACGCACAATCCACCTTCATGCTGGAGATGACCGAGGCTGCGCAGATCCTGCACGGGGCCACGCCGCACAGCCTGGTGCTGATGGACGAGATCGGGCGCGGCACCTCCACCTTCGACGGCCTGGCGCTGGCCGCAGCCATTGCCACCCAGCTGCACGACAAGGTCAAGGCCTTCACGCTGTTCGCCACCCACTATTTCGAGCTGACCGAATTTCCGGCCAGCCACCACGCCGCGCTCAACGTGCATGTGAGCGCGGTGGAAGGCCAGGGCCGCGACATCGTCTTCCTGCACCAGATCGAACCCGGGCCGGCCAGCCGCAGCTACGGGGTGCAGGTGGCCCGGCTGGCGGGTGTGCCGGCGGCCGTGGTACAACATGCCCGGCACACGCTGGAGGCGCTGGAGGCCCACAGCGCCAGCGCACAGGCCCAGGTCGACCTGTTCGCTGCCCCGCCGGCGGCCCAGGCGCCCGAGCCCGGCGCCATCGAGCAGGCACTGCAACGCATCGACCCCGACACCCTGAGCCCGCGCGAGGCCCTGGACCAGCTCTACCTGCTCAAGAAACTCGCCCAGTCATCATGACCTACTGCATCGCCATCAAACTCAAGGCCGGTCTGGTGTTCCTGTCCGACTCCCGCACCAACGCGGGCCTCGACCAGATCAGCACCTACCGCAAGATGATCGTCTACGAACAGCCCGGCGAGCGCTTCATGTGCCTGCTGTCGGCGGGCAACCTGAGCATCTCGCAGTCGGTGCGCGAGATCCTGCAGGTCGAGCAGCTCCATCCCGAGCACGGCGACCAGCCCATCACCATCTGGAACGCCACCAGCATGTTCGACGCCGCCCGTGTGCTGGGCTCGGCCGTGCGCCATGTGTACGAGCGCGACGGCGAGGCGCTCAAGCGCTCGGGCGTGGAGTTCAACGTCAGCATGCTGTTCGGCGGGCAGATCCGGGGCGAGGGCATGCGCCTGTTCCAGATCTATTCGGCCGGCAACTTCATCGAGGCCACCCCCGAGACCCCCTTCTTCCAGATCGGCGAGAGCAAATACGGCAAACCCGTGCTCGACCGCGTCATCACCCCCGACACCCCGCTCGACGAGGCCGCCAAGTGCGCCCTGGTCTCGATGGACTCCACCCTCAAGTCCAACCTGTCGGTGGGCCTGCCGCTGGACCTGGCCGTGTACGAGGCCGACCGCCTGCAGAGCGACAAGATCGTCTGCATCGACGAGAACAACCCCTACTTCCAGATGGTGCGCACCCGCTGGGGCGAGCGCCTGCGCGAGGTGTTCGACAGCATCGAACACCCTGTGTGGGACAACGCCCCCACCGAGGTCCCGCTGCTGTGCCCCAGCGCACGCAAGCCCCCGCTGCGCAAGATCCGCAACGCCACGGAAAAGCTGATCTGATGCCCGCCACCCACGGCAGCGCCAGCCCGCTGGTCGTCTTCTCGCACGGCAACAGCTTCCCCGGCGCCACCTACAACGCGGTGTTCCGCAGCCTGCGTGCGCGGGGCTATCACGTCAAGGCCATCGACCGGTTCGGGCACGACCCGCGCTACCCGGTCACCAGCAACTGGCCGCACCTGGTGCGGCAGCTCGCGGAGTTCGCCGGCCATGAAATCGGGCAGCACGACGGCCCGGCCTACCTGGTGGGCCACTCGCTGGGCGGTTTCCTCAGCCTCATGTGCGCGGCCACCCACCCGGTGCTCGGTGGCAAGCCCGTCACGGGCGTGGTGCTGCTCGACTCGCCCTTGCTGGGGGGCTGGCGCGCCCGTGCCTTGGAGCTGGCCAAACGCACCCAGCTCATCGGGGCACTGTCGCCGGGCCAGGTCAGCCGCAAGCGCCGCAACAGCTGGCCCGACGCCCAGGCCGCCTGGGAGCACTTCGCACACAAGAAAGCCTTCGCCCGCTGGGACCCCCAGGCGCTGCGCGACTACATCGCCCACGGCACCCACGACGAATCCACGCCGGGCGGGACGCGGCGTGTGCTCAGCTTCGACCGCGACATCGAAACCCGCATCTACAACACCTTGCCCCACCACCTCGACCGCCTGCTGCGCCGCCACCCCCTGCGCTGCCCGGTGGCGTTCGTGGGCGGCACCCACTCGGCCGAACTCAAACAGGTCGGCATGCACATGACGCTGCGGGTCGTCGGGCAACAGCCCCCCGAACGGCTGCAGATGATCGAGGGCAGCCACCTGTTTCCAATGGAAAGGCCCCAGGAGACGGCCGCCGCCATCGAGCGCGCCCTGCGCAGCTTCGTCTGAAAGCGTCTACGCCTGTTGCGATGCCGGTGAGGCCTCGTCCTCTGGGGCACGCGGGTCCATCTGCAGCACCGCCTGCGAACCGCTGCCCATGACCACGAAATCGCCCTTGGCCGCCTCGGGCACCGGCGCCGCCGCCCGGATGCGCTTGAGGGTGTACAAGGCCAGCACCACCAGCACGGCGGCAAAGTACAGCATCAGGCTTTCGGCACGCATCAGGTCCATCACGGCCCCGGCCACGGTCGGACCGATCGCAGCCCCCACCCCATGCAGCAGCAGCAGGCCCCCGGTGACTTCGAGCAGGCGGGATGGGTCCACCAGGTCGTTGACGTGGGCCACGCTCAGGCCATAGATGGTGAACACCAGCCCGCCGAACACCAGACCCAGCGCGATGACAGACCCCTCCGAGGCGCGCGACAGAAAGTAGCCCAGCACCGCCAGGCCTGCGCTGGCCAGACACACCCACAGCAGCACGTAACGGCGGTCGTGCCTGTCGGAATAGTGCCCCACCGGCCACTGGAAGACCGCCCCGCCCAGGATGGTCACCGCCATGAAGGCCGCCACCGCCGCATCGGAAAACCCCACCCCCTGCGCGTAGGCCGCGCCCAGGCCGAAGAAGGCGCCATTGACCAGCCCCGACCCGACCGCCCCCGCCACCCCGAGCGGCGAGGTGTCGTACAGATGGCGCAAGCCCAGCCGGGGGGCCTCCACGGGCCGGGGTTCGTCGACCGGCGTGAGCGTGATCGGCAGCAGGGCGAACGAGAACATCACCGAGACCATCGCGAACGGCACGAAACCCAGCCGGTCGCCCACCAGGATCAGCCACTGCCCCAGCGCCAGCGCCACGAAGTTGACCGACATGTAGGCCGCAAACACCTTGCCGCGCTGGTCGCTGGGCGCCACCGTGTTGAGCCAGCTCTCCACCACGATGTACAGCCCCACCAGGCAGACCCCGGTGACCAGCCGCAGCAGCCCCCAGAACCACGGGTCCACCCACAGCGCGTGCAGGATGGGCATGGTCGAGGCCACCGATGCCATCGCCGCGAAGGCGCGGATGTGCCCCACGCGCCGGATGATCACCGGGCACACATAGGTGCCGAGCACGAAGCCGGCGAAATAGGCCGACATCACCAGCCCCAGGACCACGCCCGAGAAGTCGGCCAGGCCGGCGCGCAGGCCGATCACGGAAAACAGCAGGCCCACGCCCACCACCAGCAGGCCCACGCCACTGAGCAGCGACGCCAGGGGCAGCAACAGACGGTTCATCCCAGTATGAGCCCGTTCAGGCCGTCCAGTTCACCCAGCCGGTGGACGCAGTGAACAGCACCAGCACGCCAAAGGCAATTCGGTACCAGGCAAAGGGCACGAAGGTGTGGCTGGCCACGTAGCGCAGCAGCCACTTCACACACAACCAGGCCGACAGCCAGGACACCACCAGCCCGACCCCGAACACGGGCAGATCCGCCACAGCGAGCAGGTCACGGTGTTTGTAGAGGTCGTAGGCCGCGGCACCGAAAAGCATCGGAATGGCCAGAAAGAAACTGAACTCGGTGGCGGCCCGGCGCGAGAGCCCCAGGGCCATGCCCCCGATGATCGTGGCCCCGGAGCGGCTCACCCCCGGCACCAGCGCCAGGCACTGGATCAGCCCCACGGCCAGCGCATCGCGCCAGCGCACTGCGTCCACATCGTCGAGCCGGTGGCCGCTGGTGCTCGCCTGGCGGCCCTCCACCCACAGCATCGCGACACCGCCCACGATGAAGCCGAGCGCCACCACCAGCGGGTTGAACAGCACGCCCTTGATCACGTCGATGAACAGCACGCCGGCCAGCGCGGCCGGAAAGAAGCCGATCAGCACGTTAGCCGTGAAGCGCCGGGCCACCGGCTCGCGGTGCAGCCCGGTGGCGGTGTCGAGCAGGCGCTGCATATAAAGCGACACGATGGCCAGGATGGCGCCGGTCTGGATCACCACCTCGAACAGCTTGACCTTCTCGCCCTGCCAGTCGAGCAGGGCGGCCGCAAGGATCAGGTGTCCGGTGGAGGAAATCGGGAGGAATTCGGTCAGCCCTTCCACCACCCCCATCAGGGCGGCCTTGAGCAGCAAAACAGGGTCCATGGGCGTCGTTCTTTCGGTATCTGGCCATTATCGCCCCGCACGAAAGCCCATCCGGCCCAGAACCGCGCCGATATACTGCGCAAGAGGAGCCCCCACCTTGAATCCCTCCAAACACCATCTTGCTCCGGAAGCCGAGTGGCGAGCCATTCAGGAAGCCGCGCCCGAGGCGTGCCGCCAGACCGTCGCGGACGTGGTCGCCCGCGATGCCGCCCACCTGGCCAGCGTCTTCTACGACAGCATGATGGCCCACGCCGAGGCGGCCGCCTTCCTGGACCACAACGTCGTCCAGCAACGCCTGCACGGGTCCATGCAGCGCTGGCTGCACGAGATCTACTGCCAGCCAGACCAGGACCCGGCCCTGATCGCTGCGCTGCAGCGGCACGTGGGCGAGGTCCACGCCCGCATCCAGTTGCCGGTGCACCTGGTGACCCGGGGCGGTCGCATCCTCAAGCACGAGCTGTTCGCCCGCCTGCACGGCGAGAACCAGGCCCCGGAGCTGCACCGTCAGGCCCTGGCCTACGCCGGCCAGCTCATGGACCTGGCGCTGGAGCTCATGACCGAGTCCTACCTGCGCTATGCCCAGCGTGGTACCCGCAACGACGAAGCCTACCGCCTGTACTGGCTCGGCCAGAACATGTCGGTCGAGCGCGAACGGCAACGCTCCTTCCTGCTGGAGTGGGGCCAGGAGGTGCTGTTTGCCCTGCACCGCCAGATGCCCCCCGACATGATCCCCCGGCTGGGCCAGTCGGAGTTCGGGCTCTGGTTCACCCACGTGGCCGCGGCCATGTTCGAAGGCGCCCCCGAACTCGTTCTGATTCAGGGCGCGATCGAGCGCGTCGATCAGAACCTGCTGCCCCTGCTGCGTCGGTCCATGGGTCAGGGCGCCCTGCCCGAAGCGCTGATCGGCGCTCTGCAGTCCGAACTCGAAACCCTCAAATTCCAGGTCTCCACCCTGTTCGAGCGCCAGCTCGAGGTGGAGAACGGCCGCGATGCGCTGACCCGGCTGCTCAACCGCCGCTTCCTGCCCACCGTGCTGAACCGGGAAATCCACCTGGCCCAGGAACGCAACACCCGCTTTGCCCTGCTGTTCATCGACCTCGACCACTTCAAGCGCATCAACGACCAGCACGGCCACGAGGCCGGCGACATGGTGCTGCAGCAGACGGCATCGGCCCTGCTCGACAGCGTGCGCAGCGGCGACTTCGTGTTCCGCTATGGCGGCGAGGAGCTGCTGGTGATGCTCGTCGAGGTGACACCCGAATCGGCGTTGCGGATCGCCGAGAAACTGCGCGCGCACATTGCCCAGACGCCGTTCTCGATCGGGCAGGGCCGCCACCTGGAGGTCACCATCAGCATCGGTCTGGCCGTCTACGACGGCCACCCCGACCACGAATACCTGATCCGCCAGGCCGACCAGGCGCTCTATCGGGCCAAGCAGGAAGGGCGCAACCGCGTCTGCGTGGCCACCTCCGGCTGAACCACCGAACCCGATGGCCGCAAGGCCGCCTCGCTGCGGGTCACGTCACAGCCGGAAGCCCTGAACCGCCTGCTCCAGCCGCCGGGCCTGCTCCATCAGGCTGGCGGCCGCGGCGCTGGACTCCTCCACCAGGGCCGCATTCTGCTGGGTCATCTGGTCGATCTGCCCGATGGCCTCATTGACCTCGCCAACCCCCCGGGCCTGCTCACCGGAGGCCGCCGAAATCTCCCCGATGATCTCGCTGGCCCGCCGGATGGAGCCGACGATCTCGGCCATCGTGTCGCCGGCGGTCTGCACCAGTTGCGCGCCGGAGTCCACCCGGGCCACGGAATCGCCGATCAGGTTTTCGATCTCCTTGGCCGCCTGGGCGCTGCGCTGCGCCAGCGTGCGCACCTCGCCCGCCACCACCGCGAACCCCCGGCCCAGTTCGCCCGCCCGGGCGGCCTCGACCGCGGCGTTGAGCGCCAGGATGTTGGTCTGGAACGCGATGCCATTGATGACGCCGATGATCTCGCGCACCTTGCGCGAACCCTGGCCGATGTCGTTCATGTTCACCACCACCTGCCCGACCAGTTCGCCCCCCCGCCCGGCCACATCGGCTGCGGCACGGGCCAGGCGGTTGGCCTCGCCGGAAGACGCCGCCGCTTGCCGGATCACATCCGTCAGGGCATGCATGCTCGCCGCCGTTTCCTCCAGGTTGCTGGCGGCGCGCTCGGTGCGCTGGCTGAGGTCGTGGTTGCCATCGGCGATCTGGCCCGATGCCAGGGTGATGCCCTGCGCCGCCGAGCGGATGTCGCCCACGCTGGTGCGCAGCGACTCGACCAGACGCTGCAGGGAATGCATCAGGCTGCCGGGCTGGTCCGACGACACCTGCAAGGCCAGGTTGCCATCGGCCAGTGCGCCCAGCGCCTCGCTCGCCACGGAAGGTTCGCCCCCCAGCACCCGCCGGGCCGTGCGCCGTATCCAGACGGTGAACCCGATGCAGGCGCCCACACAGAACACCGTCAGCAGGGCCGTCAACACCCCTCCGAGCACCAGATACCCGGCCATGGTGTCGGGCGAAACCGCGTGTGCCTGCCCCTGCAGCCACCAGGCGCCCAGCGCCACCGTGCCACCCGCACCCGCCACCATGAAGGTCGGCACCAGCATCGACAACGTGAGTTTTTGCGTGTAATTCAAGAGACCCCCTCGGGAAACAACAGGGTGACACGCCTGTTTTTTACTGCATGGGGTATTGTCTCAGAATTGGCGAAAAAAGGCCGCTGGAACCGGCCCTTGGCGGCTCCAGCGGCCCGGCTTCAGGCCCAGCGAGCGCCTAGCGCCGGCCACCCCTCTGGTGGTCATGCTCCCAGCGGCCATCGTACCGCCCGTGCCTCTCGGCATGCGCATGCCTGTGGCCCCAGGCCTTGCCATTCCTGACATGCCCCGGCGGCACCCAGCCAGCGCGGTAAACCGGGTGGGCGGGGTGGTACACCACCACCGGGGGCGGCGCGTACACCACCCGGGGCGGGGCATGCACGACCACCGGCCGCGTGGACACCACCACGGGCGGGGTGTTGCTCACGCCCACATGGACGTCGGGCGAATGCACCCCCACCGACCAGTAGACATCGGCCGCGCCCGCGGCGCCGGCCCCGGCCAGGGACACCAACAGCACCGCCCCGGCCGAAGCCTTCCGGGCTCCGGTGGCCATGGCGGTGCGCCAGGCGGAAAATCGATCTGTACACATGGTCAACTCCTTTGATCTGGCCCGCACGCAGGCCATTGCCCCGATTACAGGCCGGCCGCGCCGTTACCGTTCGGCACAGCGCGTGAAGAACGTGACGAGGGGTAACGGCGCCCTAAAATCGGGGAATGAGTGCACCAACCCCATCGGCCCCGTCCGGCGCCGAAACCAGCGACAGCGGCGCCGCCCGTCCCAGCAACTTCCTGCGCCAGATCATCGAGCACGACCTGGCCGCCGGCACCTACGCCACGCGCCGATGGGGCGGCGGCCCCGGTGACGCCGCCCACCACGCCGCCGGCGTGCCCGACCCGGCGAAGATCCGCACCCGCTTTCCGCCCGAGCCGAACGGCTACCTGCACGTGGGCCACGCCAAGAGCATCTGCCTGAACTTCGGCCTGGCACGCGACTACGGCGGCGTGTGCCACATGCGCTTTGACGACACCAACCCCGAGAAGGAAGACACGGAATACGTGAACTCCATCCTCGATGCGGTGCAGTGGCTGGGCTTTTCCTGGAACAGCCGGTTCAACGGCCAGACCGAAAGCCACCTCTACCAGGCCAGCGACTACTTCGACTTCATGTACCGCGCCGCCGAGTACCTGGTGCAGGCCGGCCACGCCTACGTGGACGAACAGACCGCCGAACAGATGCGCATCAACCGCGGCGACTTTGGCAAGCCCGGCGTTAACAGCCCGTACCGCACCCGCACGCCAGACGAGAACCTGGCACGCCTGCGCGAAATGCGCGACGGCGCGCACGAGGACGGCTCCATGGTGCTGCGCGCCAAGATCGACATGGCCAGCCCCAACATCAACCTGCGCGACCCGGCCATCTACCGCATCCGCCGTGCCACGCACCACAACACGGGCGACAAGTGGTGTATCTACCCCATGTACACCTTCGCGCACCCCATCGAGGACGCGCTGGAGAACATCACCCACAGCATCTGCACGCTGGAATTTGAAGACCAGCGCCCCTTCTACGACTGGCTGCTGGAGCGCCTGATCGAAGGCGGCCTGCTCACGGCCCCGCCGCCGCGCCAGTACGAATTTGCCCGCCTCAACCTCACCTACGTGATCACCAGCAAGCGCAAGCTCGCGCAGCTCGTGTACGACCACAAGGTCAGCGGCTGGGACGACCCGCGCATGCCCACCATCGTCGGCCTGCGCCGCCGCGGCTACACGCCCGAAAGCCTCCAGCTCTTTGCCGAACGCATCGGCGTGACCAAGAGCGATTCCTGGATTGACTACAGCACGCTGGAAGGCTGCCTGCGCGAAGACCTGGAAAACAAGGCCCACCGCGGCATGGCCGTGCTCGACCCGGTCAAGCTGGTGCTCACCAACTGGGCCGAGGTGTTCGGCTCTGACGCCTACACCGAAGACTGCACCCTGCCCGCCCTGCCCCACAGCGCCGTCCCCGAAGGGCAGACCCCGCCACCCGATCGCGTGTTCAAGATCGGCCAGGCCGTGTGGATCGAGCGCGAGGACTTTGAAGAAGTGCCGCCCAAGGGCTACAAGCGCCTGTTCCCCGGCAACGTGGTGCGCCTGAAGGGCGGCTACGTGACCGAATGCACCGGCTGCGTGCGCGACGCCGCCGGCCAGGTCACGGAAGTGCACGCCAAGGTCATCCCCGGCACCAAGAGCGGCACGCCCGGCGCCGACAGCGTCAAGGCCAAGGCCGCCATCACCTGGGTGGGCGTGGCCGACGGCGTGAGCGCCGAAGTGCGCCTGTACGACCGCCTGTTCACCGAAGCGCAACCCGACGCCGGCGGCAAGGACTTCCTGGCCAGCCTCAACCCCGACAGCCTGAAGGTGGTCACGGCCTACGTGGAACCCTCACTGGCCGCCGCTCAGCCCGACCAGAAGTTCCAGTTCGAGCGACATGGCTACTTTGTGGCGGATCGCAAGGACCATGCCCCCGGCAAGCCGGTGTTTAACCGCGTCACCGGGCTCAAGGACAGCTGGGGCAAATAAGCCATGTTCTACCTCGACCTTTTCTCAGCGCTGGATCGCCATAAGGTCGAGTACGTTCTTATTGGCGGTTTGGCTGTCGCACTGCATGGGGTGGAGCGCAACACCATGGATATCGACGTGTGCGTGGTCATATCGCCCGTCAACCTGCAGCACCTGATAGAAGCCGCCAAAGAGCTGCGCCTGAGCCCCATGTTGCCCGTGCCTCTGGAAACGCTCAGCGACATTGAAACCCTGAAGCAATGGCACACCCATCGCAACTTGCAGGCATTTTCGCTGCGCAGCGAAGACATGGCGGGCGTCACCCTGGATGTGCTTCTGTTCCCACCGGTAGACCCCGCAGGCATGTGCCACCGTGCCTTGCAGCTCGACGTATCGGGCGTTCCTGTCAAGCTGGCCAGCATTGACGATTTGATCGCGCTCAAGCAAAGTTCGGCCAGGCCCATCGACCTGGCCGACATAGAACATCTCAAACGCCTGCAAAACCCATGAGCAACAGCGTCGCCACCTCACTGCGCGACAACCGGACCTACCACGTCAGCGACGAACGCCTGCGCGCCTTCGCCCAGCTGAGCTACGCGCAAAGACTGCAGTGGGTGGAGCAATGCTCACAGTTTGTGAGATCGGCACAGATGGCCAAGGCCAAGCTTGTGCCGGCGACGCCTCCAAGGGTTTGAAATCCACCCTCTTCAAACATCTGGATAAATGTTGGTTCTACTCGCTCACACCGGAGGGCCGACTCGGCCACAGTCCAGCGAAATCAAACGAAAGCTGGCGGTGATGCCGAATGGACAGCAGGTACACCGTGGCATGTACCTGAGAAGTTGCATCGACCACCGAATACAGCATCAGATAGTCGCCATGCTCGGCTGACCAGAGAGCCGCACCGAACGCGTGCGCTCCGGCATAACCGCACCCCCGAAGGCACCACCCCGGTGCAACAGCACCACCCCTGCCCGCAGGCCCGCACACGGACCGTCAACCTCGCACGGGCACGGTATTTGCTGGTCCTCGAACATGGACCTCACTCCCCGTGAAAAGGACAAGCTCCTCATCTTCACCGCCGCCCTGCTGGCCGAAAGGCGCCGGGCGCGCGGGCTCAAGCTCAATTACCCCGAAGCCGTCGCGCTGATCAGCGCCGCCGTGATGGAGGGCGCACGCGACGGCAAGACCGTGGCCGCGCTGATGAGCGAGGGGCGCCGCCTCCTGACCCGCGACGACGTGATGGACGGCATCCCGGAGCTGATCCCCGACATCCAGGTCGAAGCCACCTTCCCCGACGGCACCAAGCTCGTCACCGTGCACCAGCCCATCGTCTGACGCCCCACCGCACGCCCACCGCCAGGAGACCCCACATGCCTCGCCCCGCTGCCACCATCCTCGCTGCGCCCCGCCGGCGCCTCTTCCTGGGCGACTCCGTCCTGCTGGCCGGCGCCATCCTGCTGGCCCCCGGGCTGGCCCGCGCCCACGGCGGCCATGGGTTGCCCGGCACGCATTGGCACGCCAGCGACGCCTGGGGCTTCGTGGCACTGGCAGCGGCCATCGGCGTGGCCGTGTGGCTGTCGCGCAAGTGAGGGGCGGCGCGCATGACCCCCGGTGAGTACCTGATCGAACCCGGTGAGCTGGCGCTCAACCCTGGCCGCCGCGCGCTCACGCTGGTGGTGAAGAACACGGCCGACCGCCCCATTCAGGTTGGGTCGCACTACCACTTCGCCGAAACCAACGCGGCCTTGTCTTTTGACCGCACGGCCGCCCACGGCATGCGTCTGAACATCGCCAGCGGCACCGCGATCCGCTTCGAGCCCGGCCAGCAGCGCACCGTGGAACTGGTGGACTACGCCGGCGCCCGCACAGTGCACGGCTTTCGCGGCCTGGTGCAAGGAGCCTTGTGATGGCCGGCATTTCCCGCAGCGCCTACGCCGACATGTTTGGCCCCACCGTGGGTGACCGCGTGCGCCTGGCCGACACGGCGCTCGTCATCGAGGTCGAGCGCGACTTCACCTTGCAGGCCGGCGGTTACGGCGAGGAGGTCAAGTTCGGCGGCGGCAAGACCATCCGCGACGGCATGGGCCAGAGCCAGCGCAGCCGCGCCGAAGGCGCGGTCGATCTGGTCGTCACCAACGCGCTCATCGTGGACCACTGGGGCATCGTCAAGGCCGACATCGGCGTCAAGGACGGGCGCATCGCCGGCATCGGCAAGGCGGGCAACCCCGACGTGCAGCCGGGCGTGGACATCGTCATCGGCCCGGGCACCGAGATCCTGGCCGGCGAGGGCATGATCGTCACGGCTGGCGGCTACGACAGCCACATCCATTTCATCTGCCCGCAGCAGATCGAAGAGGCGCTGATGTCGGGCATCACCACCATGACGGGCGGCGGCACCGGCCCGGCCACCGGCACCAACGCCACCACCTGCACGCCCGGCCCCTGGCACATGGAGCGCATGCTGCAGGCGGCCGACGCCTTCCCCATGAACCTGGGCTTCATGGGCAAGGGCAACGCCAGCCAGCCGCAGGGCCTGATGGAACAGATCGAGGCCGGTGCCATCGGCCTGAAACTGCACGAGGACTGGGGCACCACGCCCGCAGCCATCGACAACTGCCTCGACGTGGCCGAGCGCACCGACACCCAGGTCGCCATCCACACCGACACGCTCAACGAGTCGGGCTTCGTGGAGGATTCGATCGCCGCCTTCAAGGACCGCACCATCCACACCTTCCACTGCGAAGGCGCCGGTGGCGGCCACGCCCCCGACATCCTGAAGGTGGTGGGCGAAGCCAACGTGCTGCCCTCCTCCACCAACCCTACGCGCCCCTACACCGTCAACACGCTTGACGAGCATGTGGACATGCTGATGGTGTGCCACCACCTCGACGCAGCCATCCCCGAAGACCTGGCCTTCGCCGAAAGCCGCATCCGCCGCGAGACCATTGCCGCCGAGGACATCCTGCACGACCTGGGCGCCATCAGCATCATGAGCAGCGACAGCCAGGCCATGGGCCGCGTGGGCGAGGTCATCACCCGCACCTGGCAGACCGCGCACAAGATGAAGGTGCAGCGCGGCTGGCTCGCGCCCACGCCGGGCCGCAGCGACAAGGTCGAGGCCGACAGCCGCAACGACAACTTCCGCGTCAGGCGCTACGTCGCCAAGTACACGATCAACCCCGCCATCGCGCACGGCGTGAGCCACGAGATCGGCTCGATCGAGGTGGGCAAGTGGGCCGATCTGGTGCTTTGGCGCCCCGCCTTCTTCGGCGTCAAGCCCGCGCTCATCTTGAAGGGCGGCTTCATCGCCGCAGCCGCCATGGGCGACCCGAACGCCAGCATCCCCACGCCGCAGCCGGTGCACTACCGGCCCATGTTCGGCGCCTACGGCGGCGCGGTCCACAAGACCTCGCTGACCTTCGTGTCGCAGGCCGGGCTGGCGGCCGGCATAGGCAAACGCTTCGGCCTGCACAAGCAACTGGTGGCCGCCCGCGGCTGCCGCACCGCCCGCAAGGCCAGCATGGTGCTCAACGACTACGCCCCACGCATGGAGATCGACGCCCAGACCTACGCCGTGCGCGCCGATGGCGAACTGCTGGTGTGCGAGCCCGCGCACGTGCTGCCCATGGCGCAGCGCTACTTCCTGTTCTGAGACCCATGCGCCACGCCTCCAAGCGCCTCCCGCAGGGTCAGGGCCTGGCCCCGGCGCTGGTGCGCCGCGCCGCCATCCTGGTGCTGGACTGGGACCAGCGCCAGAAAAGCCGCTTCCAGGCCACCGACAGCACCGGCTGCGACGTGGGCGTCTTTTTGCCGCGCGGCACCGTGCTGCGCGACGGCGACGTGCTGCTCGCGCAGGACGGCACGCTGCTGCGCGTGCAGGCCGCCCCCCAGCCGGTGCTGCGCATCACCCCCTGCCCCACGCACGGCAGCCCCTTCGACCTCGTGCGCGCCGCCTACCACCTGGGCAACCGCCATGTGCCCATCGAGCTGCGGCCCGACCACCTCCAGATCGAGCCCGACCACGTGCTGGCCGACATGCTGCGGCAGATGCACCTGGTCGTGACGGCGGCCTGCGAGCCGTTCGAGCCGGAGGCCGGTGCCTACGGCGACCACGCACACGGTCACTCGCATGGCCACCACCACGGCCACGGCCACGACCATGCCCACGAGCACCCCTGAGCACGGCGACGCCGCCAGCGCCCTGCTGCCCCTGATGTGGCTGGCCTCGCCGGCCTTGCCCGTGGGCGGATTCGCCTATTCCGAGGGGCTGGAGGCCGCCGTGAACGAACAACGGGTGCACGACGAGGCCAGCGCCGCCACCTGGCTGGTGGACCAGTTGCACCTGGGCCTGGCACGCGCCGACCTGGCCGTGCTCGCATCGGCCCTGACCGCCTGGCGCCACAACGACGCACCCCGCCTGCGCGCGCTCGACGCCTGGGTGCGCCACACCCGCGAAACCGCCGAACTGCGCCTGCAGAGCGAACAGATGGGCCGCTCCCTGATCGAATGGCTCAAGTCGCTGCGGCTCGGCGGTTTCGACGCCGCCACGCTGCCCGAGGGCCTGCAGGCCCCCACCTACCCGGTGGCCTACGCGCTCGCCCTGGCCTGCCACACCCCCGCCAGCGCCCCGGCCAGCCACGGCCTGTACGCCTACGCCTTCGGCTGGGCGGAGAACATGGTGCAGGCCGCCATCAAAGCCGTGCCCTTGGGTCAGAGCGCCGGCCAGCGCATCCTGGCGCGCCTGTGCGCCGAGATCCCGGCCGCCGTCTCGCTCGCCCTGCGCACCCCCGACGAAGACCGCCAGGCCTTCAGCCCCATGCTGGCCATCCTGTCGGCCCGCCACGAAACCCAGTACTCCCGCCTGTTCCGCTCATGAACGCTCCTGCCATGCACCACATCCCCGGCCGCACCAAGGCCCTGCCCCCGCTGCGCGTGGGCATCGGCGGCCCCGTCGGCTCGGGCAAGACCACGCTGCTCGAAATGCTGTGCAAGGCCATGCGCGAGAAGTACGACCTCGTGGCCATCACCAACGACATCTACACCAAGGAAGACCAGCGCCTGCTCACCGTCAGCGGCGCGCTGCCGGCCGAACGCATCGTGGGTGTGGAAACCGGCGGCTGCCCGCACACCGCCATCCGCGAGGACTGCTCCATCAACCTCGAAGCCATCGACCGCATGCTGGAGCGTTTCCCCAACGCCGACATCGTCTTCGTGGAGTCCGGCGGGGACAACCTGGCCGCCACCTTCAGCCCCGAACTGAGCGACCTCACGATCTACGTCATCGACGTGGCCGCCGGCGAGAAGATCCCGCGCAAGGGCGGACCCGGCATCACCAAGAGCGACCTGTTCGTCATCAACAAGACCGACCTGGCCCCGCACGTGGGCGCCGACCTCGACGTCATGGCCGCCGACACCGCCCGCATGCGCCCCGACACCGCCCGCCGCCCCTGGGTCATGACCAACCTCAAGACGCTGGCGGGTGTGGACGAGGTGGTGCGTTTCATCGAGACCCGGGGCATGCTGCAGGCCCCCTGAAACACAGCCCCCGGTTACAATCCCGGTCCTGCGGGAAGCGTGGCAGAGTGGTTGATTGCACCGGTCTTGAAAACCGGCAACGGGCAACCGTTCGTGAGTTCGAATCTCACCGCTTCCGCCAGAATCACAGGCCCCCTCTGTGCGGGCTGCCCACACACTCAACGCTGTATGCTGGCACGCTCCAGCCACTGCCGTGCGGCATCGGGCAGCGCATCGGCCAGGCCTTCAGGAACGGGCAAGCCCAGCAACTCTGCGGTGCGGCACACCACCCACAGGGCCTCGACCGGGCTCAGGTGCCCCCCCTCTTCGGACAGGCCACCCAGGAGCTTGCGCAGCACGTCGGATTCGGTGATGCCCAGCCGCACCAGCACCTGGCTCGCCTGTTCGGTGAGCAGATTCGCCATGTCCTCGCACAGCTCGAACCGCGCGGCCATGGCCTCGCGCGACAACGCAGGCTTGATGCGCCCCGGCTCCACGTACAGGGCCACGAACGCCGGCGGAATCAGGAACTGGTTGTCATCCATGCCCTGCCCCCCGCTGTGCCACCGCATGGAGGGGCCGCCAGACCAGCGCCGGGTCCCGAATCACGAATCCGTCCGTCACCACCATGGCGACCTCCCTGGAAATGAAAAAGGCCGCCGGGTCTGGGTCCCGGCGGCCTTTGTGACTTGTATGGTGGAGCTGGGGGGATTTGAACCCCCGTCCGCAAGCCTTCTTCGCGCAGTTCTACATGTGTAGTCGTCTGATTTGGGTCTCGCCGGGTGCGTCGCGCAGCGACACGCTACGCATCCAGCCAGCAACCTTGGATCTCGCCACCGGGCAAGTTGCCCGACCGATGGCCAGCCGATATGAATTCCCTTGCAGCCTGGACGGTCTTGCGACCGCCCTTGCCCAGCCTATCGGCCTGCTGTTGCAAGGCTCACCGGATTAAGCGGCGAGTGCGAAACGTTCGTCGTTTGCAGTTAGTTTTTTTCTGCGGTTTTACGAGGTGACAGAACCTCGACATGCCCTGCTGCGTGCCCGAACCCACGTCGAAACCAATGCAGCCCCAGTGCTGATTAGTTTACGCCATATCCAGAAAGTTCAAGAGCTCCAGCGGTTTTTTGATGGCCGCATCGGCGCCCCAGGCGCTGACATCGGTTTTGAGCCCCAGGTAGCCATACAACGCCGCCACCGTGGGCATGCCGGCGGCCTTGCCGGCCACAATGTCACGTTCGTCGTCGCCCACGTACAGGCACGCCTCGGGCGCCAGCCCCAGGCGCCGTGCCGCCTCGTGCAGGGGGGCCGGGTGCGGCTTGGGGTGCGGTGTGGTGTCGCCCCCGACCACGGTGGCCGCCGTGCGGAACAGCGGCATGGACGCCGTCAGCGGCAGGGCGAACCGTTCCGACTTGTTCGTGACCACTCCCCAGTGCAGCCCGCGGCCATGCAGGGCCGCCAGCATGGCGTCCACCTCGTCGAACGGCCGCGTGCGCTCGGTCATGCAAGCCTGGTAGTTGTCGAAGAACTCCTGCTTGAGCGCTTCGAATTCGGGATGGTCCGGACTGTGCCCGAAGGCCACGCCGATCATGCCGCGCGCACCGGAGCCCGCCATCGGGCGGTAGGCCTGCAAGGGCAGCGGCGGCAGACCGCGCCGCACGCGCATCTGGTCGGCGGCATGGCCGAGGTCGGGTGCGCTGTCGATCAGGGTGCCGTCCAGGTCGAACAGCACCGCGCGGATGCGGGAAAAGCGCTTCATGCCGCCGGCCTGCGGGTGGCGAACAGGTAGTTCACGCTGGTGTCGCCACTGAGCCAGTAGCGCCGCGTCAGGGGGTTGTATTCCATGCCCCGCGTGCCCTGGAGGTCCAGACCGGCCTGGCGGCAATGTGCGGCCAGTTCACTGGGGCGGATGAACTTGGCGTACTCGTGCGTGCCCTTGGGCAACAGCTGGAGCACGTACTCCGCCCCCACGATGGCAAACAGGAAGGCCTTGGGGTTGCGGTTGATGGTGGAGAAGAACACCCAACCGCCCGGCTTGACCAGCGTGGCGCAGGCACGCACCACGGAGCCCGGGTCGGGCACGTGCTCCAGCATCTCCATGCAGGTGACCACGTCGTAGCCCCCCGGCTGCTCGTCGGCCAGTTGCTCGGCGCTGACCTCGCGGTAGCTCACGTTGGGCGTGGCGGCTTCGAGCGCATGCAGCTGGGCCACCTTGAGCGCCTTGCCGGCCAGGTCGATCCCCAGCACCTTGGCCCCCTTGCGGGCCATGGCGTCGGCCAGGATGCCGCCGCCGCAGCCGACATCGAGCACCTGCTTGCCCGCCAACGGGGCCTGGCGGTCGATCCATTCCAGGCGCAGGGGGTTGATCTGGTGCAGGGGGCGGAACTCGCTTTCCGGGTCCCACCAGCGGTGGGCCAGTTCGGAAAACTTGGCCAGTTCGGCCGGGTCGGCATTCAGGGTCTTGTCCATGGCTCGATTATCCATCCGGGGTGGCCGCCAAAGAAAAACCGCGCCTCGGCGCGGTTTTTCGGATCGGGCTAGGGAAGCCGGATCAGTTGGGGCGGGTACCCACCACCTCGATTTCCACACGGCGGTTCTTGGCACGACCGGCACGGGTGCTGTTGTCGGCCACCGGCTGGCTCTCGCCCTTGCCTTCGGTGTAGACGCGGTTGGCATCGATGCCCTTGGTCACCAGATAGGCCTTGACGGCCTCTGCACGGCGGACCGACAGGGACTGGTTGTAGGAATCCGGACCGGTGGCGTCGGTGTGACCCACGGCAATGATGACTTCCAGATTGATGGCCTTGACCTTTTCAACCAGATCGTCGAGGCGGGCACGGCCTTCGGTCTTGAGGACGGCCTTGTCGAAGTCGAAGAAGGCGTCGGCGGCGTAGGTCACCTTGGCGGCGGCGGCCGGGGCCGGACGGGGTGCGGGCGCCGGTGCCGGAGCGGGTGCAGGCGCCGGAGCGGCGGCGGGGGCCGGTGCGGGTGCCGGGGCCGGAGCAGGTGCCGGCTTGGGCACAATGGCGCCGTCGCAGCCCTGGGCGGCGGTGGCGGGGGTCCAGTTGGCGTTGCGCCAGCACAGTTCGTTGGTGCCGTTCTTCCACACCGTGCCGTCGGCGGCACGCCAGTTGTCAATGGTCTGGGCACCGGCAGCGGTGACCAGGGCGGCGGAGGCAAACAACATTGCGACTTTGTTGAGTTTGTTCATCGGTTTCCTCATGACGTAGGCGCAGGTTACCTGCGGTGCTTGAATACGACGCTTAGAGTGACCACCACTAAAAACGCTAGGTTCATTGTGCCACAAGCTTGCAATGTCAAGCCTGTCGCCTGGGCGGCAGCAAAACGAAGCGGTCGGCCGAGGCCCCAACCGTTGTGCGACGGCCACAAACCGTTTGCCTGGCCCAGCGCAGGGAACCGGGGCCGTCCACTTATAAAATGCAAGGTTGTTTGCCACCGACCCATAGGCGCCCATGACCTCTTTCGCCAAGGAAACCCTGCCCATCAGCCTCGAAGAGGAGATGCGCCGCAGCTACCTCGATTACGCCATGAGCGTGATCGTCGGCCGCGCCCTGCCTGACGCCCGCGATGGCCTCAAACCCGTCCACCGGCGCGTGCTGTTCGCGATGCACGAGCTCAACAACGACTGGAACCGTCCGTACAAGAAATCGGCCCGTATCGTCGGTGACGTCATCGGTAAATACCACCCGCACGGCGACAGCGCGGTGTACGACACCATCGTGCGCATGGCGCAGGACTTCTCCCTGCGCCACATGCTGGTCGACGGTCAGGGCAACTTCGGTTCCGTGGACGGCGACAACGCCGCCGCCATGCGTTACACCGAGATCCGCCTGGCCAAGATCGCCCACGAGATGCTGGCCGACATCGACAAGGAAACGGTGGACTTCGGGCCCAACTACGACGGCTCCGAAAAGGAGCCGCTGGTGCTGCCGGCGCGCGTGCCCAACCTGCTGGTCAACGGCTCGGCCGGCATCGCGGTGGGCATGGCCACCAACATCCCGCCGCACAACCTCAACGAGGTGGTCGACGCCTGCCTGCACCTGCTCAAGCACCCTGAAGCCTCCATCGACGAACTGATGGAGATCATCCCGGCGCCCGACTTTCCCACCGCCGGCATCATCTACGGCACCAGCGGCGTCAAGGACGGTTACCGCACCGGCCGGGGCCGCGTGGTCATGCGCGCGCGCTGCCACTTCGAGGACATCGACAAGGGCCAGCGCCAGGCCATCATCGTCGACGAGATCCCCTACCAGGTCAACAAGAAGACCCTGCTGGAGCGCATCGCCGAGCTGGTGCACGAGAAGAAGATCGAGGGCATCAGCCACATCCAGGAC
>FWPV01002678.1_pt1 | contig 42790 bp, 34 predicted proteins | sample 2228371 | NCBI WGS metagenome assembly FWPV01 (sample SAMEA103939776, study PRJEB20133) | metagenome
GAGGGCCGCCCCCTCCCTGGCCCTCCCCCGCTGGGGGAGGGAACCGGGCGCCTCCCCGCAGGGAGGGGGGTGGGGAAACCCGGTTTCCCCATTCCCCAACCGGTGTTGGGGGCGCCTGGCCCCCCGGCGGGCGGGGACACGGAGAAACCCGGTTTCCACGTATGTTCACCTCAGCCTTCCATGCGGCTTCGCCGCACCCTGACCAGATGAAAACAGGTTTCTTTTTGGGAGGGTGTAGCCCTCCCAAACCCTCCCCTCAGGGAGGGGTGTGGGGAAACCCGGTTTCCCCATACGTTCACCTCAGGAAGTTTATAATATCGGCATACCCCTGAGACAGGGGCACGTACCTCCCGGGCCCGCCAGCCTTGCGTGGGAGCGGTGATACCAATTACCGTTGATGATGCCGCATTGCTTGAAGCGGTTTCAGGCGTTGTGCTGCCCGGCGTGGCAATCCACAATCCACAATCCAAAATCTAAAATGGTATGAGAGGGCCTGACCGATTGTCAAGCCGGTTTGAACCATACCTGAGGTGGGGAAGTTATGCAGCCCGAAGATCGAACTGCCCTCCGTGAACTCATCCTGAACCATCGCCAGGCCGCCCTGGGAACGGTGGACGCCGGCGCGCCCTTCGTATCAATGGTGCTCTACGCCCCGCAATGGCGCGCCGGGGCGGAGCCGGCGTTCATCATTCACGTGAGTGGCCTGTCGGCCCACACCCGGCACATGCGCGCCGATCCACGTGCCGCGTTGCTGGTGATGCAGCCCGACGTCGGTACTGGCGATCCCCAGGCTCTTGCCCGCGTCACCATTGAGTGCCGGGCTATCCCCCTGGCCGCCGATGACCCGACCTATCCTGCCGCGCGCGCGGCGTATCTGACGCGCCTCCCGCAGCAAGAATACCTGTTCAGCTTTCCCGATTTCACCCTCTTCCGTCTGGAAGCCCGGTCGGCGCGCTACATCGGTGGGTTTGGTCGGGCCTTTTCCCTGACCGCCGAGCAGCTCGCCGAGATCCTGGGAACCGGGCCGTGAGCGGGTCTCCCCCGATGCTCCCCTTTAAGGGCGGACCGAACATCCGAGCCAGCGCGGCTTGCACCGCATTGGAACACCCCGGCGCACGGCTCTGGTCTCCCCGCTTCGACAGGCTCAGCGCAGGCTCTCCAGCGAAGCCGGAGCGGCCCGCCCCTTCGGGCTGAGCCTCAGGGCGAAGCCTGAGCCTGTCGAGGGGGGGTCGGGGATGAGGACCAACCAGCGTATCCCCACGCCATAACGCCTGTCGGCGCCCATAGGTTCTGCGCGCCCCTGAACCCGCCCAGGGAGCGGGTGGCCGGAGGGGTGATACCAATACAGGTAATTCGTGCGACGGCTGCGCCCGCCCGCAACCCTTCATCCTCAGCGGTGGGGCGAGCCCTCCTCGTCAGACTCCGGTGGCGACTCCCACGGATCGGGGGCCCACTTCTTGTAGATCGCCAGAATTGCGATGCTGAACAGCACCGCCAGGATGGCGATGCCCACCTGAAGCGGCCGTTCGGCCGATAACGCGACCCGCAGTAAAATGGTCGCCAGCACAAAACTCGCCCCGCGAAACACCTGCTGATACGCATCCGAGAGTTGCAGCGACAGCACCAGGATCAGGATGTCGGCGATGATCATAATCGCGAACAACGTCTGAAAGAAAGGCGTTGTCGGCGAGAGGGAGGGCTGGGTCGCGGCCACCCCCGACAGGACAGCCCAGGCGTCACGCACCCACTGGATCAGCGTGCCGCCCAGCAATGCCGCAAAGACCAGGCTGAGGACGAAGGCAATCGCTTTCTTCCGTTCGATGAAGCGGGCCAGCACCGGACTGGGCGTGCGCAGGGCCTGCTGGTACGCCGATGGCCACCCTGCCACCCAGTAGAACACCGACACCAGGCCGAACAGGGTCACCCCGCCGACGATGTCGAGACCCAGGCGGATCTGTGCCTGGGGGTCCTCCAGCAACCGGCCGAGGTGTTCCAGGGCAGCGAGATCCTTGAAACCATTCCGAATGACGATCAGTGAAATGATCTGAAATTGCAAAGCCATGGCCCGCGTGGTCGACTCGGGGATGGCCAGGACGAGCAACAGCACTTCGAAGATCAGAATAGCGGCGAATGGTGTATAGAGGGCCGCCAGCCAGTTTCGCCCCACCAGATCCTCGAGTGGCCCGCCAATGACCCAGGCCAGAGCGATCAGGCTCAGGTGCAGCAGCAGACCCCAGGCCGCGATCTGCACCATCGCCTGTTCGGCGGCGTGGCGGCGGTGGGGCGCGGCAATCCAATCGTAGCCCCGGGCGAGCAGCGCCAGCAGCGAAAATCGTCCCTCAGGCGCTGCAACCGGTGAGGTCAGCGGTCGCCCCATATCGAACCCCCTTCGCAAACCGTGCATAATCGAAGCACTACGCCGATGGAGTCGCGTGGCGCACGTTCAGCGTACCAGAGCGATAAGGGCGCGTCAACGGTTGAACATGGGGAAACCGGGTTTCCCCGTGCTCCTGCCCTTTAGGGGCGGATAGAACATCCGAGCCAGCGTTCGGAACGCCTCCGCGTGCGGCTCTGGTTTTCCCTCTCCAGCGAAGCTGCAGCGGAGGGAGCAGGCTGCTCCCGCCCCCCTCTCCACCGTAGGTGGAGAGGGGGGCAGGGGGGGTGAGGACCAGCAGCGCATCAGGACGCCATCCGCCAGAAACTCTACACCTGAAAGGAGGAGGGGCAGGGGGGGTGAGGACCAGCAGCGCATCAGGACGCCATCCGCCGAAGACTCTACACCTGAAAGGAGGGGGGTGAGGACCAGCAGCCCATCAGGACGCCATCCGCCAGAAACTCTCCACGTGAGAGGAGAGGGTAGGGGGTGAGGACCAGCAGCGCATCAGGGGCAGAGGCGCAGCACGACTCCACGAAGTGCTGGAGAGACGGACACTACGGCCCGGAGGTGACGGGAGCGGCAGGTTCTCCGATTGGCCATCCGGCGGGGCCGGCGCCGGGAACCAGGAGCGCCAGGCCATCAGCATCGGGTGGAACATCAAACAGGATCGGTACGCTGCGCATCCCGCTGTTGGGCGCAAACGCATCCTCGAGGGCCAGATCGCCCCGTTGAGCGCGCTCGTAAAGCGCCAGGTAGGCGCTCGAGGCCCCCGGAACCGGCGGGTACACCCGCCCGGTGGCGTCGCGTACCAGGAACAGATCCGCTGGGAGGCGCCGTAGCTGAGGCTGATTGTTGCTGACGGCAACGACCGCCAGCACGAAGCGGCCCGACGGGCGCAGGTCGCCGATGGCGCCATCGAGGGTGAGGGCGTAGTCCGGCCGCAGCAGGGTTACACTCCAGCCGTCGTAATCCACCACAGCGCCGAGGGGTAGCGGTGCGGGCGTAACCGGAACGGTGGATGGCAACGGGGTTGGTGGCGCGGGGGCCACCGTCGGCATGCCGCCCGTAGGAGCGGATAGCGGCGCTGTGGCCTGTAGCGGAGGGGGGGAGGCATCACTGGTCGCGATCGGTGGAGGAGACGCCACCGGAGCCGCTGCGCCCATCGTGCTCGCTGCCCCGGGCGCTGCCGGCTCACCAACGAAAGTGGTTGGCGCGGCGGGGACATTGGCCGGCAGCCGGCCATCGAGGAGCGCGCGCCCGATCACCACGCCCAGGACGACCAGCAGCAGCAGGATGATCGCGCTCATGATTGCGTTGAGGAGTGGAAACGGGGTATGCCGGGTCTCTTCCTCTGCCGGCTCCCGGGACGCGACTGTCGCCCCGGCGGCGTCGACGGCGGTAGCCGGCTGCTCCTCGGGCGCAGCGAGCGGCGGCGCTTCCTGAAGCGCCACCGTTGTATACGCGCCGGCGCCGGTCCCGGATCGACCACTATGCTCCTCCAGGCGCTGCAAGGCGCTCCGGGCGTGGACGTTCTCCGGATCGAGGGCCAGGACGCGCTCAAGAGCGACGCGCCGCTCCTCCGGTGAGGCGGCGACCGCCGCAAGGCCGAGCCAGGGCCGTGCATCCTGGGGGTACTCGTGGGTCAGGGCGACAAAGAGCGAATGCGCGCCGCCTGCATTGCCGCCCCGGGCCAGATCGGTGGCCAGGGCGAGCAGTTTGTCGAGGTCAGGACCGGGAGGGTTAGCCTGGCTCACAAGATGCACCCTCGCGTACAGCTACAACGGTCTTCCCCAGAAGGGGTGACTCGTTTAAGGGCGGACCGAACATCCGAGCCGACGTGGCTGGTACCGTATTGGAACGCCCCCGCGCGAGGCTCTGGTCTCCCCGCTTCGACAGGCTCAGCGCAGGCGCTCCAGCGAAGCTGGAGCGGCCCGCCCTGAGCCTGTCGAAGGGGGCCGCGGGTGAGGACCAACCCGCGCCTCCCCACGCCATCACGCCCGTCGGCGCCCATACGTTCTATCCGCCCCTAAAGGGGAGACTCGGAGGGGCGAAGCCCCTCCGAAACCCCGTGCTGGGGCGGCGCTGCGAAGAAGCTGCGCCAGCACGGGCAGGATTGTGGCGTTCGCGGGCCCCCGCTATCGCCGAAGCGAAGCCTCGTTGCAGGAGCGCCATACGGCGGCGGGCGGGCTGCCACGGCTGGCGCGTGCCGGCAGCGAGCGGGTCGCCGCCAGGACCGCCGCGGGTCTACAGACTCCGCAGCACCAGCCAGCCCTGACCGGGATTACTCCGCGCGAAGAAGACCAGATCGGTGGCATCGGGAGCGACATCGAAGATAATCGCCACGCTCCGCGTGAGCCCGTCGGACGGCAGCGGTTGGGTATGGGCCAGATCAGCGTTCACGCCGGGCACCACGTAGGACTCCGAAACCTCGGGACGCGCCTCCCAGACACGCCCCTGGGCATCCTTGAGCACAAAGAAGCTCGGGGGCACGGGCTGCGTGGTGCCTGTATTATTCACGACAAACGCCAGTACGACCGCAAAGCGACCGTTCTTCGGGGTATACTGACCGAGATTGCCAATGATCGAGGCGGCGAAGGTCGGCTGGTTAAAGTCGTACAGCCACCCCTCGCTCTGCAACGGCGTATTGGCTGGCACAATCGCTGGACTGGCGCCGCTGACATCAGCCGGCGGGATGGCTGTCGGAGCGGGAGCGGTTGCCTCGGGGGAGGGTTGGCCTTCGGTGGTGGGCGCAGGCGCGACACCGGGCTGGCCTTCCGTCCCCGGCGTGGTCTCCGCCCCTGGCGTGGCTTCTACTCCCGGCGTGGCAGGAGCGCCGGGAGACGCCTCAACCCCCGGGGTGGCCTGGCCAACGCTGCCGGGGAAGGCGCCGGTCGTAGGCGCCAGGCCAGCCTGTGCCGTCTGTGCCGCAGCCGTCTGTGCATTGCCTGTCCCGGCCACCTGAGCGCCGCCAAAGAGATCGGGGAACAGAAAAGCGATCAGTAACCCGATCAGCCCGAGACCGACCAGGAAGATCAACAGGGCCAGCAGCGGGCTGATCCCGCGTCGTGCTGGCTCAAGCTCGTCTTCCTCCGCATAGCGGGCCGACCGTCGAGCGGGACGGCCGGGCGCTTGCCGGGCGCCGGTGGCTGCGGCCGCCCCGGCTGCGCCCACTGTCGCAGCGGCGCGCTCCTCGGCCACCGGCGCACCCTCAGCGCGTCGCACCGGACCGGAGGTGTCGGCAGCGATAGCTTCCGAGAGACTATCCAGCTCGGCGAAGGCATCATCCTCATACTCGTGCGTGCTCGCCGCCGCCACGGCCCCCGCGGCCGCAGCGGTCGTCTCTTCTACTGCCGGGGCGGGGGCCGGCTCGGCCGGGGCAGGCGGGGCCGGAGCCACGCCCAGCGCCCTCAGCCCCTTGATGGCCATTTCGTTGTCCGGATCCAGTTCCAGAACCCGCTCCAGCGCAGCCTGGCGCTCTTCGCGGTTCTCGGCGACGCCGGCCAGCCACAGCCAGCCCTGGACATTAGTGGGCTCCTGGCGGGTCAGCAGGCGAAAGAGTTGACGCGCTTCCTCTTTCTTGTTGTCACGCGCGGCTTCGATGCCAAGTTGCAGGATGCTGTCTGGCTCCGCCATGCCCGATCCTTCCTCTTATAGTTAAGGTTTACCCCTGGTTAGCCTGTTGGAGGGGCGTGGAGGATCATGCCTTTCCCACACCCGTGTTCTGCCCGCAACGGGCGCCCGCCCTCACAATCGCCAGAGTCGGTCGTGTGGAACGGGAAAGCCGGTGGGAGGCCACAGTCGCAACGCCCGAAGCACAGCACGCCTTACGCCCGCGTGGGCGGTGTAGAGGACACCGCAGGCACTGTGTCGCCTTGTTGCGGTGCGCCAGGCGGCGGACAACCGCAGAGACCGGCCCCCTATCGCGGCTATTCTAACATATGTACTGGCAAGGGTCAACAACCGATGCGGATAATGTCGCGCTATTACGGCTTGCATGCCCTGTAGATCGTCAAAAAGTGCAAAGAGTTTTCGGTACTACGGGGCATCGGAAGCTGCCGCGCCGGTGCGCCGCTCGTCGTTTCGCCGAGCGGCGCGCCGGCCCGGCAACCCGCAGACGCGCCGCCAGTTGTTCACCGTGCCCACACTTACGCCGAGTCGCTCCGCAATGACCCGCAACGAGAGCCGCTCCTCCAGGTAGAGGTGGATGAAGGCAGCATACGGTATCTCCCGCCGCTCAAAGCGCCCTGAACGGGTCGTGACGCCACACTCGCGCAGCCGTCGCCCGATCGTCGGCGCGCTGCACCCCAGTTGCCGCGCCAGCGCCACCATGCTCAATCCCTCCTCCAGGTACAGCCGCTGGAGTTCATCGCACGAGATGGGTAGCTGCTTCTTCATAACCGGCGCCTCGCCTTCTTGTGACTGTGACGATGTGCTTCGGACCTGGTGCGAACCTGGGCGCAGCCGGGTGTTCCCCCGCCCCGGCGCGTGGGAGGGCTTTGCTCCGCTCCTTGATATACACGTAAACGGATATTTCGATTGGAAGAAAGAGCACGTCGGTAGACGTGCTCCCCGAGGTGAAAACAGCCCGCGCGCGGGAGGGTTTGGGCGCAGAGGCGCGGCGCCGCCGCGCCGCTACGCCCTCCCAAGAACACATATGTTCATTCCGGCGTTGTGCGGCGCAGCCGCATGGACGGCTGAGGTGAAAACAGCCCGCGCGCGGGAGGGTTTGGGAGGGCTATGCCCTCCCAAGAAAAAACCTGTCTTCATCTTGTCAGAGTATGAGGAACCCGGGTTTCCCCACGCCCCTCCCTGAAGGAAGGGCTACGCCCCCCCCGGGAGAATCGCCTCTCCTTTCGGATATGAACATCCGGGAACCCGGGTTTCCCCATGCCCCTCCCTGAAGGAAGGGCTACGCCCTCCCGGGAGAATCGCATTTCCTTCCGGATATGAACATCGAACCCGGGTTTCCCCACCTGCGGTGAGCCTGTCGAACCGCACCCCTGCCTATGGGGCGCCAGCCGCTCCCACCAGCGGTTGGGAAATGGGGAACCCGGGTTTCCCCAACCCCCTCCCTGCGGGGAGGGTTTGGGAGGGCGCAGCCCTCCCAAAGATACTCCATGTTCATCGCGGCGTTGTGCGCCCCGCGCATGGGGCCTGTTCTTCCCCGACTATACATATGACGGAAAGCGCTGGACGCAGTACGTGGCGAGGAGTATGCCCCTGGTTCTTTCGTGTCTGCAACTATTGTAACACGTTATCGTGTAAATGTCAAGCCTCTGCCGGATTTACTCCGTCGGTGTCTGTGGTATGCTCGGCGCTGTTCTCGTCCTGCTCTGTGCTCTCCGCGCGATACACGAAGCCGGCGCGTTCGGCAACCATCGAGAGGGTTTTCTGCGTGGATCGATGGGGACGGTGTACGCCCGTCTCCCATTCGCTGATCGTTTGCTGCCGCACCTCCAGTTCATCCGCCATCTGTTGTTGCGTCATACCCATGTGTTCACGCAAGGCGCGGATGCGCCGGGCGTCCCATTCATGGCGCAGCCGGCGCCGCTGCTTCGCTGGCGGTTGTTTCCTTTCTTCGCTCATTGGTTCCTCCTCTCGTCGTTGCGGCGTTGCCTGGTTGGTCGGGTGATTGTCTGATTATGGTCATTGAGTCTTCGAGCATTGTTCCTGCCCGCCGGGGTCGCAGCTTCCTCTGCCCTCGGTGCAAGGGCGGGGAGATTCGATGGCCCCGCGCCCTGCTGTGGGCTTCGGGCGCCCGGGTTGCCGGTACACCGGGTCGCTGGATGGACGGCGATGGGAGCGAAACGGTTACCCCTGGCGCGGGCCAGCCATGGTTCGTCTTCGCCATTTTTTATCCATTGTAACACGGGATCGGATAAAACCTGTCTATCAGTCTCTGCGGTGACCGGGTGGCGGATGACGCCGATGGGGTGGTGGGTGTGGCTCACTTCTTACACATATAGACGGAAGAACCGCCCCTGCGTCACACTTCTGGTCCGGATCGTTCCGCCGTTTCGCATCTGGCGCAGCGCCGCATGCGCTCCGCAAAAAATTCTCTCCCGAAAGGGTCTCCCCACCCGCCGGTAGGGAAGCTGCGGGAGGGCGCAGTCGCACAGGCGCCTGTCGCTCCGCAAAGGAACAGGTTCTAATACCGTTTCGCCTTGATGGCGCCGCATTGGTTCAGATCCCGCAACGCTCCAGCTCCACAGCGCCACAAAGCCCCGTGTGGGGGCTGTCGGGCTGTGGAGGTGATGCTAGAGCATGCGAGGTCGTCAATTCCAGTTGGTATAAAACGGGAGGGTCCGGAAGGGCTTTGCCCTCCCGGACCCTCCTCTCCGAACCCCGCAAGGCGACCTTGCCGGAGGCCCGCGTAGCACGCGCTACGGCTCACACCGTGATCGCCCGCCCGCGGTGGATGCGGCCGGCGTAGCGCGTGTCCTCCTCCGGAGACAGCGGCGCAGTGGTGAGCAGCACGGCGTCAACGAAGCGATCAAGCTCCTGCCGGCGTTCGCGCTCGCTGCGCGGCTCCTCGGCCCGCGCCTGCCGCGTCAGGTCAACCTGATTCACCAGGATGCGGTGTACCGTTCGTTCGCTCTCTACGCCGATCGTGGCGGTGAAGGCGTGCATTGTCGTCTTGACGAAGTTGGCCAGGGCGAACTGCTCGGTGCTCGAGCTGGCGGTGGTCTCAGGGGTTACCAGGACCAGCGCCACGCCGTCGATCAGGCTGGCCTTGCGGGCGATACGGAAGTGGTGCGTGAGTTGCTGCTCGCACAGCTCGGCGAAGCCCTCCTCGCTCAGCACCGTACTCCAGTCGCTGTCGGCGCGCCCCACCAGCGGCACTGCCGGCAGGTCGCGGAAGGGGGTGCAGACGACCGGCCCGGGACGGCCGTACTCGGCAATAGCGCGGTCAAAGGCGCCTTCGAGATCGCTGCCGGCAACGATCAGCCCCACCCGGTTGGCGCCGGTGTGGTCGCTCAACCGGTTGGTCAGCCGCTCGCCACCCGCCTCGGTCTCGGTGATCAGCACCACCTGGCGAGCGCCGTAGCGCTCCAGGTAGGCCCGGGCGAGCAACTCCAGGTGCTCTTCCAGATGCTCGCCGATCAGGTAGACTGTCGAGCCGACCAGTTGGGCCAGGCGTTCGGCGGGAGGCTGGCCGAACAGTTCGCCGCCGGTGGGCGTGCGCTCGTAGCGCAGGCCGCCCGAGGGGTGGAAGGTTTCGCCGCTCACGTTGCGGTCGGCCAGGTAGTACACCGTTGCCATCGCAACGTCGAACTCGGTGGGCATGCGCTGGAGGTAGAGCATGCTCATGATCCCGTCGCGCACTTTGCGCGCCTCGCGCTCGATCTGGGTGCGGGCAAAGAAGGGTTCGGGCGGCGCTGCGCCGTTGATCACCGCATCTACCAGTGAGGGGACGCCGGTCGCCCCCGTCCTGGCGCCTGTCCGTCCCTCGCCACCGGCGCTCACGGCTGCCAGGCGTTCCTGCTCGATGCCCAGATAGCCCCCGGTGCGCAGGCGCGTCATCAGCTTCTCGGCGATGTTGCGGTTCATCAGGTAGGTGCTCGAGGAAGCCCCGGGATCGCTTTCCTTCACGATCGCCCGGGCCAGCGCCTGCAGGCGGGCGGGCGCCTCCGCCCCTTCGAGCGCGCGCACGCTGTTGCTGGCCAGGTAGGGCAGCAACTCGACCACCGGCAGGCCACTCTCGCGATGGGTCTCGATCAACGCGGCGTAGAGGTCGTTGATGCGCCGGTTTTCCAGGATCAGCCGCGCGCGGCGCATGAACAGGCCCGGGCGCTCGCCGGTGCCGCGGAGACGATCACCCTCCACCGGTCCCGGCGCCAGGGCGTTGATCTGCACCTCCGGGCCCAGGAAGCGCGCCATCACTTCGGCCATGGCCCGCTGGCCGGCCTTGCTCACCGCGTAGTCGGCGCGGTTGGGGTAGGCGATCGCCACGTACTTCTCGCCGCCAAAGTACGACGAGACGTTCAGGATGTAGCCGCTGCCCTGCTGCTTCATCAATGGCGCGATCTTGCGGATCAGCGAGTAGTTGCTGATCAGGTTGGCGTTGAGGGTGTGACGCCAGCCTTCGAGGGGCATGTCCAGCACCATTTCTTCTTCGCCGGCGATGCCCGCGTTGTTGAGCAGGTAGTCAACCTGACCAAACACGGCGATAGTGCGCTCAACCAGGGCCACCAGTTGCGCTTCATCGGCCACGTCGCAGTCGGGGTAGATCTGCACCCGCGAGGGGGCGTCGTTGTAGCCCACTTCTTCCAGTTCGTGGACAATCGACTTGCGCATCTGCTCAAGCTTGGCCCGGTCACGGGCGGCCAGCATCACCCGGGCGCCGCTCAGGGCCAGCAGGCGCCCCACCTGACCGCCGATGCCGGCGCTGCCGCCGGTGATCAGGGCGACCTTGCCCAGGTGCAGGCCGATCAGGCTCTCGGCCCAGCCAAACGAGGGCCGGCGCGCCCCCGTGGTCGCGACGATCTGCTCGGGCAGGTAGAGATTGACCTCGCTGATCTTGCGGTCGCTGAGCAGCAGTTGGGCGATCGCGGCGCAGGCGAAGTCAAGCCCTTCTTCTTCGGTATTGACGTAGCGCACCAGTTGATTGGCCCAGACCGGCGGCAGCAGGCCCGCCCGAGTCTCGGGGGCGGTCCGCTGGTAGTCGATCTCGGCTTCGTGGCGCCAGATGCGCACCAGTTGTTCGACCCCGGCCCGCAGGATGTCGCTGAAGACATTGCCCGCCCGATCGTCGCCGTTGCTGAGGAAGATCACCCGTGGCGGGTAGGCCGGGGCGCCAGGGGTGACGCTAACGCTCTGCCAGTGGCGCGAAAGCTGGGAGGCCAGCGCCACCACGCCCGCCAGTTCTTCCTCCAGGAAGGCCCGGGCTACTTCATCGGTCGCCTCGCACACCGACGCGCCGCGGCTGGCCCCGGTTGCCGGGAGGATCACCGCGCTGTGGGGGCCGCCGGTGTTGTCGTGCATCCAGGTCAGCGCCTCGCGCACGCTCTGGGGTTCGTTGGGGTTGAGATAGAGCGCCACCGGCGGGGTGTAGTTCGCCCCGGCGAAGCGGCGGCTCTCTTCCAGGATCTGTTCAAGCTGGGCGATGGTCGCCTGTGACCGGAAGCCCAGCACCACCTCGGCGCCGCAGGCCCGCAGCGCGCCGGTGAGAGCCATCGCGTCTTCGATCTGGTCGCCCGCGCAGATCAGGATCACGCGCCCGCTGCCGTCCACCGCGCGGAGACCGGGCCGGGCGGTGAAGGTGGTGCGGCTCTCCTCCACCACATCCATGCCATTGGTGACTTCGATTGCCTCGCCGCTTAGCGCCGCCGATTCGTCGGAGCCCAGGAAGACGCATGCGTTGGCCACATCGAGGGTGGTGGGGAAGCTCTTCTCCAGTTGCCCCTCGCTGCTGAGCCGGCTGAGGCGCATCCGGGCGAAGAGGGCCTCGGCGGTGGTATGTTCCGGCTGGCCCTGCAACTCGTCCATCCGCCGGAAGACGCTGCGGATGCGCTCGCTCTCGATGGGGCCAGGGTAGATCAGGTTAACCCGCACGCCCCGCGCGCCCAGTTCGCGCGCCACTACCTGCGCCAGCGCGTTGAGGGCGGCTTTGGGCACTGCATAGGGGGCGCGACCGTAGTACTCGGTGCGCGAGAAGATCGTCGAAATGTTGATAATGCTGGCTCCGGGCGGCATGTGCGGCGCAGCCGCGCGCATGAAGTTCCAGGCGATCCCCAGCACATTGCCGATGCCCTCCAGCAAGGTCTCGCTGTCGCCCTCGCGCAGTTCCTCGCGCCGCAGCGGAATATCGGCGAGCCGTTGTCGCGCCGCCTCGCTGCCGGCGTTATTTACCAGCACGTCAATCTTGCCGTACCGCGCCACCACCTCGGCGATCCCCGCCCGCACCGCGGCGCTGTCGCTGCCGTCGAGAGCAATGGCGAAGAGCCGCGACGGATCAAGCCCGTACTCAGCGAGCAGCGCCTGGCGCTGGGTCTGCAGTTTTGGCTCATCGCGCCCGCTGACGACCACGGTCGCCCCTTCTTCCAGGTAGCGCCGGGTGATCTCGGCGCCGATGGTGCCGGCGCCCCCGGTGATCAAGGCGATTTTGCCGGCGAGCCGGCCCGAACCTGTTAGGCTCATGGTTGTGAACCCCTTGTAGAGAGCGTCAGAATCCTGAGGTGAAAATCGGGGAAACCGGGTTTCCCCATCCCCCTGCCCGGGGGAGGGTTTGGGCGTAGAGGCGCGGCGCCGCCGCGCCTCTACTGTTTATTCTGGCGTCGTGCGCTCCGCGAACGGGACCTGACGTGAAAATCAGGGAAACCGGGTGTCCCCCCACCCCCCACGCTGCCGCAGGAGGATGGCGCCCCTGGCCCTATTCGTTATCGTAGGCCAACTGGTACAGTTCGATGATTTCCTGGCGTGTGGGCTTGCGCGGGTTGTTCGCCGGACTGCCGCTGTCAATCGCCGCGTCGGCCATTGAGGGCGCCAGCTCCAGCAGCCGCTCGCGCTCCACGCCGAGTTGCCGCAGCGAGGGGATCTTGATGTCTTTGACCAGCCGGCGAATCGCCGCAACCGACCGGTCGGCGGCGGCCATCATCGAGAGCCCCTCGATCGGCTCCCCCATCGCCTTTGCCACGTGGGCGTAGCGCACCGGATCGCCGATCAGGCTGAACTCCGTGACCACCGCCAGGAGCGCCGCGTTCGAGACGCCGTGGGCAATGTGGAAGTGCGCCCCGATCGGCCGCGACATGCCATGCACCAGGGCCACCGATGAGTTGCTGAAGGCAATCCCCGCCTGCAACGCCCCGAGCATCATCTTCTCGCGAGCCTCGATATTGTTGCCGTTGGACCAGGCCTGGCGAATGTTCTGGCTGATCAGCTCGATCGCCGAGAGGCAGAAGATGTCGGTCATCGGCTGGCGCTTCACCGACACGTAGGCTTCGATCGCATGCACAAGCGCATCAACCCCCGTGGCGGCCGTTACCCCCGGCGGTGAGGAGACGGTGAGCATGGGGTCCACCACGGCGATGGTCGGCATCAGGTAGGGGCTGCCGATCAGCATCTTCACGTCGGTCTTCTGATCGGTAATCACGGTGTAGATCGTCGCCTCGCTGCCGGTGCCTGCGGTGGTGGGAATGGCGACCAGCGGCACACCAGGGGTGACGATCTTGCCGATGCCCTTGTACTGCTCGATCGAGCCAGGGTTGGTAACCAGCACCGCGATGGCCTTGGCGGTGTCAATCGGGCTGCCGCCACCCACCGCCACCACGAAATCGCAGCCCTCAGCGCGGTAGAGGTTCAGCCCCTCCTGCACGTACTCCACCACCGGCTCGGTGTTGACCCCGGTGTACGCCGCGCTGCCGATCCCGCTCTCCTTCAGCAACGCCTCCACCTTCGCGACCAGGCCCAGGCTGGCCATGATCTTGTCGGAGACGATGAGCGCCTTCTTCCAGCCGCGCTTCTGACACAGCGCGCCTACCTGCTCCAGGGCCTGCGAACCGACCACCATGTGCGCCGGCATGATGAACTCTCGCGGCTGCATGCGCGAACCTCCTCGTTCTGGGCCTGCCACGTGGCCGGACTGCTCCCGGCGCCGGGGCCCGGATCGTGAAAATGGGAACGGACTCCTGTGACGCATTGTATCATAGGGGTCACCGTCTGTCCGGGTAGGATCAAATGCCGGTTTCGGGCTACCCGATGGGGTAGTTGTCGCGAGCCCTGATGGGTGGCCCCCTTCAACCGGGAGGGGTTGCGCGGGCGCAGCCCTGCCAGGAGGATCTCTTTTCATTCCTGAAGGGTACGGCGCAGTCGCATGGGGATCTGAAACCGTTGCTCAGGGCATATACACGTAGCCCTGCACTCGGGCGCGGTAGGTGAGCTGCCCGCTTTCGCGCGCGACGACCTGAGGCTCGCCAATGGGCGCGGGTGGGGCGTTGGGGTTGAGGCGCGCCGCCGGGCCAAACTCGCTCCTGGCGCGCTCCTCGAAGGCGCTGACCAGCGCGGCGCGCACCGCGTCGCTGCCTGCGCCCTCCGGTACTGTCACTTCGAGGTCAAAGGTCGCCAGGCGGGGAGCGACCGGTACGCCCGTTGGCACAGTGGTCGGCTGCGCCGTGGAGTCCGGACCCAGCAGCGGCGCGACATAGGGCTCGGCCCACGCCGGGCGCTCGAAGTAGACATACGCGCCCAGGGCCACCGCGCCCAGGAGGGCCAGGGTGAGCGCGAAGCGCACCAGCGCGATAACCGCCGCCACCAGGCGCGCCAGAGGGTTGCGCCGTGGCCGGACGGGCGGCGCGGCGGATGGGGTGGCCGGCAGGGGGCCGGCCTGGCCCTGGAGCGGGGGCGGCGCCGGTGTCTGCGGAGTAACCGCCGGCGGCGGGGCGACCTGGGCCGCTGCCGGCTCCGGGAGGCGCACCGTTGGCCGGGCCACGCGCACCCGAGCCGGCGGGACCGCCCGCTCCGGGTGCAGCGCGGCGCGCAACTCGGCGATGGTGGCGAAGCGGTCATCGGCCTTGAATTGCAGCGCCCGCACGAGCGCGTCGTTCGTGCGCTGCGAGATCGATGGTGCCAGGTCCCGCGGTGGCGGGAAGGAAAAGGGCGTCTCTTCGGTCGGATCGCGCCCGGTGAGCAGATGGTGCAGGGTAGCCCCCAGCGCGTACACATCCGACTGCGGCGTGGCCAGCCCCTGGTACTGCTCAGGCGGCGCGTAGCCAGGGGTGCCGATCTGGGTGCCGCGCTCGGTGGGGTTGAAGAGCTTGGCGATGCCGAAGTCCACCACCTTTACCCCGCCGTCGTGATCGATCATCACGTTCGAGGGCTTCATGTCACGGTAGATCAACCCCCGCGCGTGCAGATGCTCGAGCACATCGCAGATCTGATCGGCCCAGGCCAGCACCTGCGCCTCGGGCAGGCGCCGCTCACGCTCGATGATCTGCTCCAGATCCTCGCCGCGCACGAAGTCCATCGCCAGGTAGTGCCGCCCCTCGTCGGTGAAGTGGCTGTAGACCCGCGGCACGGCGGGATGGTTAAGGTTCTGCAGAACCTCCGCTTCGACGTTGAAGCGCGCTACCGCCTCGGCCTGCTCCCGGGGATCGTGAAAGCGATCAAGCATCATCTTGATCGCATACATGTGGCCGTCCTGGTCCACCCCTTCGTACACGGCGCCCTGACCACCCTTCTTGATCACCCGCGTGATGCGGTAGCGCCGGGGGTCACTCGTGGGCGCGTCGTTGTTGAGCACCACGTCGCGACCGCAATGCTGGCAGAACCGGGCGTGTGGCACGTTCGGCTTGAGGCAGAAAGGGCAGAGGATCTGGGGTACCTCGACCATAGTGCTCCGCGGAGGGCCGGTGCGGGTCGTCGCTTCCCCAGCCAGACGGATGTTCGGCGCCATATCTGCCTCCAGCGTAGCACAGCGGCTGCCCGTGAGCAAGCGCTCACGACGCGCGGGCCTGGTTCCGATTCAGGGACGCCTGCGGCGGCAGTTTTGTTGCATCAACGCCAGTCTTTCGCCCGGTAGCCCAGCCACCCCAGGGCCGCCACATCGTCACGCCAGTGGGGGCGCACTTTCACCCACAGATCGAGAAACACCGGCCCCCCGATGAGCCGCTCGATCTCCTGGCGCGCGGCGGTGCCGATCTTCTTCAACATTGCGCCCCCGGCCCCGATGATGATCACCTTCTGGCCCTCCCGCTCGACGTTGATGGTCATGCGGATGTAGGTCGCGCCCTCACGCTGCTCCCACTCTTCGACCTCGATCGCCACGGCGTGCGGCACCTCCTGCTGGGTGTAGTAGAGGACCTTTTCACGCACAAACTCGGCCGCCAGTTGCTGCTCGCTCTGATCGGTAAGCTGATCAGGAGGGTAGAGGAGTGGACCTTCGGGCAGCCGCGCGACGATCTCTTCCAGCAGGCCCGCCAGCCCCAGCCCTTTGAGCGCCGAGATAGCGATCTCCTGCTCCCACGGGCCAAGGCTGCGGTAGTCCTCCAGGTAGGTCCGCTCGCCACGGGGCTTCACATCAACCTTGTTGAGGATCAGCAGTTTGCGCCCGCGCGCCCGCCGCACCTGCTGCGCAATTCGCCGGTCGAGCTGGCTGGGCGGCTGGCTGATGTCTACCATGAACCCGATCACATCGGCGTTGGGCAGGGTCTTTTCCGCCAGGTCTACCATCAGCCGTCCCAGGGCGTGGCTCGGCTGGTGGATACCCGGCGTATCCACGAAGATGATCTGCGCCCCCGGGCGCGTGAGGATGCCCCGCACCGGTAGCCGCGTTGTCTGGGGGCGGGGCGACACGATCGCCACTTTCTGCCCGAGCAGGGCGTTGAGCAGGGTGCTCTTGCCCACGTTGGGCTTGCCCACCAGCGCTACGAAGCCCGAGCGCGTGACCGGTGCCGGGGCTGCGCCCTCGACCGCCTCCGGTGGAGCGACGCTTGCGGAGGGCGCAGCTTCGGAGGGCGCTTCGGTTGCCGGGGCCTCGGGGGCGGGCAGGGTAAACACTACCGGCCCCTCACCACCGGCAGGCGCCGCTTCGAGGGGCACCATCAGCGGCGCCAGGCGTTCCAGCGCCGTGGGGCTTCGCAGCTCGGGCGGAAGCGCCACTTCTACGCCCAGCACCGTCTCCTCGCTGTCGAGATCGAGAATGGCCGTCTCCTGCAACGCCAGCACTCGCGCCGGCTCCTCATCGGCAACCCGCAGGGTGAGGTGGCCGGTGTTCATATCCAGGCGCTCGTACTCGCCGTCAAGGGCCAGTTCGAGTTGCCCGAGGGTGATCTCGTCGTCGAGGTCGAGACGCAGCCCTATGATACGGTCCTGGGCGTCGAGCAGCAGCGCAGCGGGATACTCCAGCACCTCGACGGCCTGGCCCTCCTCCAGTTCGGTAAAGTATGTGTACAGCGACCCGGCCTCCGGGTCATAGGAGAATTGCAGCATATCCTGAGGTGATAATCGCCCGTGGGCGGGAGGGTTCGGGAGGGCGCAGCCCTCCCAGAAACAACCCGTTGACGGGGAGGGTTTGGGAGGGCGCAGCCCTCCCAGAAACACGTATGTTCATTCTGGCGTTGTGCAGCGCAGCCGCATGGACTGAGGCGCCAGACGGGCTACACGGCGCGCGCTGTCTACACAGGGCTACCCTACATCAGGCTGGCTGCGTTTAAGCGGAATATCGGCCTTGAGGTAATCGTTGACCTCGCCGCGGAGGATCTTCACCTCGATCTGCTCGGCATCAACACCGGGAAGATAACGCGAGAGCACCTCAGCGATCTCCAGTTTCATCTGCTCGAGCATGTCAGGGGTGAGCTTGTAGCGGTCGTCCACCAGCACCATCATCAGGCGCTGCTTGGCCACCGAAGCGCTGCGATCGCGGCGACCCCCAAACAGATTCTCGAAGAAGCCCATGGTCGCTCCTTTCGTCACGAACGGCGGCGCCCAAAGATGCCGAAGAAGCGCTCCAACACTCCCTGCTGCTCCTGGAGCGCGGGGAAGGGCACTTCCTCGCCACGCAGCCGTCGGGCGACATCGAGAAACGCGCGACCGGCCTGCGATTGGTGATCATACACCGCGGCTTCACCACGGTTGGTTGAGGTCACAATACTTTCGTCATCGGGAACAATGCCGATCAGCGTGATCGCCAGCAATTCGAGCACATCCTCCACCGAGAGCATCTCACCACGGTTGACCAGGCGTGGCTTGATCCGATTGACCACCAGGCTCGGCGGCCCCTTCTCGGCAGCCTCGACCAGGCCGATAATCCGGTCGGCGTCGCGCACGGCCGACACCTCAGGGGTGGTGACGATGATCACCTCATCGGCGCCCGCGATAGCGTTGCGAAAGCCATTCTCGATCCCGGCGGGGCTATCGATCAGCACGAAGTCAAACTCACGCCGCAACTGCCCGGTCAGATCAATCATCTGCTCACGGCTCACCGCATCTTTATCGCGGGTCTGCGCGGCCGGCAGCAGACACAACTCGGGCAGGCGTTTATCTTTGATCAAAGCCTGACGCAGGCGGGCCCGGCCCTCGACCACGTCTACCAGGTCGTAGACGATCCGATTTTCCAGGCCCATCACCACGTCCAGGTTCCTCAGCCCGATGTCGGCGTCAACCACGGCCACCCGCCCGCCTTGCAGGGCCAGCGCCGTGCCGAGGTTGGCGGTGGTGGTCGTCTTTCCGACGCCGCCCTTGCCTGAGGTTATCGTGATCACCCGCCCCATATGCTCCCCGTTGGACTGCTGCATACTGGTTCCTACCGCTTGAAGGCCTCCCACGGCGCAACCACTATCTGCCCGCCCTCGATCCGCGCAATTTCCGGGGTGCGTGGCGCTTCACGCGACCCGGCGGCGATCTGGTCGGCGATTCGCAGTTGCGTGGGCGCCAACTCAATGGCGCATACCACGGCGTTGGCATTACCCAGCGCCCCGGCATGCACAAAGCCGCGCATCCGTCCCCACACCACCACACTGCCCCCGGCGATGATCTCCCCGCCGGGATTCACGTCGCCGATCAGGGTCACGTGGCCGCTATGGCGCACCACCTGACCCGAGCGCACCGTCCGCGCCAGGAACAGCGCCTCGCTGTCGCCGGCTCCTTCGGAGCGTGGAGCCGGGCCGGCCGGTTCCGGATAGCGCGGGAGGGGTCGGGCGGTCAGCCCCGCGGCGCGGGCGGCGTTGCGACTCTCGCGCGCGCGCGCCGCCAGCGCGTCGGCCTGTACCCCGTGCTGCTGCATCAACTCCAGCATCGCCGTGAGTTGCTCCGCGCTCAGCGCCCGGTCGCCAACGTCAACTGTCAGCCGGGCGCCGCTGAAGAAACTCTGGTTCTGCGTTAACCGGTGCTCAAGCTGCGTGAGCAGCGTGGTCCACTCTGCGGTGTCGTCGAGCCGCATCTGCAGACCATCACGCCCGCCTTTGATGCTGATCAGATCGCTCATGCGCCTTTGCCTGATTTGAACGCAAACTGTTCGAGAATTATAGCACAGGGCGCTGCCGCGCGGGGCCTCGATGGTCGGCCATTCAGGCCGAAGCCTGTCTGAGGTGAAAATACGGGGAAACCGGGTTTCCCCATCCCCCTGCCTGTGGGGGGTGCCAGCCGCTCCCGGCAGCGGTTGGGAGATGGGGAAACCGGGTTTCCCCATCTCCCTGCCTGTGGGCGGCGCCAGCCGCTCCCAGCAGCGGTTGGGAAAAGGGGAAACCGGGTTTCCCCATACCCCCGCCCACGGAGTGGGAAGCCCTCGCAGAGGGGAGGGTATGGGAGGGCGCAGCCCTCCCAGGAAAAAACCTGTTTTCACTGGCCTACCGTTGGCGGAGCCGGTTCCGGGTCGGGGGGCATGGCCGGGCAGAAGGGGGCAGGGTTGGCGGGGGGCGCGGTTCCGAAGAAGGCCTGGAGCATCTGGGTAACTGCTGGCACGGCCATGGTTGATGAGCCGTCGTTGAGGTCGCCAACACCCTCTAGCAGCACCGCCACCACCACCTGGGGGTCCTCGTAGGGCGCGAAGCCAACGAACCAGGCATGGCTCTGGCGCACGAAGCGACCGTCGGCGCGCTCGATGAGCGGCCCGAACTCGGCGGTGCCCGTTTTGCCGGCAATGCGCAGGCCCGAGCATTCCTCCCGCGCGGCGATGTTCAGGCCGTTGGTTACCGACTCGCGCATGCCTTCGCGAATAACCTGCAGGAACACCGGATCCACCGGCGCGCGACCGAGCGGTTCGGGGCCGATCTGCCGCACCACGGCGCCGCTGCCATCGGTGATCGCCGCAACGACGTGGGGGCGATAGATTGTCCCGTCGCGCGCGATGCTGCCCGCCGCCACCGCCAGTTGCAGCGGTGTAACCAGCATGTCGCCCTGTCCGATCGCGGTGTTGTAGGTGTCGCCGGTGGTCCAGACTTCGCGCTTGACCTGGGCCTTCCAGGTCTTGGTCGGCACCAGGCCCGGGGCTTCACCGGCCAGATCAATGCCGGTGATGCGCCCCAGGTTGAACCACTCCAACCCCTGCACCAGCCGGTCAATATCCAGCCCGCGGATGCGGAGCGCCCGCGCGTCGAGGTTAGTGGCCTGATCGTTGCCGCCGGCTACCGAGGCGAAAAACACGTTCGAGGAGAGGCGCAGGGCGTCAATCACCGTAAGTTCGCCATTGTCGCGGTTGCGAACCGAGTTCGGCAGTTCGAAGGGCGCGCCATTGCGCTCGATCAACTTGAGCACACCCGGATCGCGCAGCCGCGTATCCGGGGCGATCACCCCCTCCTGGAGCGCGATCGCGCCCACAAACTGCTTGAGCGTCGAGCCTGGCGGATACTGCCCGCTGATGGCCCGGTTGGTCAGCGGCGCCTGCCGCAGCAACTCGGCCAGCGCCTCCGGGTCGCTGCGGGTGAGCAGGGCCAGCAACTCCTCGCGGCGCGCCGGGTCAACCCAGATATTGTTATCATAAGCCGGCAGCGAGACCAGCGCCAGCACGCGCCCATCGCGCGGATCGAGCACCACGGCGGCGCCGGCGAAGATCGGGGCGTAGTCGCGTTTGTAAGCTTCACGCGCGTTCTGGCGACGCCGCTCGCCTTCGGCGATCCAGCGGCGCAGGATACGCTCCACCTCGGCCTGGTAGGCGGCGTCGATGGTCAGCACCAGGTTATGGCCGTGCTCCACCGGGCGCACGGTTTCTGCCGCGCTAATGGGGCGTTGCAGCACATCAACCAGCAGGCTCTCGACCCCGGCGCGCCCGCGCAACTCGCTCTCGTAGGCCCTCTCCAGCCCGTCCTTCCCGATCCGGTCATCGAGCGCATACGGGGGAAAGCCGATGCTTGGCGGATCAATGGGTTTGACGATCAGCCCGCAGCGCCCCGCGTAGCCCAGTACGTCTACCAGCGCCGTGAGCCACGAACTGGCTGGATTGACCGCCAGCAGTTCACATTCGTTGATCCGCCCGGTGTACCCGAGCAGGTGCGAGAGCGAGGGGATCGTCTCGCTCAGCGGGTAGCGCCGCCGGTACGCTTCGATGACTTCCACCCCGGGGAGGTAGTTGCTGTTTTCGCGGATCGCCAGCGCCAGTTCAGGACTGATGTCTTCTTTGATCACTACTCCCTGGTAGCCTCGCATGTCCTGCCGGGTGATCAAGTCTTCAATCGGGTTGCTCAGGGTGAGCACATCGCCGTAGGTCCGGCTGAGTTCCAGTGCCCGCAGGCTATCGGCCGGGGCGACGGTGAAGCTCAGTTCTGGCCCGGCGCCCGGCGCCGGGGCCTGCAGCGCGCTCAGAGCGGCGCGCAGGGTGGGCCGTTCGGCTAGCACACTGGTGGGTGAAAGGGTGAGCGTGCTGGTCAGGCTCGCCACCTGGCTCAGGCGCGCAAGCACTGCGGCGCGTCGTTCCGGCTCAGTTGCGCGTGAGGGCAGGCGCCCGGGAACGACCGCCAGATTGTAGATCGGCACGCTCTCCGCGAGCAGGGTCCGGCCATCGGCGGCAAAGATTTCGCCCCGTCGCGGCGGCACCGTGATGTAGCGGCGCGTCGTCACGGCCACATCGGCGCTGTAGCGACGGCTCTCGTGGTCAGCCACCTGCACCATGTACAGGCGCCCCACCAGCACGGCAACCACTAGCACCAGCGCCACGCGCAGCACGGTCAATTGTGACATAACCGGATCGGGAGGGTATGAGAGGGCGCTACCCTCTCACGAACCTCGCTCATACAAGCGCGTATGCGGGAGGGTCCGGCGGAGCGCAGCCCTGCCGGGCCGCTTGAGTTTACGGACGGACAGCACATCCGAGCCGGCGTGGCTTGTACCCCATTGGAACGCCCCCGCGCCGGGGGCGAGGACCAACCAGCGCATCCCAACGCCGTAACGCCCGTCGGCGTCCATATGTCCGCCCCTAAAGCTGTTTGAAGGAGTACGGCGCGCCCTGCTTGCCCCGAAACCTCACACCTGGCTTCGGAGCACCCGGCGCAGCACAAAGAACAGCGGCAGCGTCGGCGCCAGGGCGATCACCACACTGGGCAGCACCACCATCAACAGGTAGCTGCGCCACTCGATTGCGCCCGGCTGCAAGAACAGAGCCAGCACCGTCTCGTAGATCAGCATCCCGACGAGCACGGCGAGCAGTGGCACGACTGGCCGTTCCACGCGCAACTGGCGCGTCAACGCGGCGACCACCAGAACCCCCGGGAGCAGGGCCAGCGCATGCGCTCCCAGCGGCGTGGCGCCAAACACATCGAGGGCCAGGCCCCCGTAGAGCGCCCAGCGCAGCGCCCGACCGAGGCCCACATCGGGAAAGGCGTCACTTACGCCAAGCAACGCCCTGCAGATCACCAGCGCCGGCAGCAGCGGCAGGGTGAAGCCCGACGGCAGGCCGAGGAGGGTCACCTGCACGCAGGCCAGCGCAAACAGCCCGACGATCCGCCCCACTTCGTGGGCCAGGGCCACTTCTATTCTTCTTGGCTGAGGATCACCCACACGTAGCGCACCTGGTCGGGATCAACGAAGGGTCGCACCTCCGCGATCTGGTACTGGTCAATCACGCGCACCGCCTCCACGCTCCCGATCGGGATATTCGGCGGAATAGCGGCCAGGTCGAAGGGCAACCGGAGCGCCGCGGTCAATCCGGCAGTGACCACCGTATCGCCGGGGGCCAGTTCCAGGGCGCGAGTAATCTGGCCGAGTTGCAGACGCGATCCGCGTTGCCACTGGCCCTGCACCAGCCCCACTTCGGCGCGGCCCTGGTGGATCACCCGGCCGCTCACCTGGCTGGAGATGTCGGTGATCAGCAGCACGTCGGCAGCGTGGGGACCGGCGGACTCAACGATGCCGATCAGCGCCGCAGGCGTGCCGGGCAACTGGCTGATGACCGCCATCCCCGGCCGCAGCCCCTCGCGGCTGCCCCGCGCGATGGTGATCATGCGCCGGCCCGCGTCGGGCGAGCGCACCGTCACCTCGGCGCCGAGCAATGTCCAGGGATGCGCCTGCTGGATCGCCAGTTGCTGACGCAGAAAGGCATTCTCCACCTGAACCTGCTCCAGGCGCAGCACCTGATTGCGCAACTCGCCATTTTCGCGCTCAAGGGCGGCGATGCGCGCCTCGAGGGCGGCGGCGCCCCGCGGCGCAGTGATGAACGCGCCGGCATCGTCGCGCAGGCTCGTGAGGCGTTGGGCCACAGGGGCCGTCAGCGATTGCACCGCCTGCCGGGCAGGGGTGATCACCCCGCGCCGATCGAGAAACACCAGCAGCCCCGCCAGCAGACACAGCCCTATCGCCAGCGCAAACGGGCGCAGCGACCCGGGCACGGGTGAGCGCTCACGACGCAACTTGATGGGATGATCGTCAAGGAAATCGCGCATAGGCGTGGGGGCCGGCCAGAGCGGCTGCGTGGCGACGGTGGGCCTCACAAGGTTCCAGAGCCAGTGAAGTCCGCCCCTCCGCGGTCACAACCTGGCCCGGCGGGTATTCTGGCTGCGGGTCAGAATATCCTGGTAGACCTTATTCTGGCCGAAGTTCTCAACCATCTTCCCGGCGCCCCGGGCGACACACGACAGAGGGTCCTCGGCGATATGCACCGGCATCTTTGTTTCGGCGGCGATGCGCTTATCGAGACCGTGGAGCAGCGAGCCGCCCCCGGCCAGGGTAATGCCGTGCTCCATAACATCGGCGACCAGTTCGGGAGGCGTTTCCTCCAGGGCCAGGCGCACCTCCTGCACGATCGCGTTCACCGGGCCGGCAATGCCCTCACGGATCTCGACCGAACTGACCTCGACCGCCTTGGGCAACCCGGTGAGCAGGTCGCGCCCGCGCAACACGACCTTGATCTCCTCTTCGAGCGGGTAGGCCGAGCCGGCAGCGATCTTGGCCCGTTCGGCCATGCGTTCGCCGATCAGCAGGTTGTACTCGCGGCGGGCAAATTGGATGATCGCCTCGTCAATCTCATCGCCTGCGGTGCGAATGGAGTGGTTGATAACGATCCCGCCTAGGGAAATCACTGCGACTTCGGTGGTGCCACCGCCGATGTCAACGATCATGCTACCGATCGGCTCGTCCACCGGCAACCCGGCGCCGATCGCCGCTGCCATCGGCTCCTCAACCACATAGGCCTCGCGCGCCTTCGCGTTGAGGGTCGCATCGCGGGCGGCCCGCTTCTCTACCTCGGTCACGCCCGAGGGCACCCCTACCACCACACGCGGGCGCGGGTCCATCAGACGGACCGCGGAGTGGGCGTGCGCCTTCTTGATGAAGTAGGCGAGCATCTTCTCGACCACGTCGAAGTCGGCAATCACCCCATCTTTCAGCGGGCGCACGGCAATAATATTGGCAGGCGTCTTGCCCACCATCGCCTTGGCCTCGGCGCCTACCGCATGAACCTGCTTGGTCTTGGCATCAATCGCCACCACCGAAGGTTCACTGATGACAATGCCCTTGCCACGAACGTGGACAAGCGTGTTCGCCGTGCCCAGGTCAATCCCCAGGTCACGGCTGAATGCTCCAAACAGCGAGTTAATCGGATTGAAACCCACAGAACTTCTCCGACGGCTCTCCGATGCTTCAGCCTGGCAGCGGGTGGCGCAAGGGACGGTTCCGGGAGCGCGTCACGCTCCTGGCGCTACGCTTCCCTGGCAACGCCTGCAAGCGAAATCGTCAGATGCGCCGCATCGCTTCGACAGGACTCGCCTGCGTGTACTGTAGCCTCGACCACACCACGGTCCACCATGACAAGCGCATTATAGCACGAGCGCAAGCCGCTGCTCACGCCAGCGCCCGCGGGGGTATGTGTTCACACTTCTCCCGGGGTGCGCGGGCATCTTGCCCGCATCCAGGCCATTGCGGGCGGGACGCCCGCGCACCCGGGGTGACGCCTTACCCCACATGTGAAGACGTACCCCGGGCCGGGCGCCACGGCCCGAGCGGGCAGGCCATCCCGGCAGGCGGGGGGTTGGGGAACCCCGGGTTCCCCGATGCTCGGGTTGTTTGCCGATTTGACTTTTCCTCTGCCTTATGAGACAATACACCCCGGTACAGGCCCGGGGCATCACGTTGAGACGTGCGGGTGATCACGTGTCCGGTCGACTGCTACAGGCGCCTTGTGTCGTGGCTGTCTCCGCATAACAGAGCGTTGTCGCTAGAGCTTCTGGCTCGCCCCGGGCTGGAAGATTTTTATTGCCGTGACAATTTCCTCCCAACGCCCAATCTACCCATTCACCGCGATTGTTGGCCAGGAGCGGCTCAAGCGCGCCCTCATTCTCAACGCGATCAACTCGCGCATTGGCGGCGTGCTGATCCGTGGGGAGAAAGGCACAGCCAAATCCACGGCTGTGCGGGCGCTGGCGCGGCTCCTCCCGCCGATCACGGTGGTTGAAGGCTGTCCCTACTCCTGCCTGCCCGACCGCCCGGTCGGCCTGTGCCAGGTCTGCCAGAGTCGCGCCGCCACGGGTGAGCCGCTGCCCACCATGGTGCGCCCCACGCGCCTGGTTGAGTTGCCGGTCTCGGCGTCGGAAGATCGGGTGGTCGGCGCGCTGGATCTGGAGCATGCGATCACCGAGGGGCAGCGGCGCTTCGAGCCGGGCCTGCTGGCCCAGGTCAACCGGGGCTTGCTCTATGTCGACGAGGTGAATCTGCTCGACGATCATCTGGTTGACCTGCTGCTCGACGCTGCCGCTATGGGTGTCAATACGGTTGAACGTGAAGGGGTGAGCATTTCGCATCCCGCGCGCTTTATTCTCGTGGGCACGATGAACCCTGAAGAGGGTGAACTGCGGCCCCAGTTGCTCGATCGCTTCGGCCTGGCCGTGGAGGTGACCGGGCTGACCGATGTCGCCTCGCGTGTGGCGGTGATCGAGCGGCGTATGGCCTACGAGGCCGACCCGCAGGGCTTCATCGCTCAGTGGCAACGGGAAGAGGACGAACTGGCCGCCCAGGTGGTGGCGGCTCGCGAGGTGCTGCCGGCCGTGCAGATCGACCGCAGCGATATGGCCGCTGTCGCCAGTCTGTGCCTGGAACTGGGCGTGGACGGCCACCGCGCCGATCTGACCATTCTCGAAACTGCCCGCACCCACGCTGCCTGGCGCAACCGCACCTGGGTGACCGTCGAAGACATCCGCATCGCCGCCGAGCTGGCCCTGCCGCACCGAATGCGCCGCCAGCCTTTCTCGGAGATCCAGCTCGATGAACAGCGCATCAGCCAGATCCTCGAACGCAGCGGCAAGACCGCGAACGGCAATGCTGCCGACGAGCTAAAAAAAAAGGCTGAAGGCGGCGAACCGCTTGACCGCGGCGAGAGCGGCGACGACCCGGGTCAGGGCAATGGCTCGGTTGCCCCGATGGGCAGCGCCAGCAGCGCCGATGCGAACCCGGCCCCATCGCAGACCAGCGGTGGCAAGCTGTACGAAGCCGGCGTCCTCTTTCGCCCTCGCCGTCTCGAAGGGGCCAGCGACAGGCAGATGCGCCGGGCCGCAGGCAAGCGCTCACGCACCCGTACCCCGCGCAAACAGGGGCGCTACATCAAAAGCCGGCGTGTCGAGCGAGTGACCGACCTGGCCTTCGACGCCACCCTCCGCGAGGCTGCCATTTACCAGCGCAAGCGCCGCGATGAGTTGAACCATACCATCGCTCTGCCCCGCCAGCGCCGGCCCGCGTTGCTCATCCGCAAAACCGATCTGCGCCAGAAGGTGCGCGTGCGCCGGACGCGCAACGCCGTCTGTTTTGTAGTCGATGCGAGCTGGAGCATGGCTGCCGAAGAGCGAATGCAGGCCACCAAGGCCGCCGTGCTGTCTCTGCTGCGCGATGCCTACCAGCGTCGCGACCGGGTCGGGCTGGTGAGCTTCCAGCGCGATTTCGCGCGTGTGTTGCTGCCCCTCACCAGTAGCGTGGAACTGGCCCAGAAACGCCTGCAAACCATGCCCACCGGCGGGAAAACGCCCCTGGCGCGAGGCATGTTGACCGCGTTTGAACTGTTGGAGCGGGCGCGGCGCCAGGATGAAGAGATCCTGCCGCTCATGGTGCTGCTCACCGATGGGCAGGCCAACGTTGCCATCGGCAACTTGCCGCCGCAGCAAGAGGCCTATCAGATCGCCGATATGATCGCCGCCCACGCGATCCGCGCCATTGTCATTGATACCGAGCACCCCAATTTCGAGCGTGGTCTCTCGCGACGACTCGCCGAACATCTGAAGGGCGCCTACTACCGGTTAGAAGATCTGCGCGATGGAGGGCTGGTGCAGGCCGTTCGCCGCCAGATGCAAGTGTAAAACGGTTCCATACACCAGGAGGAAGGGAGCAGATGACCGATCAGGTACGTAGGGAAGAGTCCGCCGAGAGCGAGCTGCAACACCCGCTGCTCGACGCAGCGGACGCTCCGGCCGCTCAGAGCGAGGCTGCCACGCCGGAGCAGACGGCTGGGGCCGCCGCGCAGCCTACCCCTGAGACCACGGCTGGGGAGCCTGAGGCGGTGACGGTCGAGCCATCGGCAACGACACTGGCTGCGGCAGAGACGGCGATGCCCGTGACCCCGGCGATGTCAGCGAAGGAGGTCGCCGGGGCGTCTGGCGCGAGTGCTGCTGACTCGGCCACGGCAACCTCACCCGATGGGGTGGAGGCGCTGAATGCCCCGGAGAGCGCAACCGCGGAGGCTCCGGTCGCTCCGACTGCAGCATCCCCGGATAGGGGCGAGACACCGGCGGAGGCAACTGCGGATGCCCCCGCAACCGAAACGGAGGAAGCTGCCGCTGGCGCCAGTTTTGTGCCTGTGGCCGAGGAAACTACCCGCCCGCGCAAGCTGAAGGATCTCCAGCCCGGTATGGAACTCGAGGGCCGTGTGACCTCTATCGCCCTCTATGGCATCTTCGTGGATATCGGCGTCGGGCGCGATGGGTTGGTGCATATCTCCGAGATGAGCGACACGCGCATTGATACCCCCTCGGACCTGGTGCAGATCGGCGATACGGTCAGGGTCCGGGTGAAGAGTGTCGATCTGGACGCCAAGCGTATCAGTCTGACGATGCGCACGGGCACGGGCGAGAAGGGCGAGGGCGCCCGCGGCGGACGTGGTCGCCCCAGGCGCGCCGAGGTTGACAAAGAACGCCTGGCGTCCCTCAAGGTCGGCGATGTGGTTGAAGGGGTCATTACCGGCTATGCACCCTTCGGCGCCTTTGCCGATATCGGCGTGGGCAAGGATGGCCTGATCCACGTCAGCGAACTGGCCGAGGGTCGGGTCGAAAAGCCTGAGGACGCGGTGAAGGTTGGGGACCGCTTGCAGTTCAAGGTGCTCGAAGTTGACCCCGAAGGCACGCGCATCAGCCTGAGTCTGCGCCGCGCCCAGCGCAGCCAGAAAATGCAGAGCCTGGAGGTTGGCCAGATCCTCGAGGGCACGGTGAGCGGCATCGCCCCCTTCGGCGCGTTCGTTGACATCGGCGTTGGGCGTGATGGCCTGGTGCATATCTCCGCCCTCTCCAACACGCGGGTAAACCGGGTGGAGGATGTGGTCAAGGTTGGCGATAAGGTCAAGGTCAGGGTTCTCGAGGTTGACCCGCAAAGCAAGCGCATCAGTTTGACGATGCGTCTGGAGGAGGCCCCGCCCCCGGCTGAGGTCGAGGCGGAGGAAGCAAAAGCGCCACCCCCGGCGCCGCGTCCCCCCGCTCCCCCAGCGACCGCGCGCTTTGCCTCGGCAGCCGAGGCCCGCGCCGGTCGCGATCGTGACCGCGAGCGCCGCGAGCGCCGCGAGCGGGAGCGGCGCAATGTCTCGGCCCAATCTGAAACCTACGCATCCGAGGATTTTGAGGAAGAGTTCGTCGGCGATGCGACGCTGGAGGATCTGTTGACCAAGTTCGGCGGTCCTGCCACCGCGCGGCGTGACCGGCGCAGCAGCCGGCGCGACGACGACTTCGACGACGAGGGCGCCGAGGAACGTCACGAGCGCCGCCAGCGCGACGCCATCCGCCGGACCTTGCAGCAGGTCGGGCGCGACGAATAGGGGCCATCCACCGCGAGCGCGTAGCGCGGCCTCTCCAGGCCGTTGCTACGCGTTGCCATTTGACACTGCTTGAACCCGACGGGTATAATAAACGGAGTTTGCTTGAAAATAGAGGAGCTACCCAATGCCGAAGCGTACATGGCAGCCGAAGCGCATTCCGCGCCGGCGAAAACATGGCTTCCTGGCGCGCATGAAGACGAAAGACGGCCGCGCCGTGCTGCGCCGTCGGCGCATCAAGGGCCGCTGGAAGTTGACCGTCAGTGACGAGCGTCGCCACGGGGCCCGCCGCGGGCATCGCTAGTCCGATTGCAGGTTGTGGATCTTTCATTTCGGGGGCGGCCCATCTGGACGCAGCGACCGTCGCGCCGGGTTGCGAACAGCGCGCCTGGCACTGTACCCGGGCGCCCCGCCTGCCGGGTAGAATCCCAGCGCCAGGTTCGTCCAGCGCCGGTACCCTGTTGAGGCTCTCCGTACCCCACCTGGTCATCCCGGTCCTCGACCTGCCAGGAAAGGGGACATCCGGTAAGGTGGGCAGGCAGAACGCATGAAGCGCGTGTATCGGCTGCGCCGCCCGGATCAGTTCCGGCGCGTCAGGCGCGAGGGGCGGAGTTACACCTCCCCGCACCTGATGCTGAACGTTGCGGCCGGTCGTCGCCAGCGCATCCGTTGCGGCTTTGTGGTCGGCAAACAGTTTGGCGCAGCGGTGCGGCGCAATCGGGCCAGGCGCCGGGTGCGTGAGGCGGTGCGCCTGGCACTGCCCTCTATCGTTTCAGGCTACGATCTGGTCTTCGTCATTCGAGGCGTGGCAGTGCTTAGCATGCCTTTTTCGATGCTCCAGCGCGAAGTCGAGCAATTGTTGCGCCGGGCGCGCCTCTGGTCCGAGGCTCCTGACGCTGAAGCGTTCGCCGACGCGCGCGCTCCTGAGCATGTTACACCGGGGGAAGGGGTTGGCCCTGATCCCGCATCATAAAGGATTGCACGTATGGGCGCCATCTGGTCCTCGTTCGTTGGCTTGCTTGAACTGGCGCTGATCTGGTTCTCGTCCATTACGGGCAATGTGGCCCTCGGCATTGTGCTGTTCACCATCGCCGCGCGCCTGGTGATCCTGCCGCTGACGCTCAGTTCCATTCGTTCCAGCCGGCGGATGCAAGAACTGCAACCGATGATCAAAGAGTTGCAGCGCAAGTATGGCAAGGATCCCCAGAAGCTCAACGAAGAGACCCTCAAGCTCTACCGCGAGTACAAGATCAATCCGCTCGGCGGGTGTCTGCCTCTGCTGCTGCAACTGCCGATCTTCTTCGGTGTCTATCAGGCGGTGTATCACCTCTTCGGCGGCGAGGCGGGGCGCCAGTTCCTCAGTGAGCGGGCCGCCGCGCGCCTTGCCGACCCGGCGATTGCCGAGATCTTTTCCCAGAAGCTGTTCGGGGTGATCGAGGTCGGTGGCGTGACCTTCGGGCCGAATGGCTTTGCGGGTATCGCCTACGTGGTGCTGCCCGTGCTTTCGATCCTGCTACAGTTGGTGCAGACGTTGATGGCCACGCCGCGGGTCCAGGATCCGCAGCAGAAGGCTATGACCCAGATGATGATGTTCATGCCCCTGGTGTTTGGCTATATCGCCTTCACCTTTCCCCAGGGGGCCGTGCTCTACTGGGTTGTGAGCAGCGTGGTGGGTATCGTGCAGCAGTACTTCACGTCGGGGTGGGGGTCGCTGGCTAACTATCTGAAGTTCCTGCCGCCCGATGGCAAGCCCTCGAGCCTGACGCCCGCGCTGGCTCCCGCGGCGGTGAGCGCCGAGGCGTCGGGTGTCACGACGGCGCCTGCGGGGCCGCGGGCCGATTTCTGGAGCGTGATGCGCCCGCTGACCGAGACGGTCGAAACGCCTGCGGAGGCGCCGGCGCCTGAACCGACCGTCCAGGCCGAAGCTGACGAAGCGCCTCCCGCAGCCCGCCAGCCTGCGCCGGTTGCCAATCCGCGCAAGCCGCGCCGGCGTAAATGAGGGTGCAACAGCTCAGGAACGGTGATCCTGGTAGGCGCAGCGGAAGGGCCAGGCCCTCTCTGGAATGATGCACAACCAGGTTGTTGAGACGCTAGCCTGCACGCGAGGAGCACTATGAAGAGCATCGAGATCAGCGCGCGCACTGTCGCCGAGGCTGTCGAGCTGGCGCTGGCCCAGCTCGGGAAGGATCGCGATGAGGTTGCGATCGCAGTGCTGGATGCGGGCGAGTCGGGCGATGAGGCCCTGGTGCGCGTGACCGTGGTTGACGACGATGAGGAGTCGTCCCCTGCCCCGGTCGGAACCGTCGCAGCTTCTGGTGGCGCCGAGGTGCAGGAAATTGCCCGTACCATCCTCGAGGAATTGCTGCAACGCATGGACATCCATGCCTACGTTACGCCGGTGGTGACGCGCGTGCCAGGACAGAAGGGCGATGTCGAAGAGACGATTACGCTCCACGTCGAGGGCGCCGATGAGGAGGCGATGGGGCTGCTCATTGGCCGGCGCGGCGAAACGTTGCGCTCGCTCCAGTTCCTGCTCAACCTGCTGGTGAGCCGGCGCGTGCAGAAGTGGCCCCAGATTGTGGTTGATGTGGGCAATTATCGCCAGCGCCGCCAGGAGTCGCTGGAGGGCCTCGCCCGGCGTATGGCCGAGCGCGTGCGCCAGACCGGTCGCCCGATTATGCTCGAGCCGATGGCGGCCTACGAGCGGCGTATCGTCCACCTGGCGCTCCGCGAGGATAAGACGATCTATACCGAGAGCACCGGCGAGGGCGAGAACCGCAAGATCGTGATCTATCCCGCCAAACAGTGAGCGCTTGACGGACGGCGCTCTGAAACCGATTCAGTACCTTGCGATCGGGCACGTCACCCGCGATTGCCTGCCTGAAGGCGGGTATGCGCCTGGAGGTACGGCCCTGTACGCCGCGGCTGCGGTTGCCCGCCTCGGCGCGCGCGCGGCGCTCCTCACCACGGCCCACCCTTCCCACCTTCCCGCGCGGCTGCCCCGGGTTGCCACCGCCGGAGCGGCCAGTGCTGTTACCACCACCTTCGAGAACCGCTACGACCCCGCCGGGCGGCGCCAGTGGCTGCACGCTCTTGCGCCGCCGGTACGCCTCGATTGTCTGCCCCCGGCCTGGCGCGCCGCCCCGGTGGTGCACCTCGCCCCGGTTGCCGGCGAGGTCCCCCTGGCCTGGGCCGCAGCCTTTCCCCACGCCCTGGTCGGGGTTACTCCCCAGGGCTGGTTGCGCGCCTGGGATGCGCCGCTGCCGGCCCCGGTGCGCCCGATGCCGTGGCGACCCGCGGCTGCGCTGTTGCGCCACGTGGACCTGATCGTTCTGAGTATCGAGGATGTGAGTGGCGATGAGGACCTGGCCAGGCACTATGCCCGGCGCTGTCCGCTGGTAGCTGTGACGCGCGGCGCAGCAGGCGCGACGCTCTACGTGGCCGGCGCGCCGCGATCCGTGCCGCCCTTCCCCGCCGTGGAACGCGACCCGACCGGCGCTGGCGATGTCTTCGCCGCCGCGCTGTTGCTGCGCCTGTGGGAAACCGGCGATGCCCTGGCTGCGGCAACCTACGCCAGCGCAGCCGCCGCCTGCGCCGTCGAGGGCTCCGGCCTCCCCGCGCTGCCCGATCGTTTCACGGTGGAGCAGCGCCTGCTCCATGGCTATCGCTCCAGCCGGTAAGGCACACTGGTCACCACCGTGCCCTTCTGGTACATCAGCGCGGTCTTGATCAGCCAGCCGGTCTGGTTGTGCAGCAAGTGCTCCCACCAGCGAGCCGGCACGAACTCCGGCAAAATCACGGTAACCATGCCGTCCTTGTAGTGTGACTGCACCTCGGCGATGTAGCTCCGCAACGGCCTGAGCAAGGAGCGGAAGGGCGACTCCAGCACCACCAGCGGCACATCGCAGCCCCACTCCCGCCAGCGCACCCGCAGCCGCTCGGTCTGGTCGGGGTCGAGGTTGACGTACACGGCGGTAACATTGTCGGGCGCGATGGAGCGGGCGTACTGGAGCGCGGGAAGCACACCCTTGTGGATGCCGCTGACCAGAATGATCGCCGTATGGCGGCGCAGATCGGGGGGCTTGACCGCCGTGGAGAGAGAGAGTTGCTCAGCCACGCGCAGGTAATGCTGGTGAATGGCCTGGAAGACCAGCACGAGCACCGGGATGAGGGTCAGCACGATCCAGGCGCCGTGGATAAACTTCGTAATTGCCAGGATGACCAGAACGATCGCTGTCAGCACAGTGCCGACTGCGCTGATCAACGCTCCTCGCTCCCACCCTGGCTCGCGCACTCGCAGTTGGCGCCGCACCATGCCTGCCTGCGAGAGGGTGAACGAGATGAACACGCCCACGGCGTAGAGCGGCAGCATCGCGATCTCGTTGGCCTGGAAAATCACCACGAGCAGCGCCGAGAAAAAGCCCAGGGCCAGAATGCCGTTCGAGAAAACCAGGCGGTCACCCCGCGAGGCGAACTGCCGGGGCATGAACCGGTCGCGGGAGAGGAACGACGCCAGGCGTGGAAAATCGGCGAAGGCAGTGTTGGCTGCCAGCACCAGAATGAGCGCCGTCGCGACCTGGATGCCGAAGTAGGCCGGGCCGGTGCCAACCACGGTGCGCGCAATCTGCGAGACAACCGTCTCGTGGGTGATCTCATTCGGCACGGCCTGGTGCAGGTGGGCCAGCCAGGTGATCCCCAGAAACATGGAGATCAGCAGCGTGGCCATGAGCGTGAGGGTAGCGGCGGCATTCTTCGCCTCTGGCGGCTTGAAGGCCTGCACCCCGTCGCTGATCGCCTCAATCCCGGTGAGCGCAGTGCAGCCGGCGGCAAAGGCGCGGAGGATGAGCCAGAGGCCCAGAGCCTCGCCCACTTCGGGCACGGGCGGGGGAACCGGGTGCGTCACCGGTGTGGCCCCGTAGAACATATCTTTGACGAGCGCGAACGCGATCAGGCCCAGGATGCTCACCACAAAGGCGTAGGTGGGCACGGCGAAGATCGCCCCGCTCTCCTTGACCCCCCGCAGGTTCGCCAGGGTAACCAGGGCAATACACAGCAGGGCGATCTCCACCGCGGCGTGCTTCAGCCCCGGGTAGCCCCAGGTGCTCGCGAGTGAGGTGATCGCCGCCACACCAGCCGAGATACTGACCGCAACCGTTAACACATAGTCGATCAACAGCGCCGCTGCGGCAACCAGCCCCGCCGTGTCGCCCAGGTTGTCGCGGCTGACAATGTAGCCGCCTCCGCCCCGTGGATAGGCGTGAATGGTCTGCCGGTAGGAAAAGGCGACAATCGCGAGCAACGCAGCGATTGCCCCGCCGATCGGCAGCGCCAGCCCCAGGGCGTGCGTGCCGGCAAGGATGAGTACGGTTAAAATAGCCTCAGTGGCATAGGCCACGGAAGAGAGCGCATCGGAAGAGAACACAGCCAGCGCCGTCGTGCGTGTAAGACGTTCTTGATGCTGTTGTTCGGTGGCAATGGGCTTGCCGACCAGAAAGCGCTTGATCTGTGATGCCATACCGTTCAGCCCTTCAAGCCGGCCACCGGCAACCGGTTGTGCGTCGAGCGCAAAGAAAAAACCTGACTACCGCAGCAGTCGGGTTCTTCCTGTCGGACCGTGCGAGCGGAGGTGGTCCTTGTCCATTGAATGGTCATAGCCGGTGTGCCAGCACTATAGCAGATTGTGAGCCATTGCACGTCAATGTTTCTCGCCACTGCGTGATGATCCTTCAACTCGCAACCAACGTAAAATCGGGGCAACCGGGTTGCCCCGCGCCCCTGCCCGGCGAGGGTATGGGAAAACCCGCTTTTCCCCATGCGGCTGCGCCGCACAACGCCAGAATGAACATATTTGTTCCTGGGAGGGCGTAGATGCGCGGCGCCGCCGCGCCTCTACGCCCAAACCCTCCCGCGCGCGGGCTATGTTCACATTAGAGTGCGGCAAAGCCGCGTCGGCGACTGGTGTAGAATATGATAACTCCGGTTTCCAGAGCACAGGACCGACACGAACTATGACAGACCTGGCAATTGTGGCCCGCGGGTTGCGCAAACAGTATGGCCCGGTGATCGCGGTTGACGGGATCGACCTGGCGGTCCCCGGCGGGACAATCTACGCTCTACTGGGACCGAATGGGGCAGGCAAGACCACGACGATCAACATGCTCACCACCCTGGCTTCGCCCACGGCGGGCGAGGCGGCTGTGTGCGGCTACGACGTGGTGCGGCAGGCCGACCGCGTGCGCGCATGCATCGGGGTGACCTTTCAGGACATCGTGCTCGATCCCGACCTGACGGGCCGCGAAGTGCTCGATATCCACGGCCGGCTCTACCGACAGCCTGCCGCACTGCGGCGCCAGCGCATAGCTGAACTGGTAGACCTGGTGCAACTGGGCGAGGCGATTGACCGGCGCGTGCGCACCTACTCGGGCGGGATGAAGCGCCGTCTGGAACTGGCCCGCGGGCTGATGACCGACCCCCAGGTGCTCTTTCTTGACGAGCCAACCCAGGGGCTTGACCCGCAGAATCGCGTGGGGATCTGGGGCTACATCAGAGCCTTGAACCGCGAGCGTGGCCTGACGCTGCTGCTCACCACCCACTACATGGACGAGGCGGAAGCCCTCGCCAGCCGCGTAGGCATCGTTGACCGGGGGCGTCTGGTGGCCGAAGGGACGCCGGGCGATCTGGTGGCCACCCTGGGCGCCGACGTGATCCGGGTGCGTGGCTCCGGGAACCAGGCTCATTTCGTGTCGCAGATTGCGGCGCTGCCTTTCGTCGCGCGCGTCGAGACCGATGTGGAAGCGGCGATGGTGCTGGTGTACGTGGATAGCGGCAGCCGGCGCCTGGTCGAGGTCGTGGGCCTGGCCGGCGGTAACGGCTTTGTGGTCGAAGATGTTACCGTGGCGCGCCCGAGCCTGGGCGATGTGTTTCTGCACCATACCGGGCGGGCGCTCCGCGATTGACAACGGTCTCCCCGCCCTCCTCCCACCTGTGAAAGGTTCACACGTATGGATGCCACCCTGGTCATCTGGAACAAACACATGACCAAGTTTCTCCGCAGCACCGAAGAACTGCTGGGGCTGATGCTGCAATCGGTGCTCTGGGTCGTCCTCTTCGGCGTGGGCATGCGCGGCATGATCGGCGAAGTGGACGGCAGTGATTATATGTCGTACATCTTACCGGGGATCATCGCTCTGAGCGCGCTGGGTGGGGCGGTGGGCGGCGGCATGGTGCTCCTCGACGAGCGGTTGCGCGGCATTCTGAAGGAGTACCTGGCCGCGCCCATTCCCCGTCTGAGCATTCTCCTGGGCAGCGCCACAAGTACGGCAACCAAGGCGTTGATCCAGGCCCTGATCATGCTGGTCGTGGGAGTGCTGATGGGCGCCCGGCTTGCCCCCAACCCCCTCGGGTGGCTGGCCTCCCTGCTCTTGCTGGCGCTCTTCGCGGTGGGGTTCAGCGGGATGGCCCTGGCTGTGGCCGCCGTCTCGCGCTCGATCGCCGGCTACCACGGGATGATTTTCCTCTTCAACCTGCCCCTGCTCTTCGCATCCAATGCCCTCTATCCCCTGGCTGTGCTGCCGGGATGGATGCTGACCATCGTCCTGCTCAATCCGACCACCTACCTGATTGACGCGGTGCGTGGACTGGCCTTCGGCGCGCCCTTCACCCTCCCGCTGCCCCTCAGTGTGGCGGTGGTCGCTCTGTTTGCGGTTGCCTGTACCTGGCTGGCGCTGAGTGTCTTCCGGCGCTCCATCCGGGGCTGAAAGTTGGGGAAAGCGGGGGGTTCCCCAATCTCCCTGCCGGGGTGGCAAGCCCTCCGCGTGGGCCTGAAGGCCATGGCTACGGCTGCGAAGCCCGCCTTCACGAGCTAGAGTAGATGTGTTGCTCAAAGGCCCTTCCAGCCTCCTCGATCAACAGCCCACCAGAGCCGTCGGATCGATATTCACCCCGCTGCGCCAGACTTGATAGTCCAGGTGTGGGCCGCTGGCCATACCGCTCTCGCCCATCAACCCGATCTGCTCGCCGGCGCGCACAAACTGCCCGCTCACCACGGTGATCAGCGCCAGGTGCCCGTAGCCGGTGCGCCAGATGCCGCCGGGGTCCTGCAAGGAAACATAATTGCCGCCGGGGTAGCTGTTGGGCGTGACGGTGGCAAAGCCGTCGTGCGTGGCGACAATCGGCGCGTACCAGCTTGCCCAAGCTTCGGCGAAGCCATCGCCATCGCCGTCCACGGCGAGGTCAATCGCTCCCCAGATCTCGGCGGGGGCGTGGGTGCCCACACCGTAGCCCTGGGTCATCACCACGCGCCCGCGGGTGGGCGCAACCGGGCAGCCGATGGGACCGGCGTCGCTCATGCGAAAGGTTGGGATGCTTTCGATGGTAGGCAGGGGCGCAGGGGCGACGTGCGCGGCCGGTGGCGGGCCGGCCAGCAGGGCGGGGCTGATGGCCACGGGGAGCGTGGTTGGAGCAGGACGGAGTGGAGGCGCGGGGCGAGCCTGTGGGGGCAGGGGAGCAGCAGCGGGCGGCGCAGCCGGAGGGTTCAGCGCTGCGGCGCCGGGGGTGGCGCCGATCTCCGCGTCGCGCGCCAGCGCGCCAGCGCGTGGCGGGGCGCTGTCTGCGCGCGTGGCCGGTTGTACCGCAACGCTCCAGCGGAGCAGATCGAGTTCGGGCAGGACGGTGACCCCGCTGGTGACCAGCGAGGCAGCCACAGTCAACGTGGCAAGAATCTGCAAGACGCGTTGCTCGCCGGAAGGGGCGGTGGCCACGGCGGCGCCGCTCAGGCGCCGGTGCTGCCCGGTGAAATCGGTCGGGCGCAGGCCGAGGATGCGCGCCACACGCTCGCGCTGTTCGGGGCTAAGTCGGCGCAGACCATACTCAATTTCGGCGATCTGGCGCGCGGGAATACCGGAGCGGGCGGCGAGATCCAGCAACGAAAGAGCGTGACGGGAACGGAGGCTTCGGAGGGTCTCCATGGTGCTGTCTCCTGAGCAGGTTACGATGTGGCCCCAGCCTAGCACAGGGGAGGCCGGGCAGCGCAGGCTCAGGATGACAGAAGCATAAATGCCAGATTACGGTTCACCAACGTGCAAACAGGCCGCGCGGGAGGATGCGGGCGGGCGCAGCCCTCCCAGAAAACAACCCCCGGCGCGGAGAGTGTGGGCGGGCGCAGCCCTCCCAGGAGCACGTATGTTCATTCGGGCGTTATGCAGCGCAGCCGCATAGGGGGCCAGTACTCGTGACGAGAAACAACCTCACGCTTCGGCTGCTTCACGTTGAATGGCCTCAGCTTCGAGTTCGGCGAGTTTGCGCCGGTACTCGCGGCGTTCGAGACGGTTGAGGGTAACGTACCCGCCGAGGACCGCCACGAACATCCCTGGCCAGAACAACCAGGCAAAGTGGATCTTGATACTGAAGATGAACACGGCGGTCAGGATCACCAGAAACACGATCCCGGCGGCCATGTACGGCTCGAAGCCCGTACTGTTCAGGTACGCTTCGTCGCGGGGACTGAATCGACGACGTTCCTGTGCCATACGAACCCCCTTGCAGTGATGCGCGCGCGTCGTTATACGATTTCAGATTGTAGATTTTGGATTGCAGATTGTCGCGCAAGGCGTCCGGGTGGGCTTTGACGCAACGCTGCTTGCGGAGAGTTCAAGTGAAATTGGTATTACACCAATTACCGTTGATGATGCCGCATGGCTTACAGCGGTTTCAGGCGTTGTGCTGCCCAGCGTGGCAATCCGCAATCCAGAATCTAAAACCCAGAATGGTATGACCGGCTAGCCTGTATCCTAGCACAGGGGGCGCATTTTCGCTAGAGGAAAAGGGTTTTGCATAAATGTTGCAAAGGTGGGCAACCCCGGGGTTACCCGCCTCTGATGAGCTTCTCGAAGCGCGCCGGAGGCGACTGAGGGAGAATGTGCAAGGCCAGAGCGCTTGACAGTTGCCCTGGCCCGTGCGGGAGGGGTGGTGCGGGGTAAGGGGCAGCCCCTTACCTTCGCACACCCGTGGAAGATGCAGCGCGAGGACCTACGTCTCAATATCAATCCGCTGGGAGCGCGGCGCGGTGCTGGTGGCGCCGCCGAAGAGCGCGGCCATACTCGGCGGCGGCCCCTCGATGGCCTGGCGCAGGCGCTCGAGCTGGATACGCATATCCAGGCTGGCCAGAAGGCGCCCGATGCCAACCACAAAGACCCGCAGGCCCGGATTCGGCACCTCGTACTCGACGCGATTCTGCACTACGGTACGATTACCATCGGCGAACCAGCGCCACAGCTCGCTGCCCTCCCAGAGCCCTTCGATCTTCATCAGAATCCGGCCCGAGTCGCGCTCGACCACCGTATAATCCGCGCCGGCCAGGCCGAGCGGTTTGAGCCGCATTTTATGGATACTCCCCGGGGTCATCAACTCACCCTGGATCGGCTCGAGCACGACCTGAGGCGAGCGCCACTGGTTCATCAACTCGGGCGATGTCAAATAGCGTTCGACCACATCGGGGGTGGTGTTGATAGAGACCCACTCTTCCTGCACAATCATTACGCTACTCCCGGGGCGCGCGCCCCCTTGTGCCGCCAGGGTTGCGGCGCGTGACACCTCACCCTGTTATGGCGCGAGCGAACTTTCGAGCATCGCGCGGTAGTACTGTTCGACGCCCTGTTTCAAAAGCACTGCCGGGTAACCGATGACGGGCATGCCCAGGGGGTTGCCGACGGCATAGTTATGGCCAAGTGAGACCAGTTCACCCAGCACGAGAGGTTCGTAGGTGCGCGGGGGCCGGCCCTCCACTTCCGCGAGCAGCGTCTCGGCGAGGTGCTCGCCCTGGCGCATCGCAAAACTGGCCGTTGCCGGGACGGTGGCGCCATCAGGGTGCATGGGAATAGCGGCGCAATCACCCGCAGCGAAGATCAGCGCCTGATCGCGCACCCGCAGGTAGCGATCCACCAGCACGCGCCCGGCGGCATCAACCGGCAGCCCTGAAGCGCGCAGGAGCGGCGGCCCCTGGATGCCACCGGCCCAGACGATGGTGCCGGCCCGGAGGACGCGGCCCCCGGCGATGCGCAGGAGGCGTGGCTCCACCGCCTCCACAACCGTGTTGAGGTAGACGCTGACCCCCTGTTGATCGAGGATGCGCTCGGCGGTGCGGGTGGCCCATTCGCCGAACTGGCTCAGCAGGAGCGCGGTGCGCTCCACGAGGGCGATGCGCACCTCGCGGCGCGGCGCGCCGGTCTGCGCGCAGAGATCGTCCACCCACTCGGCCAGTTCGCCAGCGAACTGGCAGCCGGTGTAGCCCCCCCCGACGATGGCAGTGGTCAGGAGGATGCGTTGTTCACGGGGATCGCTGGTCTGCGCAGCGGCCTGGAACTGTGCGACGAGATGGTCGCGGAGACGCAGGGCATGGGTGTAGGTGTGCAGGGGCAGCGTATGCTCACGCGCGCCGGGCACGTTGCCATAGGCCGTTTCGGCGCCCAGGGCAATCACCAGGCGATTGTAACTCAGGGTGCGACCATCGTCGAGACAGACGGTACGCTGGAGCGGCATAATTTCCTGAACGGCGCCCTGCACGAAGGTAATAGCGTGGTTGTGCAGCAGCGCCTTCAAGTCGTAGATCGCCGCGTCGGGCGGCATGGCCGCGGCTGCGACCCGGTGGATCACCTGTATCAACTGATGGTAGCTGTGCTGGTCAACGAGCGTGACCTGGTCGGAATGGCCCCGCTCACGCAGCAGGCGGTCGAGGTCAAGAGCGGCGCGAAGGCCGGCGTAACCGGCGCCCAGAATAACGATATGCATATATCTGCCCAGAGGCCGCAAAGGATCGCCCAGGTATTCCTCTCCTTACTTAGAATACCACGCTTTTCGCGAGAGGAATCACAAAAAACCGCCCCACTGCTTCGTGATGCATCCGGCAGGTTCCGTTGCAGGCGCAGCCGGGAAGGCGGGTTGTCGGGAGGCCGCGCCCTCCCGGCCTCTCCCCTTCCTGAACGTGCCGAACCGCGTGCGTACAGGGTTGCGCAGATCCGTTTCAGGAGCAAGGCGGGTGTTCACCCCTCTCCCGGGTGTGCGGGCATCTGGCCTGCATCCAGGCCAGTGCGGACGGGACGCCCGCGCACCACGGGTGGCGCCGTACCCCGGATGGAAGCAGGTACGTCGGAAGGGTGGAACAGCAGAAAACGTTGCTCTTCGGGCCACTGCTGCCGTCTAGTTGCCTCCGGAGCGCCACACAGGCGGGAGTGTCGAGCCCGGGTGACGCAGAAGCGCAGGAACCACCACCAGTGGCATCGAACCGGCATTCAGCCAGTTGATCCCACCGTGCGGTTCCCGCGCTTCCGTGCGCTCTCGCCCGTGCGCTCCCGCTGCTGCCGTCCGCGCGAACCCTCTATGCGGAGGGGGTCTGCGGCGGTCGTTCGACCCACTCGTCCACCTTCGCGGCAGTGCGCTCGACCTGGTCGGCGGCCCGGCCGGCGGCACGCCCGAGGCTCGCGCCGAACTCATCGGTGGCACGCGCCAGGCGCTCGGTGAATGCCCGGGCGCGATCGGTAAGCTGCTGCGGGCTTGGCAGGCTCGGCCCGGACACGCCGGTCCCGGAGAACAGGTCATCAACCACCCGCTCCGAGACAGCGGTGAGTTCCTTGGGTAGCGCGACGGCTGCGAGGGCGAATTCGGCCATAGCGCGCCGGGCGCGCCGGCGCGAGTTCTTCGGCAGCAGGATCAGAGGGATGGCAGCGATCGACAGGCCCACGCGGGTAAGCCCGCCGACGAGCACGGCAGTGAGTTCAAACAGGCCTTCTCGGTCGGTGCGCGTGATGGTCGTGGTTCCGGTGTCGCTCATAGAAGTACTCCTTATACTGGTGCGACAACGTATCGCGCCGGTTGTACCTGGCGGTTGGCCAACTGCCCGTGGTTTGCCCGTAGCCATTGGGGCCCACCAGATCCGCCAGGTGTTGCTGACAGGCTCCTAGTTTGCCGACACCTCATCCTTGGGAGCCCTGGTGTGACCTGCCTCGAGCGCTGGCGTTTCGGCAGCCCAGGCTTCGATGACCTGGCCCGCGGTCTCTGCAAAGTCGCGCGGCAGGGTCGCAAAGGCGTACATCAACTCTCTGGTCCCGTTCCGTATATGGGTGCGTGTTTCGACGGGCAGAATCCCTATGGGAAGCATAATGAGCGAGAAGCCCAGGCGGAAGATGCCACCGCCAAACTCCACCACCGACTCAACCAGGCTGTCGCTTCTGCGCGCGGGAAGGGTCCGCACCCGCACCTCACCTGTGGTTTCCGTCATGGTCGACCTCCCTTGTCTTATCTCAGAGCGCTGCTGCTGGGTCAGGCTACACGCCAGACACCGGTGTTTGACTCGTCGTTCGCGTGCTCCCCCCCTCAGGGAGGGGCGTGGGGAAAGCCGGTTTCCCCACATGTTCACGTTAGACGGTCATGCGCATGGCGCACAACGCCAGAATGAAAATATTCTTGTTCTTGGGAGGGCTTCGCCCTCCCAAACCCTCCCGCGGGCG
>FWPV01002489.1_pt1 | contig 42786 bp, 41 predicted proteins | sample 2228371 | NCBI WGS metagenome assembly FWPV01 (sample SAMEA103939776, study PRJEB20133) | metagenome
CCAGCAAGGGTGGCCAGTGGCAGCAGGAAACGATGGTCGGGTCCCCAGATAATTCGGACGGCATGTGGTACTATGATGCCTACAAAACCGATCACGCCACAAAAACAGACGGCTGCAGCAGTTATCAGTGTAGCTGCTGCTAGGAGATACAATTTCACCTTCTCCACGTCAACTCCGAGCTGCTGCGCTTGTTCCTCGTCGAGCTGCATTACATTCAATGGACGGGCAAAAAGCCAGATGGCTGTGATACCCGCAAGAATGTAAGGGGCAACTATGGCCACCTGCCACCAAGCTGCCAGGCTGAACGTGCCCAGAAGCCACGAAAGTATGCCATGCAACTTCTCACCGGAAGCAAACATCAGGTACGAGGTCATGGCAGCAAACAGGGCGCCAAGGGCTACGCCTGCCAAAACCAGAGTGGTCAAAGGTAGGGTCCTTCCGACTTTAGCCACTGAATAAACGATTGCAACTGCGATGAGGGCACCGATAAAGGCAAGAAGGGGTACGCTCGTGTTTTGCCATGGCATTGGGAGCAGAAAACCGGTGACTGCCCCTAAAGCGGCACCCTGCGCCACTCCGATAAGATAGGGATCGGCAAGGGGATTCCGGAACAGCCCCTGGTAGGTTGCGCCTGCAACGGAAAGAGCAGCGCCAACCAGCCCCGCCAGCACCACCCTCGGTAAGCGGATGTCGACAACTATTGTCTCTAGACTCTCTGCCCACGTGGGGCCCAGATGAACAAAAGGCAACTTGTCCAGTAATATGGAACAGACTGTACCTATAGGGATAGGGGTGCTGCCTATCGTTGCTGCTACCAGTACCGTCACTATCAGCAATGCTGCTATCAATGCTATCGCCAACAAACGCGCATGCCACTGCCTCCTGATGTAAACAGCAGGTACCGAAGCAAGTATTGGTTTGGCTGAATTTTCCAGTTTCATTACCAGATCTCTAGTCTGCTACAGTCAAAAAATTCCCCCTGCTCCAAAAGCAAGGGGAATTTCACTTCGACTTAAGTAATAAATTCCACCCCCTTACTCCGCGGAGGCAGCTGTTCTCGGGGCAGGCGTTCTGGCTATCACAGCAGGCGGGACTGCACCGGAATTTCGCCGGTTTGCTATCCTTTTAAGCCCTCGGTCGCCCTTGGGCACCCCTTCTGTCAGTTTATTCAGTTTGGATATAGCATAATCAAAAAGCGGCAGGAAATCAACCTAAAGGATCAACATGGCGTCACCAAAGCTGTAAAAGCGGTAACGCTGGGCGACTGCTTCATTGTAGGCACTTAACAGGAACTCTCTCCCGGCGAAGGCTGCGACGAGCATAAGCGGTGTCGATCTGGGGAGGTGAAAATTGGTCACCATAGCATCTACAATATTGAACTGGTAGCCGGGCAAAATAAAAAGACCTATCTGCCCGGCGTAAGGTCTAACCTTCCCATCACGCGTGGCTGCCTCGAGCAATCGCACTGTGCTTGTTCCCACGGCTACCACTCGTCCGCCGATATTTCTGGCCTGGTTGACCAGCAATGCCGCATCCTCACTTACCTCACCATATTCGGTGTGAATTTGGTGTTGTTCAGGGTCTTCTGTACGGACTGGACGGAATGTGTCAAGCCCGATATGAAGTGTTACGAAGGCGCTATTGACCCCTTTGTCCTCGAGTGCCTCCAATAGTGCCGGCGTAAAGTGCAGCCCTGCCGTCGGTGCGGCGACACTCCCATTAACCTTGGCATATACAGTTTGGTACCGATCGGGACTAGCTAGAGGAACACGGATATATGGTGGTAGAGGTACCTGCCCCAGCTTTTTTAGGCGAGCGTTCTCGGGAAAACGAACTATCTTGATCCCGCCTTCCTTATTTCCGATTACTTCTGCCACAATAGTCTCTTCACTTTTATCCGAGGGGTCGCCCAGAACAACCTCGGCACCAACCGGCAATCTCTTCCCGGGCCGGGCTAATGCTTCCCACAGATGATTGTCCAGACGCCTAAGCAGAAGTAGTTCCACCCGAGCGGCTGTTCCTCGCTTCCATCCCTGTAACCGTGCCGGGATAACACGGCTATTGTTGAAAACAATAACATCACCTTTCTCGAAATAGTGTGTGATCTCATAAAAATAACGATGCTCGATAGTGCGGCTGCTTCTATGTAACACCATCAGACGAGAATGATCCCGCGGTTCTACAGGGACCTGAGCAATAAGTGTGTCGGGTAATTTATAATCGAAATCGCTAATTTTCATTCGGGTGTTCGTTTATCGATTTAACAGATAGAAAATCAGGTTGGCCACGATGGTCAGTAGCAAGCTTACCAGCAGAAAGGTGACCACAGGAAAATGAAAAGAAAAACCGTCTTTTTTGACTATTATGTCACCTGGAAGTTTGCCGAAGAAAGGAACATACTGGGCAAGAATCATCAATAGACCCAAAAAGGCGATAGAGCCACCCAGGATAAGCAAGATTTTCCCGATATCTCCCATTTTTAGCTGCCCAGGCCCCGTTTAAAGCGTGAATAGGATCTGAGATTGGCAATGGCTTTTGCTGCCCGTTCCATAGAGGGAAACACCGGCATCGAAGCCTTGCCGAACTTTTGCTCGATTTTTGCTCTCTTATCTTCAGCCAGTCCTGGAGGCATCACCACAACCATTGGCTTGCTGTATTGTGCTCGCAGTTCTATGAAGATGGAATTTATCTCATCTATGGTGACCTCAGGGAGATATTTGTACAGTACACCGATATCCTCCTGTATGATCACCAGGTCTATAGAAGCATCATCCATAACGATCTCCAGCGCCTTCCTGATGATTGCAGGATTACCATTTGCCTGGCTGACATCCACAGGGTTGTGCAATATACTGCCAACTCTACCCAACAGACGGGCAAGTTTCTGCTGCGTCTGCGATGCGAGCGGCAATATATCAAGCCCATGCTCAGTGCAGACATCGGCAGCCGTTACCGAAATGCCGCCACCGCCATCGATGAGCCCTCCGATAATGGCGATGCCCCTGCCGTTCCATTCTCTAAGGTGCTGAAAGATCAAGAGCGAGTCAGCCATTTCATCCACATCACGAACCTCAACAACACCGTACTGTCTGAACATTGCTGACCATATTGCGGGAGAGCTGACCATGGCGCCAGTATGGGATCTGGCCGCAGCAGCACCTGATTCCGTTCTGCCGGCCTTTAGTGCCACTACAGGTTTTGCGGCGGTGACAGTTCTAAGGACTTCTACTAGCCGCCGCCCGTCCCGTGTCCCCTCAATATACATACCGACAACTGATATCTTCGGGTCAATGCCCATATATTGCAGAAAATCAGTGCCATCCAGGTCTATGCCGTTGCCGAAGCTTATTCCTTTGTTGTAGTGTATTCCTCGGGCAAATCCAAGCTCCATCAGTTTCTCCCCGATGCCCCCGCTCTGAACAACAAACCCTACAGAACCAGGTTCTCCAATTTTTCCCGCAGGTCCATATGGGACCCTGGCCTCCGCGGAATATACTCCAATGCAGTTCGGCCCTATAATGCGGAATCCACCCCGCCGTGCCTTCTCTATGAGAACCTTTTCCAGCTTGCCCGCTGCTATATCGCCAAGTTCGCCAAATCCAGCGGTAAAAAAGTGGACGGCTTTAACTCTGTTGACCGCACAGTCATCAAGAAAACCGGGGACATTCTCCCTGGGTATTGTGACGATGACGTAGTCGACGGGTTCTGGAATCTCTCTTATGCTGGGGAAAACGGTTAAACCAGATACCTCACCTCCACGCGGATTGACCGCGAATATCTTTCCAGGGAAACCGGCACTGATAATCCCTTTAAGCCACAAGGAACCTATTTTCAGAGGGTTATGCGATACGCCGACAATAGCAATCGATTTAGGATGAAAGATCGGTGCAAACTGCTGCTGTAATTGTTCGACACTACTTCCCCGCACGTGTTTGATTTTAGCCCAAAAAGGCGAGCGGCGCAAAAGCGCCACTCGCCTTCTGTGTGACTGCTACCAGAGGGCAGAACTAGAAGAGCCCCATTACTTTGCCGGTCTTCACATCGATGTCCACCTTTCTAAAAGCGGGATCAGAGCTGGTACCGGGCATCAGTGTAATAGTTCCAGCCACAGGACAGAGAAACTTGGCACCAGAGTAGATGAGCACATCGCGAACCGGTAGTACCCAGCCCTTGGGAACCCCCTTAAGCTCTGGGTTGTGGCTGAGGCTGAGATGGGTCTTCACCATCATGGTGGCAAAATCGGCATATTTGGGATCGCTTTCTAACATCTTGGCTTTGGCTTCTGCGTCAGGTGTCCAGGACACCCCATCAGCGCCGTATACCACTTTGGCTATTTTCTCCACCCTGTCGCGCAGTTTCATCTCCAGCGGATAAAGGAATTTGAAATCGTTCTTTTCATTGCAGGCATCCATCACTGCATCAGCAAGTTCCAGAGCTCCTTCGCCGCCTTTAAGCCAGTGTTCTGAAAGTGCACACCTGGCCCCAGCCTGCTCAGCGGCCCTGCGCACTAGGGCAATTTCGTCTTTAGTATCGGTATGGAACGCATTGATGCATACCACCGGGTTTATACCTGCCGTCTTGATGATGTTGATATGATGCAGCATGTTAGGAAGGCCCTTTTCCAGCAGCTTCAGATTTTCTTTGGTATATTCATCAGGCAGGGGCAGTCCAGGTGCCACTCTGGGGCCACCACCGTGCATCTTCAGTGCCCTTATGGTGGTTACCAGCACTGCCACATGTGGTGTCAGTCCACTCAACCGGCACTTTACATTCCAGAACTTCTCGAAGCCGATGTCAGCTGCGAAACCGCTCTCGGTAACATGGTAATCGAACATTTTCAGTCCGATGCGGTCGCCGATGATCGACGATTGTCCTACTGCAATGTTAGCAAAAGGACCGGCATGCACCAGACAAGGCTGATATTCAATAGTGCAGCAAAGGGTGGGATTGATGGTATTCCGCATCCAAGCTGCCATAGCGCCATCTACTTCGAGGTCTTTGGTGGTCACCGGGTTTCCCTTCATGTCGAAGGCCACAGTGATTTCACCCAACCTCTTACGCAGATCGGCAAGATCGGTGACGATAGCCAAGATCGCCATAAGCTCGGAGCTAACAGCGATGCCGAATTTGGACTGCATCATGTAACCGTCCATCCGCCCACCGATACCTATAATGATATTCCTCAGTGCTTGGGCACAAAAATCGATTATCCATCCCATTTCCACTCTGGTGGGGTCTATGTTCAGTCGTCTCAAACCGCGTTTGGCTAGTTCGGCATCGTCATAGTTGCGCTCATGCTGCATTCTCGCAGTGAGCGCCACCATAGCCAGATTATGTGCATTCATTAAATCATTGATGTCACCCGTCAGCCCCATGGAGAACTCTGTCATTGGGATGAGAAGTGCATTGCCACCACCAGCGGCCGTACCCTTAATATTCATAGTAGGGCCGCCTGAAGGCTGGCGTATGCAACCACCCACATTCTTGCCCCTCTTACCCAGTCCTTCTATCAACCCCATCGTAGTTGTAGTCTTCCCCTCGCCAAGGGGAGTCGGGGTGATGGCTGTAACATCGATGTACTTGCCATCCGGCCTGTTCTTTAGACGCTCCAGAATCTTGGCAAAGTCCAACTTGCACAGCCTTTGCCCATAAGGTATAACCTCGTCCTTCTGGAGCCCTAGCCTGTCTCGCCATTCGTCCGGCGTTGGCATTTTCTCTTCGGCGAGCTCAGCAATCTGCCAGTCTTTTAGTTTCGTGGCATCATAGGGCATAGAATTTGAACCTCCTTATTGTTTTTTGTTTCAAAAGCTGACCAGAAGCTTATGCCACTAGTCCAGCTTTTCTTTCCGCAGCCTCTACTGTGTTCATCAGAAGCATGGTCACAGTCATAGGGCCGACGCCGCCCGGGACCGGCGTTATGGCCTCTGCCTTTTCCTTTATAGCGTCAAAATCAACATCGCCTACAAGTCGGAAGCCTCGTTCCCGTGTTTTATCCTCTACACGGTTGACTCCTACATCTATGACCACCGTTCCTTCCCTGACCATATCAGCAGTTATCGCTTTTGGGCTGCCCATAGCTGCAACCAGGATATCTGCCTGTCTGGTGAATTTGGCCATATCTTTAGTACCAGTATGGCACACGGTCACCGTGGCATTGGCCCCTTTCTTTTTCTGCATCAGAATAGCTGCCAAGGGTTTGCCTACAATATTGCTCCTGCCGCAGATGACGACATGCTTACCATCAGGGTCATAACCGCTTCTAACAAGCAGCTGCTGAACACCGTGAGGGGTACAGGGCAAGGGACAGGGCTCACCACGAAGGAGCTTACCTACATTGACGGGATGAAAACCATCCACATCTTTTTCCGGGGATATGTAATTAATGACCTTCTCCGTATCAATATGTTTGGGCAGTGGTAGCTGCACCAGTATCCCGTGAAATTTAGGGTCCTTGTTAAGTCTGTCTACCGTTCTCATAACTTCCTCTTCGGCAGCATTAGCAGGTAGACGTACTGTTTCTTCATAAATCCCTATCTCTTCAGCGCCCTTAGCCTTTGCTGTGACATAGGACACCGACGCCGGGTCTTCACCTACAAGCACCACAGCCAGTGCCGGAGTAACGCCCTTTGCCTTCAGCTGTCTGACCCTTTCCTTCAGTTCTTCCCTTATCTGGGCCGCAACCTCATTGCCACTGATGATCTTAGCTGCCATGTTTTTGTTAGCCTCCTTTCTGCATTTATTCTCTAGGCTCTCATCCCAAGACAACCTCTGTGTCGATCGTCATTTGTCACTGACTCCGTTCTGAAACCACGATGACCCACTACTGATAAGGAAATTATTTCGGCTGGTCTTTTGCCTTCACACCATCACTATGCAGTACAGGAAAAATGCCGCACGTTTCTCTCTCATCACAGTAGCCAAGACGGTAACATTTCGGTTTGAGTTCAGCTCCTATTCTGGGGGCAACTTTCTCAACTTCAGCCTTTATTTTTTCAAATAGTTCCAGTATCTCCCATTGTGCGCGTAGACAAAGTCTCAGGGAGCATGCATGAATAAGTTCTCGGGCATTCATGGTCATAACAAGCTGAGTTTCCACCGCCTGCGGCAACACATAGCGGGCGTCCTCGGCCGGTATTCCCGTCTCAAGCATCTGGGAATAGAGCTCATATGCAGCCGCGACAACTTGATGATATTTGCTCGCTAGAGTAGAGCTCCTAGAAATTGTGGGCGGCGTAATATACCGCCTCTCACTCAGTTTTACATATCTCTGGCTTTGCTGTGTGTAACTGGCTATACGGTGGCGAACTAGCTGGTGACTGGTGACCCTCGATATTCCCTGGATACTGAAGGTGAAGCTGGCATGCTCAAACGGCGAGAGGTGTCCTGACTTCAGGAGTTGTCCCAGTAAGTCATCTATCCGCTGTGAATCGAGGTCGCCCCACAGTTTTTCAATGGTATGGTGGGAAGCAGACGACCTAGCGGCAGCTGCAACAGTCAGCTCAGGATTGGGTGTGTAATTGATCAATGTTACTTGCACGCCAAACCCTTGACTCTTTGGGCACCAGGTGACAATTATACCATTCCATAAGTATGCATGCAACGTGGTGCGGCGCTTGATGACTTGTCCTTCAATGCCCGGTGTGTTAAACTCGATATTCTGTAGGGAATCGGGGGAAGGCAACTTGTTACCAACAATGATGGTTCCTGGGCTGAAGGGCTCTGGGCACATGCGGCTGCCCAGAGCAGCATGGTAGAGGTCCTAGTAGTGATTCCAGATAAAGATCAGAGCAACAGAAGGATGTCTTTTGCAGCATGCCATCAACTGACAGGATAGAAACTGGTATTCTTGATGTGCATTAATCCCTAATTTAAGCAATGGGGACATAGATTTCCATGACCCGTCTTATCTTAGTTAGACACGGCCGCACGGAATGGAACAGGGTAGAAAGATTTCGTGGCAGGACAGATTTAGAACTTGACGCTACAGGCGTGAGGCAAGCTGAATCCACAGCAAAGCGACTGTCCTCATGGCCCATCACCACCATTTACAGCAGTCCGCTCCGAAGGGCAATAGCTACCGCCAATGCAGTGGCCCAACAATGCAACTTGCGGGTTCAGATACTTGATGAGGTTATCGATATAGATTATGGCGACTGGCACGGACTCTCCCCAGAAGAAGCTGCCACGAAAGACCCCCGTCTCTTCTCCATGTGGTTGGAGTCACCTCATCTGGTAAGGTTTCCACGCGGAGAAAGCTTGGACGATGTCAGAGGGAGATGCTCGCTGGCAGTGAACCGTCTATTACGCAAGCACGCTGAGGAAACTTTTGTCATAGTCTCTCATAAAGTTGTCTGTCAGATAATAATTCTTGAACTGCTAGGTCTTGAGAACTCTTTTTTCTGGCAAATGGCCCAGGATGTTTGTGCTATCAATGTTTTCGAAGTAAGAAATAATATGACATCCGTGGTGCTGCTCAATGATACTTGCCATTTAAGGGGATGACCGAGGGGAAGAAAAATTGATACAATTACTCACTGCTTGCCCTGGGGTAGTATGTTTAGTGGTCTGGTGTCAGGCAGATTGTAGATGCAATGTCCGTAAAGAGGTGTTAAAAGCATGCCGCAGGTAAAGGTGGGGATAATAAACGTGACAGGATATGCTGGTGCCGAGCTGGCTAGAATACTAGCTAGACACCCGATGGTGCAGATTACCTCGGTTACTGGACGTAGCGCTATCGGGCAAAGATTGGCACAGATATTTCCGCACCTCTCTTCACTTGACCTGACTGTTACCTCTGACATTCAAGATGCTGAGCTCGTTTTTTCAGCGATGCCTCACAAGGCGAGCGCCGAGGCCGTAATACCCTTGATCAGGCAAGGTGTACGGGTAATTGATATAAGCGCTGATTTCCGTCTTAAGGATCCAGCCGAGTACCCGCAATGGTATGATTTTGTCCATCCCGCACCGGAGTTGCTCACAGAAGCAGCGTACGGCTTATCAGAACTCTACCGCCAGACGATTTCTAAAGCTCGCCTGGTTGCCAACCCTGGATGTTACCCCACAGGAGCAATCCTAGCGTTAGCGCCGGCCGTGAGAGAGAACCTTATCCACACTGATATTATTATTGACAGTAAATCCGGTGTCTCGGGGGCAGGTCGGACATTGACTTTGTCAACACATTACTCCGAAGCTGCTGATAATGTGCGCGCTTATTCGCTTGAGGGACACCGTCATCTCCCGGAGATCGTTCAGGAACTCAAGGCACTGGCACCAGACTGCTCCCCCTCAGTGACCTTTGTGCCTCACGTGGTACCTACTACTCGCGGGATTTTGACTGCATGCTACGCTCCTATTCGGGATGGCAAGTCACTCGACACTAAACAGGTCTCGGAGCTATACCGGGACTTTTTCAAGGGAGAACCTTTTGTAAAAATTGTAGATTCGCCTCCTGAGACCAAGCAAACTTGGGGGAGCAACCTCTGTATCATCTATCCCTTCGTTGACACCAGGACAGGGAGGCTCATCGCTATCAGCTGTCTAGACAACCTGGTCAAGGGAGCGGCTGGACAGGCTGTCCAGAATATGAATATAATGTGTGGTTTTCCTGAGACGACAGGACTCGATGCACTACCTTTATATCCGTAATCGATATGCCCCCATCGTCTAGAGGCCTAGGACACCAGCCTTTCAAGCTGGCGACAGGGATTCGAATTCCCTTGGGGGCACTTTTCTAGCCCAGCCTAGCCACGCAGACCTCGCCGTTTTCTATCACTACCCTCATTGTCCGGTTGCAATGTGGGCACCGGAGCAGACCACTGTAGTTAATTTGCGTAGGTTCGAGGGGGATACTTTTACCACATCCCAAACATATAACCCTCGGTGATTTGTCACTAGGGTCAGTCTGCTGGTGCTGACGCTTATGGGCGGCGAGTTGTTCAATATTGTCAAACTCGATGCCACAGGTCACACATCGATAACGCATTATCTCCTCCTTTATTCCCTGCAAGGCGCACTTTTGTTTTTGGCAAGCACCTCTCAGAGAGGTAAGCCAGTGATGATGAAGCAATCATTGTTTCCGCTATTCTACAACAACTTTGTCTGTGAAAGGAAATAGGCACCAGGCCTATCTAAGGTAGGACTAGTTAGAGGTCACCTGCACGGAGAAAGTGTAAAAAACTTAAATCGCGCCGGGGCACTCCTTTACTCGACCAAGACTGTTTTTCCAGAAAGGGCGCTTACCTCGTTTCTGAAAACCTTCCCCCATCTCGATTCATGGTGATATTTCAGCCGCTCAAAGTGTGTGCGGAAAGACTCCGAGTCGAGGGGCTCCGTAGTCATAAGCAGAGCATCTTCACCGTTGTCAGTATAATATGCCCGACGCAAACCTACTCTCTGGAAGCCGTATTTTTCATACAGCGCCTGGGCTGGAATATTGGAGATGCGCACCTCTAGCGTCACTTCTTTTGCATTCAGGCGGGTTGCCATCTCGATGACTGAAATAAGAAGCCGTTCTCCAATTCCTCGCCGCTGATATGCTTTGCGAACTGCTATTGTCGTAATATGAGCTTCGTCCACCATGACCCAGAAACCAGCGACACCCACTACATAACTGATTGCCGATGTTACTTCCTCAGAGGTACGCTTGAACAGCAAGCCCTGCCTCAACCTGTACAAAATTGCCGGCAGCCCGGTGTTCTTGGCGCCGGTGGTTCGAGTCTCCATCTTGCGCTGCTCGACAGCCACTATGTAGTAGGCGAGCCTGTTGCGTAACTCCTGCTTAAAGGTAGAGTAGGTGGGGCGGGGCCATTGGGTAGGAAATGCCTCACGGTCGATCTCAATGACCTGGGGTATATCGTTTTCCTGCATTTGCCTGATGATATAGTAGCTCATAATGCTTGAATAACAGGTCTTTATTTTCAGTCGTTAAATCTAGTATACTCAATCATGAACTAAAAATCTAAAGCTAGTTTCAATTTCTACCTCCAACATATTTGCTAGAGAAACAAAGGGGGTACATATGGGCGGTAAAATTGTAGCTGAGGTCTCGGTAATCCCTATAGGTACTGGCAGTACCGGATTGAGCCATTTTGTAGCTGCCTGTCTTGATGCCATCGCGGGCAAGAAAGATATCTCCTACCAGCTTACACCAATGGGCACCATTCTCGAAGGCAACTTGCAGGATGTGATCGAGGCGATCCAAGCAATGCATGAAGCTCCTTTTGGCAAGGGGGCATCACGTGTAGTCACCTGGGTAAAGATCGACGACCGGCGGGACAAACCATCGACGATGGCCGGCAAGATAGAGTCTGTGGTGAAGTTACGGCAATCCCATAGACTGGAGAAGGGATGACCGACCTAAGCGTCCAGCTGGCGCCATCGCATGCTAAGGGCTTACGTTTAGCTAATCCTGTTATGGTGGCCTCCGGGACCTTTGGCTATGGGATCGAGTATGCTGGACTTGTTGACATCCAAAAGCTTGGTGCCATTGTTTGTAAGGGCACGACCCTCGATCCCCGCAACGGCAACCGCCAGCCCCGATTGATAGAAACACCATTTGGTATTCTTAACTCGATTGGGCTGCAAAACATCGGGGTAGAAGCATTGGTAAGGAATATGGCACCTATCTGGGCAAACTGGCAGGTCCCTGTTATAGTCAACATTGCTGGAGAGACAATAGAGGAATATGCACAGATCGCTTCAAGGCTTGATGGGGTTCGAGGAATAAGCGGTATAGAAATAAACATAAGCTGTCCCAATGTTGCCCGGGGCGGGATGGAGTTTGGCACAGACCCTCGAGCTGCCTCGAAGGTTACCAGGTCTGTCAGGAGTTCTACGAGTCTGCCAGTGATCGTAAAACTGTCTCCGAGTGCATCTGATATCACCAAAGTCGCTGTGGCAGTGAGCGAAGCAGGAGCAGATGCCATAACCCTGGTGAATACTTTGCGCGGAACGGTTATCGATATAGCTAGACGCGGACCGGCCTTCGAAAATACCTACGGTGGACTCAGTGGGCCGGCGATCAAAGTGCTCGCTTTACACATAGTTTATAAGGTGGCTAGCGTGGTCAACATACCGATTATAGGTTGCGGGGGAATAGCTTCGGCGACAGATGCCCTTGAATTCATTATGGCAGGTGCTACCGCGGTCCAAGTCGGTACTGCCAACCTGTCAGACCCACGCACCCCATTCAATGTGTTGCATGGTATTGAGGACTTCTGCAAAAAAGAGGGGATAAGGAGAATAGTCGATATGATCGGAATCGGCCGAAGATAGAGCCTACTTTTCCTCCCCGATATGGCTTCTGATGAAGTCAATGATCTTGTGGGTAGGGGTTCCAGGGCCAAACACAGCCTTTACCCCCATCTGCTGCAGGGCCGGGATATCCTCATCCGGAATGATGCCACCAGCTATGATGAGCACATCTGTTTTTCCCCTACTTTTCAGCCCTTCTATCACTGCCGGGAAGAGCTCCAGATGGGCCCCTGAGAGAATACTGAGGCCCACCACATTGACATCTTCCTGCACTGCTGTCTCCACTATCATTTCAGGGCTTTGCCTTATCCCGGTGTATACAACCTCCATTCCGGCATCTCTCAGTGCCCTGGCAACTACTTTGGCCCCACGGTCGTGGCCATCCAGCCCGGGCTTGGCAATTAATACTCTTATCTTACTTTCTGTCATGTTTGTTATCCCCGTCATCTCAGCTTGGTTGCCCCCGTCTCCATATCTAAACGTGCTTGGTGTCATCTCTCCACGAGCTCGATAAGAACCCCGTTAACTGACCTAGGATGAATAAATCCTACCTTTCCGACCAGACCCGGCCTGCCCTGGCGATCAATCACCTGGAACCCCTCCTGACTCAAGCTGACTAGCGCTTTATCGACATCGTCTACTTCCAAGCAGACATGATGAAGTCCCTCACCACGGGTCTCGATGAACCTAGCCACACCCCCTTGAGGGTCAACCGACTCCAGAAGTTCAATCTCGCTTCCTTCGGGCAAGCGAAAAAGGGCCGCCTTCACACCTTGCTGTGGCACTGTTTCAATCTTGGATACCTTTATGCCCAGTAGCTTCTCATAAACAGGCAACGTCTCCTCAAGGCTTCTAACTGCAATGGCTATATGGTGAATACCCTTGATCATAGCATTCCTCTCTAGGCAACTGACATTAGGCTTCTGGCTATGGTCATGCGTTGCATTTCTGACGTCCCTTCGTATATCTCGGTTATTTTGGCATCCCGCAGGTAACGCTCCACAGGATAGTCTTTGCAATAGCCATAGCCACCGTGAATCTGTAAGGCATTATTTGTTACCATCCGTGCTGTTTCTGCGGCAAACAGTTTTGCCATTGAGGCCTCTTTCATGAACGGCAAATTATGGTCCTTGAGCCAGGCAGCTCGATAGGTCAAAAGCCGAGCAGCATCTATCTGTGTCGCCATGTCAGCCAACATCCACTGGATGGCTTGAAAATTGATGATGGGCTGTCCGAACTGTTGACGTGTTCTGGCGTATTCTAAAGCGGCATCGAACGCGGCCTGTGCTATACCTACTGCCTGAGCAGCTACCGTCACCCTGCTGGAATCGATGGCTTCCAATGCTATCCTTAACCCTCGCCCCTTTTCTCCAAGCTGGTTGGATGCTGGCACATGGCAATTGTCGAACACAAGCTCCGTAGTCGACGAGCCACGTATGCCGAGTTTTCTTTCTTTCTTGCCAACAGTGAACCCTGGTGTACCCTTCTCAACTATAAAGGCAGTGATACCACGATGTCCTAATGCCTTATCAACAGTAGCAAACACCACAGCTATCTCGGCCTCAAGCCCGTTGGTGATGAAAATTTTCGTCCCATTAAGGACATAATTGTCCCCTTGCAATGCCGCTGTGGTCTCCAGGGCTCCGGCATCGCTCCCAGCTCCAGGCTCGGTCAGGGCAAAACATGCCAGCTTCTCTCCTTTTGCCAGAGGGACAACATACTTTCGTTTCTGCTCCTCACTGCCGAATTTATAGATGGGGTAACAGGCCAGCGAAAGACTGGCCAGAAAGATAGTGCCCACAGAAGCGGAAACCCGGCATATTTCCTCGGCAGCAAGAGCCATAGATAAGTAGTCACCACCACTACCCCCGTATTCTTCTGAAATGGTAACACCAAACAGCCCCAACTCTGCCATCTTCCTCAGTATTTCCTGCGGACACTCGCCATCATCATCTATCTTCGCCGCCAGAGGCTTGATAACGCCGGTAGCAAACTCCCGAACCATCGCCTGAAACATCTTCTGGTCTTCACTGAGCTGAAAATCCATGCTTTTCCTCCTTCCTAAAAGACAAGGTATTCTCTTTGGGTGCCCAGAGTGCTCCTTAGCACATCGCATATTTCGCCTAAGCTGGCATAAGCCTCGACACACTCAATGAGCACCGGCATAATGTTCTCACCGCTCTGGCTAATATCCTTCAGCTTCCTGAGCGCTCTGTTTACTGCCCCATTATCCCTGGTTTCTTTGATGTGTTTCAGCCGCTCCTTCTGTTTTACCTCCACTTCAGGGCCAACGCGCAGCAACCTCGGTATTGTTGGTGATTCTGAGACGTATCTGTTGACCCCCACAACGACGGTCTCGCCGCTGTCCACTGCCTTCTGGTGCAGATAGGCACTTTCCTGTATCTCCCTCTGCTGAAATCCCTGTTCTATAGCTGCCACAGCGCCGCCAATTTTTTCGATTTTGTCGATGTATTCGGTCGCTTGCCTTTCTAGCGAGTCGGTCAGGAACTCTACAAAATAAGAACCGCCTAGGGGATCGACAGTCTCGCTCACACCGCTCTCGTAAGCGAGTATTTGCTGCGTACGCAAAGCAATGGTGACAGCTTCTTCCGAAGGCGTGGCATAAGCCTCGTCAAAGGAATTGGTGTGGAGCGATTGTGTCCCGCCCAGCACCGCTGCTAATGCCTGGACAGCCACTCTAACAATATTGTTGTAAGGCTGTTGAGCTGTTAGTGTACAGCCTGCGGTTTGTGTGTGGAAACGAAGCATTAGTGACCTCGGGTCTTTGGCGTGGAACTTCTCACGCATAATCTTTGCCCAAAGTCGACGCGCTGCCCGGAATTTAGCCACCTCTTCAAAAAGGTTGTTATGCGCGCTGAAGAAAAAAGAGAGCCTACCTGCAAACTGATCAACATTCAAACCAGCCTCTAAGGCTGCTTCGACATAAGCAATTCCGTTCGCCAAGGTGAAGGCGATCTCTTGGGCAGCGGTAGCTCCAGCCTCGCGCATGTGGTAGCCACTTATGCTTATAGTGTTCCAGCGTGGCATATGTTCGCTACAGTAGGCAAAAATATCAGTGGTCAACTTCATAGAGGGACGAGGCGGAAAGATATAAGTCCCCCGGGCAATATATTCCTTCAGAATATCGTTCTGGACTGTGCCCTCCAGTTCTGTCAGCTTAACTCCCTGTTTCTTCGCCAGTGCAATGTACATGGCTAATATCACTGGCGCGGTAGCATTAATCGTCATCGACACACTGACCTTGTCCAGCGGTATGTCCCTGAACAAGGTCTCCATGTCATCGAGGGTGTCTATAGCCACGCCAACTTTACCCACTTCACCTCTAGCCATAGGGTGATCAGAATCGTAACCGACCTGTGTAGGCAAGTGAAAGGCCACACTGAGCCCGGTCTGCCCTTCTGCCAATAGGTAACGGTAGCGCCTGTTCGATTCCTCAGCAGTGCCGAAGCCGGCATACTGGCGCATTGTCCACAACCTGCCTCTATACATAGTTGGTTGGACGCCGCGCGTGAACGGGTATTCGCCGGGATAACCGAGTTTAGTAAGATAATCAAAATCGAGAATATCCTCGGGGGTATAGAGGGGCAGGATGGTTAAACCAGAGGTAGTCTGAAATCCCTGCTGTCTTTCGGGAGCACGTCGAAGCGCCGGTGTCAAAGTCTTTTCTTGCCACTCTCGCTTGCTTTTGCTAGACACAATTGTTTCCCTCTAAAATGCTAGCAGGGCATGGAAGTCGCCCTATCCCCCTTATTCCAATTTTGCTATCTCCATGCCTTTTCGAAAGGCCAGTATATTAGCATCGATCTCTTTCGGAAAAGTCTCACTGAGTACCCTCTCAACGCGTTCCTCGTCTAGCGGCATTACTTTACTGGCCACGAGTGCTCCTATAAGAACTGAGTTGGCAAACATAGCACTGCCCATTTTCTGGGCTTCCTCAGTAGCATTCACCACCCACACCTTGGCCGAAAGATGGCGTATTGCAGACATAAGTTCATCCAGGTCAGGATAACTGGCCTGTCCTCCGGTAACATCTATCGAGTAGATAGGCCTGGGGTTGACTATGGTGACCACATCTGGGTTACCGTACCTGCCCAGCATTCGAAGCGTTTCCACTGGCTCCATTCCCAAAACGATGTCGGCACATCCGTCAGGAATAAATGGGCTGTACTGTGTATTTTTGGATATCCTAACGTGGCTCATGACGGGGCCGCCACGCTGGGATGCTCCATACGTTTCGCCGATGGTCACAAAGTAGCCAGCATCGACTAGGGCTTTCCCCACGACAAGCGAAATCAACACATTACCTTGCCCTCCGACACCGGTAATAACAAGGTTCAGGGGGTCCTTCCATGTCTCTTTTGTTCTCATCTTGCCTCCTTTACGATGGCGCCTCTAGGACAGATATCGGAACACACCCCACAACCTGCGCAAATCACATCATCTATTCTGGCTTTGCCTGCCTTCTTGTCCCAGATCAAGCCCGGGCAGAGGAAAATTCTGGTGCATAGGCGGTCGCACCCACAGCTCTCACCAATGCATTTTTTCTCATCCACATAGACCCGGTAAGGGGCCTTCTGCTTCTTGCTTCTCACCAGCTCGCATTCGCGGCGCATAATGACCACCTTTGCACCGCCATCCTGTGCCATCATGTCCAGCAGCGTGGCTGTGGTGGACTCCAAGTCGAATGGGTCGCAGACCTCGACCCTCGCTCCCAGCGCGCGACACAGCGCTTCCATGCTCACTACAGTTGTTGGCTCTCCAATTGCTGTCATGCCAGTGCCAGGGTGGGGCTGGAAACCGGTCATAGCGGTCGCACTGTTGTCCAGAATGACGAGAATGAAGTTGGACCTATTGTATATGCCGTTGACCAGAGCAGGAATGGTGGCATGATAGAATGTGGAGTCACCGACTACTGCCAAAACTGGCTGGTCAAAACCAAATTGTCCTAGTTTGCCCAGCCCATTGGCAACCCCTGCACCAGCACCCATGCAGTGCATGGTTCTAACCTGCATAAAACCTGCCGGACCTATAGCCATAGAGTAGCAACCGATATCGCCGGTAACAAGGCCATTGCGTCCATCCAGTTTTAGCGCGTTCTTTATTGCCCAGAAAGTGGCCCGGTGAGGACAACCCGGACAGAAAGTCATGCTTCGCTCCGGGACATGGCTCTTCCTGAGCGATTCTGCCCTGGAATTATAGTCTACCGGACGCGGTTGATAGGTCAGGTTGAGTATGTTAGAGATTGCTTTGATCACTGTATCGGGGTTCAATTCCCCGTAGGCATTCAGGTGACCGGTTCGCTTACCATAAAAAGTTGGTAAGCGATCGATATTGGGTAGACCGGCGATAAACTCCATTACGCTTTGTTCTAAAAAGGGGTCGATTTCTTCGACAAACAGTATCTTTTTAGCTTTAGCTACATGGACTTCCAGGAATTTCTCCGGCAGTGGCCATAGCGTGCCCAGCTTCAGGATACCCACCTTATCGTCTATCCTAAGAGCCTTGACTGCGTCCAGCGAATAGAGCCAGCAGCTTCCACAGGTGACAATTAACAGCTCCGGATCCTGGGGGCCAACATAGCGATTAAATGGCACCGATTCAAATTTCTCTTTAGCCCTGTTTAACCTCGTATGTTGAAAGAAATGCCTTACTGGACTGGGAACAGGAATATATCTAGTTGGCATCAAGTTCGACAGGTCGTGTACCTGGTCGAAGAAAGCTTTATGTCGAATTTGGGGCAGTTCTCCCAGTTTCACGTTTCCCCTCGCGTGAGCAACACGGGTCACGCTGCGCAGCATGCAGATTGTGCCGAGCTCCTCCGAGAGGTCGAAAAGCCATTTGGTCATATCCTTCGCTTCCTGGAAATCGCCTGGCTCTACCAGGGGGATATCCAGCCATTTGGCTACGGGTCTGGTGTCCTGCTCGTTGGAACTCGAAATGGCTGACGGGTCATCGCAGACGATGAGTACTAGTCCCCCTTTGCCGATACCACTCATCACCAGATTGGAAAGAAAATCGCAGGCCACATTTACCCCGTTTTGCTTCATAGCAGCAAGAGCCCTGATGCCAGCAAATGAAGCACCAGCAGCAGCCTCCACAGCAACTTTTTCATTCACTGACCACTCAACATATATACCCAAGTCCTTGGCTACCTGTGCTAGGCTACCGATAATCTCTGATGATGGCGTACCCGGGTAAGCGGCAGCGAAGCCAATTCCGGCCTCCAGAGCGCCACGAGCGATGGCCTCATTACCTATAAACAACTGACTCGTCCCTGGCGCATTTAACGCTATACTCATTATTGCAGTCACCTCCGTAACATCAGATTGACAACTTCCTCACCCAGTCAGGCGACCGGCCGAGGTAGAGCAAGTCATTCGGGTCGCCGCTCCTCCTCCTGAGCTCGTTGAGAGCACGTTTTTTCTTAAGCAGCGCCGCCTCCTTCAGGTGATCAAGGTTCTGTGCAGGTAATTCGCCTACCTCAACTTTGCCGCTTGAAATCAGTGCCTGCCACAGTTCTTCTCCGGCCTCGGTACGTATGATAACGGTATTCCATCCCTCTATGCCCTCTGCCGCACCGATGGAAATGTCAGCAAACTCAGAAGTCATATCTGTACAGTAGGCACAGGTCGGCATGGTAAACTGTCTGACCTGCTCCAGAGGAAAAGACATCACTCTGGAGTTGGTGTAGACATCAAATCGGTTTGCTGGTGGCGGTGGAACATCAAATTTCGTTATATCTTTCAGGTCGACCATTTCTTGTAAAAAACCGTGAAACCTATCGGGTGCAAGCGCCCATGTGCAGAACAGTCCCACCACCAACTTGATATCGCCAACGCTGGGCCTGTTTTGTGGCGGCTTGTGCTTCATCTTGGATATCGCAAGGACCTGACAAGGCGTAGCCACTAATGCCAGTCTGCAACCATCGGCGAGTCCCTCTTTTGAAAACCGGTTGTACCCATACAGCACCGGACATGCCATATAGTTCGAACCTGAGCATTCCATCAGGCTTTCTACTTCTCTAACCAAGAAAGGCTGTGGCACCTTGTCTGTTGTCGTCTTTGTTAGAAGCGCTGCATCAATCAGCCCTTTTTCGAGGCCAAACGAAAGTAAGGTAGTCACTGTCCCACCATATTGTGCCCTCACCCTAACGTTGGTATCGCTGGACCTCGCTATCGCTACTCTCCTAGCTTGACCAACTGGGTCGATGCTGTAGGGCGAGCCAAAGACAGTTCGGCTCAGGGCGTCCAAATCGGTAAAGGTCCTCGGGCAATACTGGTAACACTCGGTATCACCTACCATGTCACAATTGTCGAGGATAGCTATGCGCCCTTTGTAGTAGACAAGGTAAGGGCAAAACCCTGAGCAGGCCCCACAAAGTGTACAAAGCCCTGCCTCTATAACCTCGGTGAACAATTTTTTCCAACCCTTGGTATCGGTGGCCATTTCCTAGTCTCCTTTTAACTCTTTATAGGGAGGAACCTCCGAGTCCGCAAACTCTAGCACAATGTTTATTTATGTCTATTTCGCCGCTATGACTTCTATCTCTAAAGGAAATCCACCCGGGACCTCTTTAACGGCTACGCAACTACGCGCTGGGGGATTACTGGAGAAGAATTTAGCATAGACTTCGTTCATGCGCGCAAAATCAGCCATATCGCGTAGAAAAACAGTCACTTTGATAACTTTGTCCAAACTGCTTCCCGCAGCCTCCAGTATCTTACCTATGTTCTTGAGAACAAGTTCAGTGGCTTCGCCAATATCGTTGGTAATCCTTGAGCCTTTTTCATAGTCGATGGGAAGCATGCCAGAAATAAAAAGAAACCCACCAGCTTGTACCACATGCGAATAAGGCCCGCTTTTGGTGAAACCATTTATGTCATATCTGTGAATATCCATGCCAGCTCAAAATATACACAGCATGCATAGAAAAGGAAAAACCTGCCGTCCTGCTGCGAGCATGAAATGGCCCTTGTGCTATTGTCCTCCGGTACAGTTGAATTATAGCTGGGCTACAAGCCTATTTGCAAGAACACAGCTCGGTAAATACTAATACACTGGTTTTGTGTACCTGATAACTCCACCAACTATGTTCCTGATGTTATTGCCGGTAAAAGGTCTGCAACTCTTACAGAAATGGTACTAATGTTTTGTTGACTGCTGGGATAGACGTGTACTAGAATTGGTGATATCCCTGCTCTGAGAGAACAAAGAGCGTTTTTTCAGCAGCAGGAAATAAAAAATACAGAGGGGGTACACAATGATCAGGACGCCCGAACAATACGTGGAAGGCCTGCGTGATGGTAGAGTAGTTTATCAGGATGGGCAAAAACTTGATGACATCACCGCCTATCCACCGTACAAGGGTGCAATAGAGCGCGCAGCATCTGAGTACTACTTGAAAGGCCTTCCGCAGAACAAGCCTCTATTTTGTACCGTTGAGGACGGAGAAGAGTTCTACTTCATCTACAAAGTGCCCAAAACTCCGGAGGACATACAGCGGCGGAGGACGATTATCCAAACCCTGATGCGTTCCGGGGCTGCGGCTACCAGCCTCACGGGAATTGATGGTCTGAACGGAGTTGCTTGGGCAGCGGGTAAAATGGACGCGGCTATAGGGACAAAATATCGTGAGCGCGTTGAGGAATTCCGTAAGCTCTGCCAAAGAACAGACCCATCTATATGCGCTGCTGTTAGTGACCCCAAGGGGCACCGAGGCCTTCATGCTGATGATCCAAGACAGAAGCACAAGGACTTCTATTTGCGCATCGTTGACCGCACCAATGATGGCATCTATATTACCGGATGCAAGCTACACATAAGCGAATCAATTCTAGCCAACTGGTTAATATGTCTGCCATCTCGCAATCACGAAGAAAGCGAAAAGGAATACTCTGTGGCCTGCGCCGTACCGTGTAATGCCAAAGGGGTAAAGTTTATCGCTACTGATTCCGAACTTGCCGGTGGCGGCGGACACCCCATGATAATATTCGACAACGTCTTTGTGCCTAATGAGAGGGTATTCATGGCTGGCGAGTGGCAATTTAGCAGATTGATGGCAACATCGTTCGCGCGTTACCATCGTTTAACAGCAGCTACCTACAAGTCCCTGCAACTTCAAACTGTAGCTGGGCTAGCGATGTTGATGGCTGAATACAATGGGCTGACCCATGCCACGCGTATTAGAGATATGCTTGCCTGGCTGGCAATGTATGCAGATATGACCGAAGCTTTAGGCAAGGCTGCTGCACTGGATGCTAAGATAGACCCCGAGACAGGTTTAGCGGCACCCAATGTGGTGTACACCAACTGTGCCAAGTTTTGGTTTGCCGACAACTGGCACCAAGCGATGAAGTATCTGCAAGACATAACCGGCGGTATCGCAGCCACTATGCCATCTATGAAAGATTGGGAAAACCCAGAGACCCGCCCCTACATCGAAAAATACCTGGCAGGCGATGCAAGATATCCCACGGAAGAAAGGCTGCGTGCCCTGCTAATGGTCAGGCGGTTGGGTTCAACCTTCAATGGTATCCTGACGATACACGCCGAGGGTTCCTTGGCTGCACAGCGTATGACCATATATCAACAGGCAGACTGGGAGCGGTTCAAGGCAGCTGCCAGGCGTGCGCTGGGACTGCCCACAGACCATCCTGAGTTCAAGGACTTACCTACGGAATCACCCTGGAAAATGCCGGAATCAAAAGGCAAAAAGTAGGCGTCCTAAGTAAGAGCGTCCAGCTATTTGCCACCGTCCGGAAGCGGGTGGAAAGGTTTCCACCCGCTTTTATTTGGCACAAAGAAGACTATGCGCTGATATCTGCTAACGAAGATAACGCCTAAACGTTATATGTTTAAGCCACTGCGGGGAAGGTGCCGGAAAGTCGGCTCTAAAATGGGCCCCGCGGCTCTCTTCACGTCTTAGGGCAGCTTCAGTCATCAGACGGGCCGTGAGCACCATATTGCTCAGTTCATATGATGGCCTATCTATCGGTGGAGATAGATGTTTTTCCCACGTATAAAGAAGGCTTGCCGTCTCAGCTAATTGGTCGCCATGGCGGACTATGCCCACTTTTTCCCATAGCAAGGACTGTAGATTCAGCAGGTTAAGTGGCACGTATTGCTCCACGGGCTCGTGGTGTTGCAGTGTGACATATTCTTCACTCACAGATCGAGGTGACGAGATTATCCTGTTACCCTCCTGTATTCTCTGAATGATCCGCTTACCAAAGACTACTACCTCGAGAAGAGAGTTCGATGCCAGGCGGTTTGCCCCGTGCACTCCGGTGCAGGCCGTTTCCCCGGCTGCAAATAAGCCAGGGATATTGGTTTCCCCCCAGGTGTTCACCTTGACTCCGCCCATAAGATAGTGGGCTGCCGGCGCTACCGGAATCAAACCTTTGGTAATGTCAAGCCCGTGGTCAAGACAGAAGCGATATATATGAGGAAAACGCGCCATGACCTGTTTTGGTGGCAGGTGGGTAACATCAAGAAACACTCGGTCGCTTCCTGTCTTCTTCATTTCGTAGAGAATACTCCTGGCTACCACATCCCTGGGGGCAAGGTCTGCCTCCGGTGTATAGCCCGGCATAAAGCGATATCCGTCAACATTTCGTAGAATCCCCCCCTCACCTCTAACCGCTTCACTTATTAAGAATGGGGGTACACCGGGAAGACGCAAGGCTGTGGGATGGAACTGAAAAAACTCCATATCAGTTACCTCGGCACCTGCTCGGTAAGCCAAAGCTATGCCATCACCGGTAGCTACATCTGAGTTTGTAGTATACTTAAAGAGCCGTCCAGCACCTCCAGTAGCCAGGATTACGAAGGAACAGGCATACTCCTCGAACGAACTGGTATGGCAATCTAACGTCCTCACACCGGACACCTTTTCGCCATCGAGCAAGATCTCAGTAGCCAGGCAATGTTCCAGGACTTTTATTGATGAGCTGCGCACACGGCGGCTCAATGTGAACTCAATATGTTCACCGGTGGCATCACCACCAGCATGCAAAATTCGCGGCACACTGTGGGCAGCCTCTCTGGTAAGCGCAATTTCACCATTGACGGTATCGAAAGGTACGCCGAATTTTATAAGGTCGGCAATCCTGTCTGCCGCTTCGTTCACTAAGACACGCACAGCCTCTGGGTCACATAGCCCATCACCAGCATTTATCGTATCCTGATAATGGAGTTCGGGGGAATCATTTTTACTTATAGGTGCAGCTATCCCTCCTTGGGCGTGCCTTGTGTTGCAGTCCTCCATACTGCCTTTGGTTATTATTAGTACACTCCCTATTTCCTTAGCCAGCAAGGCGGTATAAAGTCCGGCGATCCCGCTGCCAATTATGATAAAGTCATAAGTGTTTGCCATGATACCTCCGGTGATTGCTGCTATAATTATCCGGGTGGTCTCCCATAACAATTAGCTACCCAGCTTCCCCTGCAAAGCCCACGAGCTTGCTTTGGTTATCATGACAGGCACTAATTGCCCCAAACAATCACTGACAGATGGGAAGAAAGTCAATTTATTGTCACCCGTCCTGCCGAACCACTTGTCTCCCTTTCTACCTTCCACAAGCACTTCTACAGTTTTCCCTACAAATTCTGCATTTATTTCTCCCGCTATTCTGGCTTGAAGTGACTCTACTTTTCGTAACCGTTCCATCTTGACATCCAGGGGCACATTGTCTTGGTATTCTCTGCTTGCCAGCGTGCCCGGACGAGGTGAATATGCAGCTACATGGACAACATCGAACCTTAGCTCCTCAAGCACAGATAATGTCTGTCGAAACTGCTCTTCACTTTCTCCGGGAAAACCAACGATCACATCGGTGCTTATAGCAACTTTGGGAATGCAGTGGCGGATGGTATCAATCAGTCCCTTATATTCTTCTATAGTATATCCTCGCCCCATGGCAGCAAGAATGCGATTATCACCAGATTGCAGAGGGAGACTTATATGCTTGCATACCTTGTCTAGCGCAGCAATGGTATCAATAAGGTGCCTGCTCATATCTCTGGGATGATTGGTCAAAAATCTGATCCTTTCTATGCCATCGACTTTGCTCAATGCACGTAACAGCATGGCAAGATCAACATTGTCTGAGAGGTCACGACCGTAAGAGTTCACATTTTGCCCCAACAATGTTACCTCTTTCGCACCATGCGACACTAAATCCTTCACCTGGTCAATGACCTGTGACAACGGCCGACTTCTTTCCCTACCACGCCGATAAGGGACAATACAATATGAACAAAAGTTGTTGCACCCCTGCATGATCGGCAGTAGAACGCTGACAGTGCCACTTCGCGCTGATGGTATGCTGTTTCGGAATTCTTTCCCTGAGGTCAGACCGGGTTGTCTAGCTACCCAATCTTCCAGTTTTGAGAAGTCGCCAGGACCGAAAAAGTGGTCAACATATGGAAACAGCCTCTGTAACCTGTCTGTGTCTGGCTCCACGAAACAGCCTGTAACCAGCAGCTTTAGCCCGGAGCAACGGCTCTTAAGTCCCTTGGTGAAGCCTAGCATACCCAGCACCTTGTCCTCAGCGCTCTGCCGAACAACGCAGGTGTTGAGCACAATCAAATCAGCACACTTAGGGCTCATAGCGTGCTTACAGCCGAGCGACTCGAGATAACGAGCAATGAAGTCTGACTCAGCCTTATTCATCTGGCAACCTATTGTCCATATATAGTAGTACATTACTGGACTAGTACTGTCTTCAGGGGACCTTTGATACACCTGGCTTGCTATCGATGGCGGAGGGAATGGGATTCGAACCCATGACCCCGATTTCTCGGGGTAACCGCTTAGCAGGCGGCCGCACTAGACCACTATGCGATCCCTCCGTACTTTGTACCGCCGTGTTCAAATATAGCACAGCGTCTGAACCTGTTTCAACCAGTCAGAGTAGACCACCGGTAGAGCTAGCGGCAGTAGCTAACACCAACCTCTTGATTGGGGTATACTATAGGATATGAACACAGGCAAGGCAATTATCCACATTACTGTGAGCCGCAAGTTCAGTCGCTGCGTCAGCAAAGACTGGCTAGCGACAGTCGGTAAAAAAGTGCTCCAGTCTGCAGGGATCGATATGCCGTCTGAAGTAGGCCTGGTAATCACCGGTGATAGGACAATCCGTCGGCTGAACAGGGAGTACAGGGGCAAAGACGAGTCTACTGACGTCTTAGCTTTTTCTATGTCCGGACCGGAAAGTGCGGAGAAAGTGCACTTTGTGCCACCACCTGATGGGGTATGCCATCTGGGTGAAGTGGTAATCTGCTACCCTCAGGCAGCACGCCAGTGCGAGGTACACGGACAAAGCGTAATGAGTGAATTAGAAATGCTTATTGTCCACGGGATCCTTCATCTTCTCGGCTACGACCATGAAACACCCCGCGAGAGAGCCCGAATGAAGAGGAAAGAGAAGGAAATTTTGACGAAGCTGAGGTGTTCCTAAGGATGCAGCCGTTTCGCGTTTGGCACGATGTTTATGTTATCGGTGGCCCTGCTATATCTGACCAGTTGGACTGCTGCGTATATCTGATTGATGCCGGAGAGCTGGTCCTTATAGACAGTGGTGCCGGGCGCAGCTTCTCACATCTGGTGAATAACATTCGGCTTATAGGGTTCGCTCCGGAAAACTTGAGCTTCATAATAGCGACCCACCGCCATGTGGACCATGTAGGCGGTTTGTCTAGATTCCGAGAAAAGTACAAGGTCAAGGTCATAGCCCATGAGCTGGATGCTGAAGCCATAGAGTCAGGCAGACGTGTCGGGGCAGAATTCTATGGCATCGAATACCAGCCTTGCCCCGTGGATATAAAGTTGGCGGGAAAGGTTTCCGAGCTCCGGCTCAAAAAATATATACTGAAGATACTCAATATTCCAGGGCATACCCCTGGCAGTGTAGTCACTTATGTTGACATCAACGGCAAGAGGGTGCTTTTTGGCCAGGATATTCATGGTCCTTACGAGCAGGCATTCGGCGGAGATATTAGCGAGGCTGTCAAGTCTCTTGAAGAACTGTCATCCTTAAATGCAGATATTCTCTGTGAGGGGCATTACGGGATTTACCAGCCAGCTACCGAGGTTCATCAGTATATAAAAAGCCATCTCGATCTGCTGAAAAAGAAGCTGGGTAGTTCTCACTGAAACTGTATCTTTCTTGTCCTTATACGGCGCTTCTCGGCAGTAACAATGGACAGGATTTCCGAGACAACTACATTGATTTTATCTTTTTGATTCACGATGGCATAGTCAAAAAGTGGTAGCTTGTTCATCTCATCCTCTGCCTTTGCCATTCTTAGGTCCAGTTCCTCAGCCGTCAGTCCCTGTCGCTGCATCAAACGGTTTGCCAGCTCTGGGATCGACGGCGGCAGAAGAAAGATAAAAACTGCATCAGGTAGAATCCGTTTTATGGTCGCCGCCCCCTAACGATCCACCTTCAGGATTACATCCTTGCCCTGTCTTAATGCCTCTTCAATCCCTTTTTTAGGAACACCGTAATAGTTCCCATATACTTTTGCCCATTCAATTAGCTCCCCCTTCTGTATCAACTCTTGGAACTCGCTTTCCGAAACAAAATGGTAATCGATGCCATCCCGCTCTCCAGGACGTCTAGGGCGTGTTGTGAGGGTAACCACATAGAAAAAGGGCAGCCCACGTGCTTTCATTTCAGAGATCACCGCGTCCTTTCCCACGCCTGATGGCCCGGAAATAACAATAAGAAGTGGCGGTGGTGGTACTACATTGTTCAATTCAGCCATCGGGCACCTCTTTTGGCTATTTGAACCATTGCAAAGCCGTCTTTCAAAAGATAGAGATCTCCTTCAGTGTTTGCCAGAAGCCCGGATAGGATATTTCACTCGCGCCGGCATTACGGATTAGCGTCTCGCCCTTGGCCACCAGCCCGGCAATTGCCAGGGTCATAGCTAACCGATGGTCGTGGTGACTGTTCACTTCAGCTCCATGGAGCATACTGCCACCACGAACGACCATGCCGTCGGGCAACTCGTCGATGTTGGCCCCCAGTCGAGATAGTTCTTTAACGGTGGTAGCGATTCGGTCAGACTCTTTCGTCCTGAGCTCAGCAGCTTCCCTTATGATGGTAGTCCCTTTAGCAATACAGGCAGCTACTGCTATCAAAGGTATTTCATCGATCAAGCGTGGTATTATTTCTCCACTTAGCTCAATACCATGGAGCTGCCCGGATTCTACGCTCAGGTCAGCTACAGGTTCATTACCTTCAGTACGCTCATTCTCGTATTTTATGTTCGCCCCCATCTCCCTGAGTGCATCCACAATTCCGCTACGTAAAGGATTGACACCACAGCTATTTATTCTGATTTTGGCATTGGGGTGAATAGTCCCGGCAACAAGCCAGTACGCTGCCGAACTGATATCGCCTGGGACCTTTATGCCTATCGCCTTCAAAGGAGAAGATAAAGGTTCCACACGTACAAATCTACGGTCAGACTGGATGCTGACCCCCATAAATTCGAGCAAGCGCTCTGTATGGTCACGGGAGGGGTAAGGCTGCTCAACCACAGTGTTGCCCTGGGCAAAAAGACCAGCCAACAATATAGCGGACTTCACCTGTGCACTTGGGACCGGGAGTTTATATTCTATCCCGCGCAGAGTTTTACACCCTCTAATGACCAAAGGAGCATAAGAATCATCACAGCGTCCACTTATCTCAGCCCCCATTAGACGCAGTGGATGAATAATGCGCCCCATTGGGCGGGAGCGCAATGAAGCATCTCCAGTGATTACCGAAAGGAAAGGCTGGGCAGCAAGTACCCCACTGAGAAGGCGCATAGTTGTGGCGCTGTTACCAGCGTTGAGCACATCTGCCGGCTCCAGCAGTCCAGAGTCCCCCCGTCCATATACAGCCACAGTTGGCGTTTCCCCGGGCTTTTTCACCACCCTCACTCCTAGAAGCCTCAAGCAGCAAATGGTGGACAGACAGTCCTTAGCTGGAGATAAATTACTGATACTCCCGATGCCCGTAGCGATACTGTTGAGGATCAGTGCCCGGTGCGAGATCGATTTATCCCCGGGCACATTGATCACCCCAAACAATTGATCAGGTGCCATCACTTTTGCAGATTGCGCTCTTCCAGCCATTTTTGTCTTGCCTCTCGTGCCAGAGTCAGCATCGTCTTAATATGAGCATCTCCTTCAGAAAGAGTGGCACGTATTTCTTGTAACTTGCCAATCAATGTGTCCAGCCAGGCTACAATATTCCCCTTGTTCGTCAGACAAATATCGGCATGCATCTCCGGACTTCCTGAAGCTAAACGGGTCACATCCCGATATCCTGAGGCTGCCAGTCCGGACATTTTGCTCCAGTCAGGACTTTGTGTCGTCGCCAGGACCAAGGCCACCGAGAGCAGCATAGGAAGGTGGCTTATGCCAGCCACCAAATTGTCATGTTCGTCAGGGTCTATATCGAGAGGGATAGCACCGATAGCGGTCACCATGTCTTTCACCATGTCCATTCTTTCCTTTGTGGTTCCTTCTTGAGGGGTAAGACAATAAACAGCTCCTTGAAAAAGACCGGCATCAGCGCTTTCGATTCCCATGGTCTCCTTGCCGGCCATGGGATGTCCACCGACAAAGCTGACATACGGGGGCAATAGCTCTCTCGCCCATTGCATAATCTGCAATTTAGTGCTACCAGTATCGGTGACGATAGCGCCATCTTTGAGAACAGACGCTATCGCAAAAAGCACATCAGGGACAGCAAGAACAGGAATCGCCAGAATTACCAAGTCGCTGCCCTGAACGGCTTTTTGTGGGTCTAGAGATATACTGTCCACAGCCCTGCGCTCCAGTGCTATGGAAGCTGTGCTTTGACTGCGCGTGCAACCGATTATTTCTGCTGCCCGCCATCCCGAGCGCTTTAACGCCAGCCCTAGCGAACCACCGATAAGCCCTAAGCCGATAATAGTGATGCGCACTGCATCATTATAGCATAGGGACACACCTTCTCAATTCTGGCTTACGTCCCTCGTAATCATAAGTATGACCCCCGTCTAGTCTAGATACTCCGTAAAATAGTTGACCCCTCGGACATGAGCCTTGACAGATCCTGTGATGTTTTTTACAATTGCAACTGGCAAAACTGAATACAAAATGCAAGGTGCTCTCGGGCGACTGGGAGCTTAAATGGAAGGCAAGCCGGTGGAATTCCGGCACAGTCCCGCCTGCTGTAACAGTCAGAACGCCTGCCTTGTAACTTCATCTGCTTCCGCGGAGAAGGGGGCAGGTGCAAATTGTTCTCTAAGAGGGAGCGATTATGAGACATAACATCTTGAAGCTCGCGGTTATTGCATTATTCATTACTGCTACATGGTCTGCCTGTTTGCCACCTGAGGAAAAACCATCGCCCATGCCAACCCCCCCCTCGGCAGAAGAAGATAAAGCAGCAGTTGAAATTGAGGCCGAAAAAGAGGAACTGTCTACCTTCCCTATTAGCGTAGTTGATGATGTAGGAAGACAAGTAGTAATTTCACGCTTGCCTCAACGGATTATATCGCTGGCACCGAGCAATACCGAAATACTTTTTGCTCTGGGGCTAGACCATAGGATTGTTGGAGTCACAGACTATTGTGATTATCCCGAAGCAGCTAAGGCCAAGCCACGGGTAGCCGGGTACTCCAATCCCAATATCGAGAGGGTCATATCTTTGGAGCCGGACCTTATAGTTGCTGAGTCGATACACGAAAGGATGGTAGTGCCGGCGCTAGAAAAACTGGGGTTGACAGTATTTGTTACATCGGCGACCTCTACAGACGTTATCCTCCATGATATAGAAGTCATCGGTCAGATTACTGGCAGACCCAAAGCGGCAGCCAGGCTCACTAACAGCTTAAGGACAAGAATAGAAGCAGTGGCCTCCAAAACAGCCGCGCTAGTGCCTGAACAGCGCCCCAGAGTATTGTACGTCTGCTGGCACGCCCCGATATGGACAATGGGCAGTGAAACCTTTATCGATGACCTGATCTGGAAGGCCGGAGGGAGCAACGTCTTCGCTGCCGAATTTAAGAAGTCTCGTGCTGTCTCTCTGGAAGCTGTAATCAACAAAAACCCTCAAGTGATACTGATAAGCGGAATGGGAACCACCGGAGACCTGATATATTCCTCGATAGTTGGCGAGGAACGTCTTAAGAGTGTGGATGCAATAGTCAACCACCGCGTCTACAAGATAAGTGATGCCAGCTTGATAGAGCGTCCGGGGCCACGCATAGCAGATGGGCTTGAAGAGATTGCAAAATACATTCACCCTGAACTTTTCAGGACAGGTTCCGTGCCAGGCAGGTAAGAGTTGTCCCAGCTTCAGGAGGATCGCCTGACCATGATGTGATGAAGTTACCAATAAGCGGGGTGCTCTCGGGTGACCGAGGGCTTAAATGGAGAGCAAGCCGGTGGAATTCCGGCACAGTCCCGCCTGCTGTAACAGTCAGAACGCCTGCCCTGCGATAAAGCCAACCTCCGCGGAGAAGGGGGTGACAGTTCTTTAAGTCCCCTGCTCTACGGGCAGGGGACTTTTTAAATAAAGGTTTCTTCTCGAGGAGGACTTATATGAGAAAGTCAGTAACATTTAATGTGCTTGCAGTGCTTGCCATCATCGCTATGTCTTCTATGTTCATACCTGCAAAGGCGGCAGCAGATAGCAACACATTACTGAGATGGTCCCGAATAGTTACGCCCGGTACACTGTCAACCAGAAACGACATAGTGAGCCCCTGCGATATAAATCGCATTGCTATAGGTGCAGATGGCAAGACATTTTATGCTATTGATATACCAAACGCGAGTAAGTCAACAGGAGCCAGGGCTCTTTATAGATCGATAGATGGTGGGGCCACATGGGATGACAGTCCTGGCAAGCGACTCTTTCTTGCCATGAGCCCGGATGACAGAAGTAATTTCAGGGTGTGGAATATCGCGGTAGCCCCCGATGACCCTAACTTCGTGGCAGTGGTCACCAGCAATGCCGCTGCGGATATGCCAGCCAATGTATGGGTATCCACCGACGGCGGTGCGAACTGGGAAAACACTAATTTCCCAGCAGTGGAACCTATAGGTGCTATCGATATCTCTGTCAACTACAATGGCCACGATATTGCGGTCGGCATACGATCCGGACTGGGAGCAGGGACTGTATGGATCCTAAAAAGTTCCGGGCAGTACCATTGGAAGGACCAGTCTCCTGACAGCAGCTTGGGCGACATTCTTGTATTGAAATTTTCACCCAACTATGCCACAGATAGTACACTTATAGCTGTATATTCTAGTCCACAGGGCACGTTCCTCAGCGCTGGCGTCCGGGATATTGCTGGCAATAGCACCGATTGGAGAGCAATTTATCCAGACTCGCCGCCTGAAATCACCACAGGTGGTCTCGGTACTTCCCCGGCATCGCACCAGATTATCAGTGCCAGTCTTGAGCTGCCACAGGACTTCCACGGTCAATCGGGAGATCTTAGGAGGTACTACATAAGCACAGATGATGGCGGAGCCACAGGCACAGCTGGCGTTTACCGCTTTGATGATAGGGTAGGTTACCTCTTGATGAAAGCAACGTCTTCCAAGCGCGTATCTAGCATCGCATATTGCGGAGGTTTTGCTTCGGGCAAACTCCTGGTCGGTGAACTTTTTGGTGATACACAGTCGGCCACCGTAATGACCTGGTTTACTGATTCTCCAACCTCCTGCCCCATACCATGCTGGTACCCGGCAATGAAGCCTCCCACAGGCGCTGCAGGCAACAGCAGCAATGGTTATGCCAATGCACAAGTAGCATGGTCACCAGATGGTACCATCGCCTATGCTGCCACAGCCAGTAGCGAATCCCTTACAGCCGGGCCGGGCTGGTACCTTTCTTACAAATCAGGAAACTCACTGGATGAAACCGCATTTTCAGTAAGCCGGAACAACGGTGAGACCTGGAACCAACTCTCGCTCATAGACACCAGAATTGACGTGCTGACAGACCTGGCCCCGTCTCCCGATGGCTCTGTGCTCTATTTGGCCTCAGTCAACACATCGCCCCTCTACTCCGGGTTTGACAGCGTGTGGCGGAGCCAGGACGCCACAGAGGTATCCATGTGGGAACGTGTACTGTGTCGACGTACTACCGATACCAACGACCAAGAGTACATATTGCAGCTTGCCGGTGATTATTGCGATGGGCGCTTTATCTTCTGCGGAGCTCGTGATACGAAAGAACTGCTGTGGTCGCCGGACTTTGGTGATTTCTGGAGCAGTATGGCGCCCAGTCTACTTGTCCAGGACTTTGCTGTGGAAGATAGTAAGACCGCGTTTGTACTTGATGCACGAGGATATGTGCAGAAGTTTACCTGGACTGGCAGGGGATGGGCCACTCATGAGGCAGTATCTTCCTGCCTTAGCGGTGGCTACAGCATCAGCGTAGCCTATGCGGGCAACGCTCCAGACAATCTCAAAGGGCACGTGTTCGTTGGTGGTACAGGCGAAGGTGAGTATGATGTCGCTTACTCGAGTGATGGCGGGCTGACTTTTACCCCCATCCCGGCAAGACTACCCACAAGAGGCAACACCATGGCCATCGCCACGCAAAACTATGAGACTGAAAGAGGAGCGTCAGGTGACATTATTGCTATCAATCCAGGTGGAATGTATCAATGGTCAACCTCCTATGGCGGAGGGAGCTGGGCCTGGCCCACCCCCACTCCAAATGAATGGGCTACACAATGGGGTGGACCTGAGTGGCCGACACCCGTGACCAGCCTTTCTATATCAAGGAACGGCAGTTTCTACTTCACCGATATGTGGGGGGCCTATGTTAGATGGAACTATGCTGCTGCTGGAATGGATGTTTTTCTTAACCTTGGCACCGAACCATCAAGAAAGTTGAGAATTTCCGGGGGGTTGGAGCTCGACCAGCCGGTAACCATATGGCTCATAGACCAACAGCCTTACAGTCCTCCATACGGTTGCGTCTGGTACTACACAGATACGTTGCTCTGGTCAGGTCCGCTCCCGCTTGAACCCACAAGCTTGGCCGTGGTGGACTGCGATCCCACCTCGGGGAGGAATACGGAAATAAACCTGCGGTGGCGCCCTGTGTCTCTATCCCTCGGCTATCGAATTGAAATCGCTAAGGATAAAGACTTCTCGCTAAAGATCGCCGATATCGGAAACACATGGGGTGGAAAGACATCAAGCCTGAGCAGGATCCCTCATTCTGACCCACATGCTCCTTATGTGCCACCTGACACAGATTCCCCTGCCCTAGTTATACCACCCGGAGGCGGCCCGGTCACAGACCGGAACGGGAACACTTGGATGGTACCAGGACTTGAGGCTGGGCATATTTATTACTGGCGGGTGACTGTCCAAAGCGTCGCCACGGGAGACTATATCACCAGCCCATCATCGTGGAGGGAGACGTTTGTCATCAATCATGGTGTGCCCGTTAGAGCACCTCACCTCGGTCCCGAACCACACACACCAAGAAATGGTGCCATAGATTGCAGTATAACCGGACTGACCTTCACCTGGACACAGCTACCAGGAATTGAAAAGTACGAACTTGTCCTTGCCACAGACCTGCAAATGAAAGACATCGTTGTCAAAGCGGTATCTCATTCACCGATGTATCTGTACGAGGGGGAATTGGAGCCAGGGAAGGAGTACTTCTGGCGGGTGCGTGCACTGGAGCCGGCGCTCAGTGAGTGGAGTTTTATTTCGGTCTTCAGGACCGAGCCCTTACCGGCAACCCAACACGTTGCAGGAAAAGCAGTACCCTTGGCTTATCTAGCAATCATAGCTACTGGTGCCCTGCTGTATTTAAGTATACTCGTGTTGATAATCAAGAGCAGATAGGTATACCGGTTGAGCTAAAAAAGGATAAATCTTGATAGGAAGCCCGTCACTAGCCTGCCGCAGGGCCCTTGTTAGACGAACTGTTCCTGGTCTGATAATAGGCAGCAATAAATATGAGAACCGCACCCAACAATATCGAGGCCAATATTTTCACCAGCTTGGATAGATCCATTGTCAGAAAGAAGGCGAAGGTAAAAACACCAGCGATGCATGAAAGGACATAGCTTACAAGATGTGCCTGAATGGGCTTCTTCTTCACCCCCATCCAGATTAGCCAGCCTATGAATGCAAGAGCACCTATAACCGCTACAGCTATCATGACTTTACCAACCAATCTTCTCCAAGAATTTCCCCAGAAAGGCAAACATGGCCGTGGTCAATATAAGACATGAGAGTTTGCCTATCTCGGATAGGAACCTGATATACTCAGCAGCAAGGTAACCAACACCAGAGATACATAACAGAACACCGAACCCATATAGTACATAGATCTTCATGTTTTCAACACTCCCTACATGCCCGGAACAACGGGTTTCGGCAACATAATACCTCTAGTCCGGTATGCGAATACGATGCGCCGTTCTTTCCCATCAAAGTTTATCTTTACCGTGTAGTTGATAAATTCTTCAGTAGCTGCATCAATATCTCTGAGTTTGTCAGAGGATATTGTCCACTCCACAACCGTGCTTTCGAAACCACCGATTTTTATTTCCTTGTTCGCCAGGTCAGTGAGCTTGTTGCCAGCCTTCCACAACGATGCTGTCAACCGCCCCTCACGTGGGGAAAATGTTCGGTTGTCTATCCGATACCTATACAAGGCAGACGATCCGGCCACAATTTCACCCGCAAAATAGGTTCCCTCTTCCTTAACATATTGCTGGCTCTCAAACTCAATCGCCTGCTCATGCTCCTCATATGTTATGTAAAGTGTATCATAGACACCCAGATAGCCGTCGACGACGAAGATACACAAAATGGCTAGAAAACAAGTCAACGTGAGTCCTAGGTAGAGATATGCGCCCCGGCCAGCTCCTGCCATGGCGGGCATTATAACACGCGCTACCTAGGTTCGCAATACAGCCCCAAGCTCCTGTGAAAGCCTTGCCAGGATTCCTTGTTGGACCTCGTCGATTTCCCTATCGGTCAGAGTGCGGTTGGGGGATTGGTAGACGACCCTGAAGGCGAGAGACTTTTTCCCTTGAGGTATCTGCTCGCCCATATAAAAATCGAAAAGCGACACCGACACAACCAGAGGGAACTGGCAGATTATGGAATAAATCTGTTGGTAGGTCACCTGTTCATCGACAAGTAAGGCTATGTCACGGCTGGCGCTGGGATATCTTGGAAGCGGGCGGTATGACATCCGGTGACCACCGACCAGATTGAGTAGTCCAGACAACTCCAATTCAATAAGATAGGTAGGCTCCGAGAGCTCAAAGGACTCGGCTACTTTGGGGTGAACCTCACCCACCACACCTAGCCTCTCCCGGCCTGCCACAACCCAGGCACATCTTCCCTCAAGCAAGGTATAATCGCTTCCCTTCTCAAAGCTTACTTCCAGACCTAACCTCGAGACAAGGGTCTCCACAACGCCTTTTGCCGTGAAAAAGTCTATATCCTCGGGCTCGCCCCGCCAGAACGACCTGAAACGATCGCCACTGATTACAGCACAGAGCGTTTCCTTTTCCTCAGGCAGGTCGCCGCTCCTGGGGAGGAAGACCCTTCCCACTTCGAAAAGGCGGATACTTCCCTCCCGGAACCTCCTGTTCCTAGCCAAAGTGCTCAGTAAGTTCGGGCGCAAGCTGGTGCGCAGGTACTCCCACTCCCGCGACATGGGATTGGCCAATCTCACAGGCATGGGTTCAGGTAAATCTGGTCCCGTTGTCAGCTTGTTCAGTGCCTCCAGGCTGGTTAGAGAGTAGGTAAGCACCTCCTGAAAGCCACAGCTGACCATGATATCCCGTACATTTTCTTTCAGTACTAGCATCGGGTTAGGCGCACATTTCGGTAACGGTGAACCAAGCATAGTGGCCGGAACCGTGTCATAGCCTATAATGCGGGCAACTTCCTCAACCAGGTCAGCAGGACAACTAACATCAGTCCGCCACCAAGGAGGAACCGCGCGGACATACGACTGGTCAGTGGTTTGCTCGCAAACAAAGCCGAGCGTTTCTAGCGTATCTGTTATCTGTCCCCCATCAAGGTCAACGCCGAGGAGACGCTTCACATCGCCCACAGGGAAAAGTATCGCAGTTTGCTCTTTCCTACCGGGGAAAGCATCGATCACTCCTGTCGTCGCACTCCCGCCAGTCAGCTCCATCATCATCTGCACGGTACGCTTTAATGCTATCAGGGGTAAATATGGACTAATACCTTTTTCGAAACGTAAAGAGGCTTCACTGCTCAGCCGCAAATTGTTCTTACCCCGATGAATCGCTGCCGGATTGAAATAGGCCGACTCTATTAGTACATCGGAGGTCTTATCTTTGACTTCGGTGTCAGCACCGCCCATGATGCCTGCCACCGCAACTGCCCTTTCGGCGTCAGCAATAACCAAGATGTCCGGACTCAAAACACGCGTAACTCCATCAAGGGTGGTAATGATTTCCCCTGGCAAAGCCCGACGTACGATTATCCGTTTCCCCCTGAGATCGTCATAGTCAAAGGCATGAAGCGGTTGCCCATATTCCAGCATAACATAATTTGTGATGTCGACGACATTGTTTATCGGGCGCATACCGCAAGCCAGCAACCGCTGCTGCAACCACCTGGGAGAAGGTGCCACTTTAACTCCCCTGACCAAAGCAGCACAGTATCTCGGGCACAGGTCTGGTTCGGCTATCTCTACTGAAATATAGGAGTCTATTCTACCGGCGGAGTCTGCTGCCACATAGGAAGGCTCTGCCAGGCGTACACTTTCGCGGGTAAGAGCGGCTATTTCCCGAGCAATGCCTATCACTGACAAACAATCTGGCCGATTAGGCGTTACCTCGATATCCAGAACAATGTCACCGAGGTATTCGGAAAGAGGTTCACCTACTGGGGCATCATCGGGTAATATCATTATTCCCTCGTGGTTATCGGAAATCCCCAGCTCCTTCTCCGAGCAAATCATGCCCTCTGAAACCACACCGCGAATTCTTGCTGTTTTTAGCTCCCTGATATCACCAGTATCAGGGTCTATGAGACGGGCGCCCAGCGAGGCAAAGGGAACCTTAGCACCGACAACCACATTTGGAGCACCACATACCACACGCTCCGTTCGCCCATTTAGATCGACTGTGACAAGCTTTAATCGGTCGGCATTCGGATGGGGCTCTATTTTTGTTATTCTACCGACAGTGACATTTGCCCACTCGCCACCAATGACCTGGATCTCGCTCACCTCCAACCCAGCCATGGTCAACCTGTCACACAACTCTTTAAGCGGCAAAGAGATGTCAACAAATTCTTTTAGCCAGCGCACAGGTACTTTCACAGCCGGTCCTCTGCTAAAACGCGCCTATCAAAACTGTTCCAGAAATCTCAGATCATTGCTGTAAAACAAACGTATATCGTCTACGCCGTAGCGAAGCATAGGAATGCGCTCCACCCCCATGCCAAATGCAAAGCCAGAGTATATTTCAGGGTCGATGTTGACACGCCTCAGGACTTCCGGGTGTACCATCCCAGCCCCCAGGATTTCTATCCAGCCGCTGTTACCACAAAGACGACAACCGTTACCCCGGCAAATGAGACAGTCGATAGCCATCTCTACACCAGGTTCCACAAACGGAAAATAGTCACAGCGAAAACGGCACCTTCTATCCTCGCCGAAAAGCCGACGGACAAATTCAAAGAGGGTACCTTTCAGGTCAGATAGCGTAATGTTTCTGTCCACCGCCAGCCCTTCCACCTGGTAGAACATCCATTCATGGGTGGCATCTGTAGCTTCATATCTGTATACCCTGCCCGGAGCTATTATCCTTATCGGTGGTCTCGATTTCTCCATTACCCTGATCTGGACGGGCGATGTGTGCGTCCTAAGGAGCATCGGCCGTTTGCCCTCGGCATTAGCAAAATCTACCCACAAGGTAGCGAACATGTCACGGGCGGGGTGTTCCTCCGGCATGTTAAGGGCTTCGAAATTGTAATAGTCCCACTCAACCTCCGGACCTTCCACTACCTGGAAGCCCATGCTTACAAAAATCTCACAGATCTCGCGTAGTGTCTTGGTTGTGGGGTGTAAGCGCCCCAGTGGCACCCTCCTACCTGGCAGGGTGATATCTATACTGCCGCGCTGCAGAGTAAGAGATAACCTGTCTTCCAGCTCCCTCCTCTTCTCTGCCAACCTGGCCTCCAGGGTCAGCTTTGCCTGGTTGGCCTTTGCCCCGACAGTTCGCCTCTCTTCTACAGGTAAACTAGATATGGAACGCAGGATTTGTGTCAGGGTGCTTTTTCTACCCACAAAGCGGACACGCCAGTCCTCCAGCTCCTTTAAATCAGTGACCTTATCCAGAGCAGACAGTGCCATGCGAAGGAGTTCGTCGACTTGTTCTAGCATGTCCAGCGGTAGCTCTAGCCTTTTATTTTGGCTAAAACTAAGGAAGCGAGTTTGGAAAATGTAGCTCGGTCACTAGTTGCTATTTCTGATAGCGTCTTTCGGTTGATTTGCAACCCAGCTTTTTTCAGTCCGGCAATAAACTGATTGTATTTGAGCCCACAATCCCTTGCTGCAGCATTGATACGGGTGATCCACAATCGCCTCATATCTGCCTTCCGCTCACGGCGATGGCAATAAGCATAGTGAAGAGCATGAATCATAGACTCGTGAGCACGGCGATACAGTGCATGCCTTGTTGACCGATGTCCCTTTGTAAGCCTGAGCACTTTCCGGTGCCGCTTCCGCGTGACTACATTGCTTTTAACTCTAGGCAAGACTTTCCTCCCTACTGCAAACTATTTCGAACCGTACGGTAAGAGCCTAGCTATCCGACCTATGTCTGAGCGATGGACAGGGATCATATCAGCATAAAGACGCTTTGTCCTGGGCGCTTTCTTGCGCCGTAGATGACTACTACCACCCTTCATGCGCAGCAGCTTGCCTGACGCAGTTATTTTGAAACGCCTCTTAGCACCTTTGTGTGTCTTTAATTTAGGCATTAGACCGTCTCCTGTACCTCGGCTTTCTTTAGTTGCTTAGCCGACACAGGTGATAACACCAAACTCATAAAGCGTTCTTCTGAGTTTGGTTCACCTTCGAGCCCGGCTATATCCTTCAGACTCTCAGCTACCCTCTGCAGTAATTTGAAACCCAGCTCTGGATGAGCGCTTTCTCTACCCCGGAAAAAGACGGTGACTTTTACTTTGTCCCCATCCTCCAGAAGTTTTCTGGCTATCCTGATTTTCGTTTCCAAGTCATGGTCCTTGACCCTAGGCCTGATGCGAATCTCCTTCAAGGCACTGCTCTTCTGGCTCTTCCGCGCCTTGCGTTCTTTCTTAGTCTGTTCATATCTGTATCTGCCATAATCAAGAAGCCGGCACACAGGCGGTGCGGCATTGGGTGCCACCTCCACCAGATCGAGGTTCCTCTCGCTGGCAATGCGTAATGCTTTCTCCAGAGGGAATATCCCTAGTTGTGCCCCAGTCTCCCCTATTAACCGTACCTCCTTCGCCCTTATCTCTCTGTTGATGCGCAGCTCCTTGGTAATGTCTGTCTTCACCTCCTTATCCTAAAACTGGGCCAGCAGACGAATGGAAATATATCACATCCCTAACAGGAAAATCAAAGCCCATGCGGAGATCTCGTTTTGACCACCGACTCTACCCTGTTCATGAACTGAGAAAGTGGCATCGCGCCTAGATCCTCGCCATTCCTTAAGCGCACAGCCACAGTGCTGGCGTCCAATTCTCTATCACCAACAACTAACATGTAGGGAATTTTCTCAAGCTGGGCTTCTCTGATCTTTGCATTCATCCTTTCAGGACTGTCATCCACCCGTACCCTGATTTTGTTTTCCTTCAGGATACCGGCCACTTTCACAGCATAGCCCAGATGACGGTCAGCTATTGGGATTATCACCACTTGAACCGGAGATAGCCAGACGGGGAAAGCGCCAGCATAATGCTCCACGAGACAGGCAGCAAACCGCTCCATACTCCCTAGAACAGTACGGTGGACCATGACAACCTGATGCGCGGTGCCATCATCGCCAATATAGTTTACGTCAAAACGCTGCGGGAGATTGAAGTCCACCTGGACTGTGGGGCCCTGCCACAATCGTCCCAAAGCATCTCGTAATTTGATATCAATTTTCGGGCCGTAGAACACCCCCTCTCCAGGGTCAATCTGATATGCTAGGCCCATCTGCTCCAAAACGCTCTTCAATGTCGCTGTGGCCAGTTCCCATATTTCCAGCGTTCCTGCATATTTCTCGGGACGTGTAGACAGAAGAAGTTCATAATCGCTGAAGCCGAAGGTACTCAGCATAAAGCGAGCTAACTCTACTACCGAAGTTATCTCAGCTTCCAGCTGGTCAGGACGGCAAAAGATATGGGCATCGTCCTGTGTGAAACCACGCACCCTGGCTAGACCGTGCAATACGCCGGACCTTTCGTACCGGTATACAGTACCCAGCTCGGCGTACCGCAGTGGCAACTCACGATAGCTACGAAGCCTCGTTTTGTAGATTAAGATGTGTCCTAAACAGTTCATCGGCTTGACAATATATTGCTGTCCCTCAACGTCCATCGGTGAGTACAAGTTCTCCCTATAAAAATCCCAGTGACCGCTTGTCTTCCACAGGTCCAGTTTGGCTATATGAGGAGTATATACAATCTCGTAACCCTGCTTCCTGTGCTCCTCTTTCCAAAAATCCTCAATGAGCTGCCGTATCAAAGCGCCTTTGGGATGCCACATTACCAGGCCCGGACCAGCCTCCTCATGGATGCTAAATAGGTCAAGATCTCTACCCAGTCTTCTGTGGTCGCGTTTGCCCGCCTCTGCCAGACGAGATAGATAGTCTTCGAGTTCTTCCTCTGTCTCAAAGGCAACTCCATAAATCCTCTGCAACATGGGGCGTGTCTCATCGCCACGCCAGTATGCTCCAGCTATATTCACCAGCTTGAAGGCCCCGATCTCGCTGGTCACCTCTACATGAGGTCCTCGGCACAGGTCAATAAAAGAGCCCTGCCTGTATATAGTCACTTTGTCTTCTGGAATCTCCTCGATGAGTTCAAGTTTGTAGGGTTGATCAGTAAATATTTTCCGGGCTTCGTCCTTGGAAACTTCCTCCCTGAGGAACGGAACCGCTCTCGCTACTATCTCCCGCATTCTAGCTTCTATTTTCGAAAGGTCTTCCGGGACAAGTGCACGGGGTAGCTCAAAGTCATAGTAAAAGCCATCCTCGATTGCCGGTCCAATGCCAAATTTTGCCCCGGGGAAAAGCTCCTGTACAGCCTGCGCCATGACATGCGCAGCCGAATGCCTCATTCTCTCTAGTCTGGAGACCTTGTCCGCAACAGTCATGACTTTAGTATTGAAATAGTGTCACAGTGACTTTTAGCAAACCGTCCCATTGGGCCAGCAGCATAATATTATAAGCATGATCGCAACGTTGTTAGACCTCATTGGATATAAACAACATCATATTCGCCCGGTCCAGATCAGCCATCCAGATTGTCCATCAGGCTCTGCGGCGGCATTTTACCAGTGGTATAGTGATAGCGTCAACAAGAGGAATTGCGAAGCTCGAGACAAGACCACCAAACTGCTTCGTAGCAGCCTGGCTAAGGCACCGAAATGGGCTCGGCAGGATTCGAACCTGCGACCAACCGGTTATGAGCCGGCCGCTCTGCCGCTGAGCTACGAGCCCAGAAAAGTAGCTGATCTCTATCTATACTGCCAGGCCATCATAAAGTATACCATAGCAAAGTACGCAAAAGTAGCCCCACGATTGTGTCCAATCAGATGACCTGACATCACAAATTATAAGCCAAACGCACTCCGCGAACAAACAGGACATACACTTGACTCGAAATAAGTTTTTGCTATAAAATTAGCACTCAGATACTGAGATTGCTAATTATATAGTAATTGTGTGAGAGACCAGGAGGTGCAACGAGATGCCGATCTATGAATACGTGTGCCCCAAATGCAACCTGCGATTTGAATTGAGGCAGGGTTTTTCTGCCGAGTCTGTAGCTTCATGTCCCAACTGTCATAACGGGGCGCGGCGGTTGTTTGCTCCTGTCCCTATAATATTTAAAGGTCCCGGTTTTTACACCACCGACAACAGAAAGGAGAGCCCTGTAGAAAAAGAGCAAAAAGACAACAAAGAGGGGAAAGACTGACCCGGACGATGTGTCAAAATGCCGGAATTTGCCATGACAAACACCGAGGGAGGGTATCATGAACTGCCCCGTATGTGGCAAGAAGGCGGTCGCAAGGCTCTATTATTGCGCCAAATGTGCAGTCTATGTGCATGTTGATTGCTGGAAGAAACACGCTGCGACCCATAAGAAGTAACTTATCTACAGCTCCATAACAAAGCCCAACGTATGTCACCAATCGACAATTATGGTGCAAATATTCCCAGCGAGACCGATAGTATAAAGTACTTGCCTGTTCGCCATCCTTGTGTTACACTCAAACC
>FWPV01002680.1_pt1 | contig 42751 bp, 37 predicted proteins | sample 2228371 | NCBI WGS metagenome assembly FWPV01 (sample SAMEA103939776, study PRJEB20133) | metagenome
TATGTTTTGGCTCACAACAAAAGATTACACGAGAAAGGTCATTTTTGTCTCTATAGCCGCTACTTTAAGAAAGCCCTGGACTTCAGGGCATCGAATATTGACTAGCATATGTATGGGGTGTATAATTGTCCTTCGGCATTATTTCAAAAGCAACAAGGGAGATCAAGTCTATGAGCAATGAAAGCGCACCTGAAAGCGCGATTCAGGTAAAACAAAAATTCACTGGAACGGTGAAAAAAATCACGTTGGCGGGGGCGCTGATTGATATCGGACAGGACAAGCCGGGTGTTGTCCACATTTCGCAGATCCGCAAAGAAAGCGTCAATAAAGTAGAAGACGTGCTTTCAGAAGGTCAACAAGTGGATGTGTGGGTGCGCCGTGTCAAAAGCGACCGCATTGAACTGACCATGATCGAGCCGCTCGCCTACGAATGGAAAGACATCAAGCCAGAAACGATCGTCAAGGGCAAGGTTGTCCGCATCGAAAGTTATGGTGTGTTTGTAGATTTTGGCGCCGAACGCCCCGGCATGGTGCACGTCAGCGAGCTGGCGCATGGGTATGTTAAATCCCCCAGCGATGTAGTCAAAGTAGGCGACGAAGTCGAAGCCATGGTGCTTGAGGTAGACCGCCGCAAAAAGCAAATCCGCCTGAGCATGAAGGCAATTGCGCCCAAGCCAGAAGAAAAAGAAGAAGTGCTCGAAATGCCCAAGCCTGAGCGCAAAGGTAAGGGCAAAGGCAAGCGCGGTAAGCAACAGCCAGACTTCGAAATGGCAGAAGAAGAAACGCGCGAACCCGAACTGACCGCCTTCGAAATTGCCTGGCAAGCCGCGCTGGCCCGTCAAAACGCCAAGCATGCTACCAAAGGCAGCAAAAAGGTACGCGCCAACAGCAAAGAACAAGACGAAATTCTCAGCCGCACGCTGGAAAAGCGTTTGCCCACCGGCGGCTAACAGCCATAAAAAAAAAAACGGGATGCATAAACCAGGCAGCCCGTTTTTTTTGCACAAAGCGCGCTACACCCACTCCCATTGACCCGACTTGAGCGCGCCTGAAATGGGCTCGCCTTTGTTGTTGGTCATCACAATACGCATGGTCAATGGCTGATTGGTTTGAATGGCATGCAAAATGCGCTCAACCTCAATGCGGCTCAGCGGCACTTTCAACCTGCGGCTGGTTTTCCATTCTTCCCCATCGCGCTCGCCCCATACCAGGTAAATGAACTGGTCGCCAGGGCTGCCCTGCACGACCGGGCCGCTAAAACGCGCGGTATCACCGTCTATCTGCACCTCCAGGGTAAACATAAAACGCGCCTGGCGCATAGAGCAAGCTACATCTTGCTTGACTTCGCGTTTTTCCTGAATACCCAGGCGCAAATTGTTATAGTCTGGCATGCGGTAATCGGGCAAATCAACACATTCCAGGTCAAAAGAAACCCCTTTTTTCTCGGACATAGCAAACTCCTTCTAGCGGTCAGGCATCTCGCGTAAAAACTTTGTTTACTGAAAAAGCGGGCTATTTTGTCGCGAGATAGTGATAAAAATGACCGGCGCTACGAGGATAAGGCATCAAAATATGACCAGCATATTTTCGCAAGAGACATTGACACAAAATAAAGCGCGCCCGCCCAGGTTGTCTGTAAAAAAACAATAGAGATTATAGCCATGCGGCGGTTAATCCGCAAGCACGTGCCAAGTCAGGGCTTTCCTAAAATCCGGAATCATGTCACTGCGAGGCGCTTTTCGCCGAAGCAGTCTCCACTTAAAACGGGCATGATTGGGGGCCCAGAGGGATTGCTTCGGCGCACAAATCGCTCCTCACAATGACAGTTCACCACTCCATGTCAAGTTGACAAGCAAAACAAATGTTGATAATATTCATCCAGATTTTTATCCTTTCAATACTGGTTCAGGAGATGCATCCATGCTGCAGGAAATTGATACCCAATTGATTAGCATTTCTCCAGCCGCTGCACAGGCTGTACAAGACATCATCAACCAGCGCCAACTGGAAGGCTACGCCCTGCGCGTGTTTGTGGCAGGCGGCGGTTGCTGCGGTGTTCAGTTTGGCATGGCGCTGGATAACGTCACCCGCGAAAATGACAAACTGTTCGAAAGCCAGGGGCTGCGCGTGGTGGTAGATGACCAATCCATTGACTATCTGCGTGGGGCTTCCATCGAGTTTGTCAATGACCCGGTGCGCGGCGCAGGGTTTGTCGTCAACAGCCCGGTTGCCAGCCAGGGCGGCTCTTGCGCTTGCGGCAGCAACAGTAAATCCGAAGAGGGCGGCTGCGGATGCGGCGGCGGATCGTGCGGCTGCGGCGGACACTAAACTAACAAAAAAAGAGACCGGCTAGACCGGTCTCCTTTTTTTCAGGCATCCACACCCATCAGCGCCCACGCAAGAAGGAAATAAACGCGCCAAAAATACCAAGCGCCCCCAAACTGACAATAATCAACCCAAGCGGCACGCCGCCAGAAGAGGCAGCCGATGGCGCAGGCGCAACGAACGTAGGCACAGACACAGGCGCAGGCGGCGTAAACGTAGGCAAACGCGTAGGCGTAGCCGGGACAATGAACGCCGCAGCCAGGGTGGGGTCAATGGCAATCGTGGCAACCGGCGTAGGGGTGGGCGGGGGTTCCACAATTTTCAACCGCGCCCCAGGCGAAAGACTGACCAGCGGCGCATATACCCAGCCCACGTTGCCAGGCACGCCCAGATATTCGATTTGAATCCATTCGCCGCCCGGCGAACGCCCCAATGCAGGCGCAACCTGATTGGGCAACAAAACGCCAATCTTGGGGTAAAAGTAAGAACTTGGCCCGGCGCGCACGTTAATCGGGTCCGGATTGGTTACGGTAATGAACGGCCCCATCGGGGTACTGGTCACGGTTGGCACCGAGCCGGTTGGCTGCTGAGCCGCAACAGTGAGCGGCGCGTTCACCCACAGGCTGCCCACGATGGCAACTAACAACACAAGCGCGAACACGCTCAGTTTTTTGAAAGGTCTGGGCTGCAACATTTGGTTCGAAATCCCGTAAAGATAAATCAAAGCGAAATCGGATTATAATCTAAATCATGAATCAACGGATTTTTCATGGTCATCATATCTCCCCAGCCGATTTTTCCCAGGCGCTGCTGGCCACTTTCAATCGCGGCAACTGGCGCGCCCAGGTATTGGGCAGCGGCGATAAAATGTCGGTGCAAATAAGCACACGGCCAGGCGTAGCCAGCGGCGGGCAGACGGCCCTGAGCATCAACATCTTCAAAACCAGAGAGGGCGTGATGGTCGAAATGGGTCAGCAAGCCTGGCTTGGGGTGGCTGCCAGCCTGGGGCAAACTGCCCTGGCAACCCTGAAAAACCCGTGGAATCTGATTGGACGATTGGACGACATTGCTCAGGACATTGAAAATCTCCAAATTTCAGAAAAAGCCTGGGAAGTGATTGAACGCACTGCGCGCGCCCTGGCTGCCTCGCACGCCCTGAGCGAACGCCTGGCCCGCCTGACCTGCGAATATTGCGGCACCGCCAACCCGGTAGGCGAACCCAGTTGCGTTGCCTGCGGCGCCCCAATGGGCGCTGCGCAACCACGCACCTGCTACCGCTGCGGCTTTGTGCTAAAAAATGCCGAAAAAAACTGCCCCAACTGCGGCGCGCCAGCCTGATGTAACCTCAGCACGCCATCATCATCGCTGCATTTATAGACTTTATCAGTAATGGTGTACTTACGCACCGTCCCGAAGGTTTATTTCAAGAAATCAGAACGCCTGACAACAACCTTCGGGACGTTTTTTCTAATTTCCGATAAAGTCTGTTGTGCATCTGCGAACACAAATTATAATAACTACTGTTATGCCAAAGGTAAACACCTTTTCACCATGGACAAAATGCTATGAGCCTTTCGCTTGATGAAATCGAAAAACGGCTGAAAGTATTGGTCGAAGGGCATTTGGTTCAGTTTATTCCTGGTCAAAAGTTCTATGATAGTCTGACCCGTCAATTAGCCCTGGCAGTCAAGTCAAACATCAGCACCAACCAGTTTGGAAAGACTGCGCCAGACGTTTTTACGTTCATCGTCAACCCGCGCATTGCCGAAGACTGGCAAAATAACGCCCTGGTTATCAGCAAACTGGGGGAAGTCATTCAGAAAATTGCCAGCGAAACCGGCATGCAAGTCGAATCTCAACCCACCATTAGCATCAGCCCCGATAAATTATTGCCAGCCGACGAAGTGCGGGTGTTGGCGTCACAGCGCATGCAAAAAGTGGCAGAAACCCAATCTATCGAAGACCAGCCGCCCGCCGAACCAGAGATCCCACAAAACGCTTTTCTCATCATCAATGGCGTCAAGGTCTTCCCACTCAATGAAACTGTAACCAACATTGGGCGACGCATGGACAACCACCTGGTGTTGGACGACCCCCGCATTTCGCGCTACCATGCGCAAATTCGCGCGCTCAATGGGCGGTTTGTGCTGTTCGACCTGAACTCTACTGGCGGCACATACGTTAATGGGCAACGCATCACCCAAACCATTCTTTACGCCGGTGATGTCATTTCTCTGGCCGGGCTGCCAATTATCTTTGGACAGGATAATCCCCCCATCGGCGCGCGCCAGAGCGATACCCAACCGAACTCGCCCATCTCCAGCGAACGGCCCACCGCGGTGCTGCGCGAACAAACCGACGACTAACCCCCATGAGCGGGATTGTCATCCTGATACTGCGAATCCTGGCCACGCTCAGCCTGTTTGTCTTTACAGGTTGGGCGCTCTATTTGCTCTGGCACGATCTGAAAATTCAGGGCGCGCTGCTCAGCGCCCGTAAAGTGGCGCCACTCTCACTGAGCATTCAAGCGCCTGGTCAAGCGCCAAAAACGCAACACTTCACCCAGCCCGAAATCATCATCGGGCGCCAGCCAGAATGTGATTGCGTACTGAGCGATGATACCGCTTCGGCGCATCACGCCCGCCTCAGTTTCCATCACAATCAATGGTGGGTCGAAGACCTGCAATCCACCAACGGAACTAAACTCAACGATAGCCGCATCAACGTACCCACGGTTATCATTTCGGGTGATGTCATCACCTGCGGGCACACCCACCTGACTGTCCACCTGATCAAAGAAACAACCAGCGCGCCCATCACACCACGCTAAACCATCAAGGAGTATATTACCCATGACAGAACCTATCGCCTTTGCAGTCATCGGCGGCTCAGGGCTATACGCCATGCCCGGCCTGACTGACACCCAGGAACACGACATAGACACCCCCTTTGGAAAACCGAGCGCCCCTATTGTGGTGGGTCGCCTGGCAGACAAACGGGTGGCCTTTCTGGCCCGGCACGGCATCGGACATCACATCACCCCCAGCGAGGTAAACTACCGGGCCAACATCTACGCCCTCAAGACGTTGGGTGTAACCCGCGTCGTCAGCATCAGCGCGTGCGGGTCACTGCGCGAAGATTACGCCCCCGGGCACATCGTCATCCCCGACCAGATATTCGATTATACGCATGGGCGGGCGCGCAGCTTCTTTGGTCAGGGGCTGGTTGCCCACGTGGGCGTCGCCGATCCCTTTTGCGCCGATCTCAGCGAGCATATCGCCGCGGCGGTCCAAACAACCGGGGCCAGCCTGCATCGCGGCGGTACATTCATCACCATCGAAGGTCCGCGCTTTTCAACCAAAGCCGAATCTAACACCTATCGCGCCTGGGGCATGTCCATCATTGGCATGACCGCCTCGCCAGAGGCTTTTTTGGCCCGCGAAGCCGAAATGTGCTACGCCACCATGGCGCATGTGACCGATTACGACGTCTGGCATACCAGCGCCGAACCCGTTACAGTAGAAATGGTCATTCGCACGCTCAACCACAATACCGAAATTGCCCAGCAAGCCATCCGCAGCCTGGCAGAAAACCTGCCCGAAACGCGCGCCTGCGCCTGTGAACATGCGCTATCCACTGCACTGATTACCAACCCGGCGGTTATCCCCGCCGAAACGCGCGCGCGCCTCGCGCTGCTGACGCAAAAATACCTCCCATAAACACACTGCCCCTGCTCGTCCCTGCTCAAACCCAAAAACGCCTGCTGGCGCTGGCGTTCATTTTCCTTTTCCTTCAAGCCGTTATTCTAACGCTCTCGCCCGCCGGGCGCGAACGCACCTGGGAAGCCGAACTGCGCTTCAATCACTGGCCTGCGCTCTTCATCTGGAGCGCCGCCGCCGCATGGGTGCACACCCACATACGCAAGCGCCTGCCAGATAGCGATCCCTTTCTCTTTCCGATAGGGGTATTGCTCAGCGGCTGGGGGTTGCTCATCATCTATCGCCTGGCGCCCTCGTTTGGGCTGCGCCAGTCCATCTGGATGCTGGTCAGCCTGGGGTTGGTTGCCCTCACCCTGCGCCTGGCTTCGCCTTTAGAATGGCTAAAGCGCTATAAATACCTGCTGCTGACAGGCGGGCTGGCGCTCACTGCGCTGACCCTCGTACTGGGCAGCAACCCGGGCGGGTTAGGACCGCGCCTGTGGCTGGGATGCTGCGGCATCTTTCTGCAGCCCTCCGAGCCGCTCAAGTTGCTGCTGGTCGCCTACCTGGCGGCTTACCTGTCCGACCGCCAACCGGTTCACCTGCGGTTTTTGCCCATCATTGGCCCAACGGTTATCGTTATTGGGCTGGCCTTGCTCATTTTGCTCATCCAGCGCGACCTGGGAACAGCGTCCATTTTCATTTTTTTGTATGCCGCGATGCTGTTTTTAGCCACAGGCAAACGGCGCATTCTGGTCATCACGCTGGTTGGGCTGGGCGCGGCCGGGCTGATTGGCTACTTCTTTGTGGATATTATCCAACAGCGCATCCTGGTCTGGCTTAATCCCTGGCGCGACCCGAGCGGCAATGGCTATCAAATTGTGCAGTCCATTTTTGCCATTGCCAATGGCGGCTTCTTTGGGCGCGGGTTGGGCATGGGCAGCCCAGGGCTGGTGCCAGTGGTGCATTCCGATTTTATTTTTTCCGCGCTCATCGAAGAAGGCGGGCTGCTGGCCGCGGCAGCGTTCCTCACGCTGCTGGGCATTTTACTTCTGCGCGGACTGCGCATCGCCTTGCACGCCACAACTTCATTTCATCGCCTGCTGGCCGCCGGGCTGACGGCATATCTGGGCGCGCAAAGCATTCTCATCATGGGCGGCAACTTGCGCCTTTTGCCGCTTACGGGGGTAACGTTACCGTTCATGTCCTATGGCGGCTCCTCGCTGCTCACGGCCTGGCTGGCCATGTTGGCTTTGTTGATTATCAGCAACACCGAAGAGCAAGAAGCCGCGCCACTTCACAACCCCGCCGCATATACCTGGCTGGGAGGCTTGCTCGCGCTTGGGATGGGCAGCGTTCTGGCGGCAGCAACCTGGTGGGGAATCTGGCGCGCGCCAGAATTGCTCTTGCGCACCGACAACGCCCGCCGTGCTATCGCCGACCGCTATGTGCTGCGCGGCAGCCTGCTCGACCGTAACGGGAAACCCATCAACATCACGACCGGCAACCCAGGGCGTTATCAACGCGAATACCTCTACCCAGCCCTGGCCCCCGTAGTCGGGTACACGCACCCTGTTTTTGGACAAAGTGGATTAGAGGCCGGTTTAGATGACTATCTGCGCGGGCAACGCGGCAACCCGCTGACAAGCCTCTTGTGGGAAGACCTGCTCTATGGCACGCCCCCGCCGGGGCTAAATGTGCGCCTGAGCCTGGACCTGACGCTGCAAACCCTGGCCGATAACTTGCTGGGTGAAGAGCAAGGCGCAGTAGTGTTGCTAAATGCGCATACCGGCGAAATTTTGGCTATGGCATCACACCCCGCGTATGACCCCAATCAACTGGACACGCTGGGGTCCACGCTGCTTTCTGACCCCAATGCGCCGCTGCTCAACCGCGCCACACAGGGGCAATATGGCTTTAGCCTGCTGTGGGACATCTACCTGGCGCTCAATGCTGAAAGAAATCTGATACCCGAAGCAAGCGTAAGCAGATTTTACGATGCACTCGGCATGTTCAGCGCCCCCAACCTGCCAATGCCGGTTGCTTCGTCCCGTCAGCCCGATAACGCCGCCAGCGTGCTGCGCGTAAGCCCGCTGCAAATGTCCATCGCTGCCGCCACCCTGAGCAACAATGGACTGAGACCAACGCCTCAAATTGCCACCGCCGTCCAAACGCCGCTGGCGGGATGGGTTATCCTGCCAGACACTGACGCCACCCCTACCGGCTTAGACCGCCCCACCCTCATCAACGCCCTCAGCCGCTACGCCTTGCCCGAAGCGCCCTTTTGGGGGCGCACCACGTACGAAATCATCAACACCGCAACCCAAGGCGGCTCGTGGAACTTTTTGGGCGGTACACTGCCCACCTGGGGCGGCACCCCGCTCGCCGTTGCTGTCGTTATCGAACAACCTGAGGGCCCAACGCCCGAAGCCCGGTTGCGCGCCCAACAAATTGGCGTGCGGCTCATGCAATCCGTCCTCACACCGTGAAAAACGCACGCCCCATCAAACAAAATGCCCCGGATATTCTCCGGGGCAAAATGTTCAACCAACAGAAGGATTAGTCTTTGGCGCTATAGCCAGGGCCGCTGGAATAAAACGCGTAGTTTTGCTGGATGTCTGGGGTCAGGTCTACGGTTTCGCCAGCGCTAAGTTGCTTGACGCAATCGAGAACAACGGGCTGACCGTGATGGTTGGTGCCTTCATAGTGACCGGTGAGACCAATCCGGCTAATGTACTCGCCGCCCTTGGCGGTGTAGGCAGCCGGGACTTCATCTTCGGGAAAGATAGCCGCGTAGGGGCATTCCGGAACGCACGCGCCACAATCAATGCAGGTGTCGGGGTCAATGTAATACCACGGCCATTCTTCAACGGGCTTTCCGGGCGTGATGCACTCGACGGGGCAAACTTCAACGCACCCGCTGTCGCGCAGACACAGGCTGGTAATGATGTGGGTCATAAGGGTTTCCTCCTGTAGGGGGTAATAAAAGAAGCCAGATAAAGTTATTATATCTGGCTTCCAACGGTTATGCAATTAGAAAATGCACGATTAGATTAGAATCGGCGGGCAACTTCAGACCAGTTCACCACATTCCACCAATTGGTCACATATTCCGGGCGGCGATTCTGATACTTGAGGTAATAGGCGTGCTCCCATACGTCAATGCCCATCAAAGGCGTCAGCCCATCGGTAAGCGGGTTGTCCTGGTTCGCGGTGGAAACAATCGCCAGGCCGCCATCCGTCTTTTTGACCAGCCAGGCCCAGCCCGATCCAAAGCGTCCATTGGCAGCCTTTTCAAATTCGGCTTTGAAGGTATCGAAACTACCAAAAGTATCGTTGATGGCGTTTGCCAATGCGCCGGTAGGCGCGCCGCCCGCGTTGGGGGCCATAATTTCCCAGAACATGGTGTGATTCCAGTGCCCGCCGCCATGATTGCGCACCGCGGTGCGGATGTCTTCTGGGACTTCGTTAAGTTTTACCAGCAGGTCTTCCAGAGACCAGTTGCTGAGTTCGGGGTGCTTTTCGAGGGCAGCATTAAGGTTGTTGACATACGCGGCATGATGTTTGCCGTGATGAATGGTCATCGTCTGGGCATCAATGAATGGTTCCAATGCATCCACAGCATAAGGGAGCGGGGGCAGTTGAAAAGCCATGTGAAGTCCTCCTGAAATGGTCTGAAATGGGATTGATTTGGCGATTGTAGCCAGCCGGTTTTATAATGTCAACCAGGAAGGCCAAAATTCTTATAATATTATAACAAATATTAAGTATATTACCGAACTATTCTTTACGGGTCAGGTGACACATTCCCCAACGCCAATAAACCACACAAAGAGGAATTTTATGCGCCGATTACCCCATCCTTTCATCCTGCCGCTGGGCATTGTTGGCGGCATTCTGGCTGTTTCTACAGCCTCCGTATTCATCCGGTTTGCCCAGCAAGACGCACCTTCGCTGGTGATTGCGGCTGCGCGCCTGAGCCTGGCCAGCCTCATCTTGAGCCCGGTTGCGCTCACCCGCTTTCGCGCCGAACTGGCTGCGCTCACACAACGGGAGTGGCTGCTGGGCGCGCTTTCGGGGCTGTTTTTAGCGTTGCATTTCGCCGCGTGGATTTCTTCGCTCGAATACACCAGCGTTGCCAGTTCGGTTGTGCTGGTAACCACCACGCCGCTATGGGTTGCGCTATTTGCGCCGATTTTCTTACGCGAACCAATGACGCGCGTTATACTGGCGGGCATGTTGCTGGCGCTAACGGGCGGCGTCGTCATTGGGCTGAGCGAGGTCTGCAGTTGGGAAACCGGTCTGATGTGCAATCTGGCAGGGCAATCATCCTCCTCTGGTCAGGTTTTTTGGGGTAATTTTCTGGCGCTGAGCGGGGCCTGGATGGCTGCCGGGTACATTATGATTGGGCGCAGCGTACGCGCCAAAATGTCTTTAGTGCCATATATTTTCGTTGTTTACGGCATGGCAGCCATTGTGCTGATTATGCTCATGTTTGGGGCAGGGCAATCTCCCCTGGGATATGCGCCCCAAACCTACGGCTGGATGCTGGCGCTGGCGATTGTGCCGCAATTGCTTGGGCACTCCACTTTCAACTGGGCGCTTGGCTACCTGCCTGCTTCGCTGGTCTCTATCACCCTGCTGGGCGAGCCGATTGGGTCAATTATTCTGGCTTACTTCTTGCTAAGTGAAAGCCCAACACTGCTCGAATTGCTCGGCGGCGCACTGATTTTGGCCGGAATTTATGTAGCCTCGCAAAAAACGGATAAGCGCATGGCTGCTGAAGAAGCCAGCATTGCCGAATGATGAAAAAAGAAAGTACGCCTGAGGTTTTTGCAGCGTCTCAGGCGTACGGCGTTTTCTAACAAAGATTTTTTAGAACGGGTTGGTTACAGAATCTGAATTGGGGATAATCTTTTTGAACCGTCCCGAAGGCTTTGGATGGGCAATTTGAAGGGTCGTAATCAGCCTTCGGGACGGTTATCTCGAACTGAACAAATTTACCGCTGGTAAAGGTAATTCAGTTCCTTAATCCGGCGCAACAGATCGTCGCGCAGGGCGTCGTGCGGCATGCGCCAGGTCCAGTTTCCGCCCAGCCTGCCAGGGAAGTTCATGCGCGCGCGCGTATCCTGATTCAGAAAATCCTGCATGGGGGCCAGCGCAAAGACCGCCACCGAAGCCCAAATGGTGCGAATGCTATCGGCAACAAAGTTCTGGCCATCCACTCCCATATAGCGCAGCGCAAAGTCACGCTCCTGGGCCGAAGCCGACTCAAACCAGCCACGCATGGTGTCGTTATCGTGTGTGCCGGTGTAAACCACGCAGTTTTCGGTGTAATGATGGGGCAGGAAGGGGTTATCTGGCCCAGAAAACCCGAACTGGAAAATTTTCATGCCGGGCAGGTTGAACGAGTCGCGCAGCTCGACCACGTCGGGGGTGATTTCGCCCAGGTCTTCGGCAATGATGGGCAGGTCGCCCAGGGCGTCACGCAGGACATTGAAAAAGTCGGCCCCGGGGCCAGGCACCCAGCGCCCCTTTTCGGCGGTTGGCGCGCCGCCAGGCACTTCCCAATAGCCGGCAAATCCGCGGAAGTGATCGAGACGCACAATATCCACCAGGTCCAAAACCGCCTTAAAGCGCGCAATCCACCACTTGTAGCCAGTGTACTTATGCACATCCCAGCGATAAAGCGGATTGCCCCACAACTGCCCGGTCGGCGAGAAGTAATCGGGTGGGACGCCTGCCACGACAGTTGGGTTGCCGCTCTCGTCCAGAAAGAATAAATCGGGGTGCGCCCAAACATCGGCGCTATCCATCGCAACAAAAATGGGCGCATCGCCAATAATCTGCACGCCCTTGTCGTGCGCATATTTGCGCAAGGCCTGCCACTGACGGAAGAACAGCCACTGACGAAATGCCTGGCGCGCAATAGACAAACGATAGGTCTGGCGGGCTGCTGCGAGCGCCTCTGGGTTGCGCTTGCGCAGGGGGGCGTCCCATTCAGTCCAGGGGCGGCCGCCGTGCGCGTCTTTGAGGGCCATGAACAGGGCAAAGTCATCCAGCCAGGCGGCCTGCTCGGCGCAAAAAGCGCGAAAATCGGCGCGCATGGCATCGTCGGCGTGTTGTTCAAAACGCGTGTAGGCTTTATCGAGCAGGGCTGGCTTCCAATTGAAAATGGCGCCAAAATCCACTTCACTGGGGTTCCACTGCGGCATGCCTGCCAGGTCTTCTTGCTGCAAAAAACCGCGCTCCAACAGAACATCTGGACTGATGAGGTACGGGTTGCCCGCAAAAGCAGAAAAACTCTGATACGGCGAGTCGCCGTAGCCGGTGGGCCCCAGCGGCAAGACCTGCCACAGTTTGCAGCCCGCCGCAGCGAGGAAATCTATCCAGCGATAAGCCTGCGGCCCCAGGTCGCCAATGCCATAGGGCCCCGGCAAACTTGTGGGATGCAACAAAATGCCAGAAGCGCGATTAAATTTCATAAGGTTGCCTCTTCGTTACAATGGTTTCGCCAGGCTGTACTACCGGCGCGTCGAAATCTGATTCGATAACGTCATTGGCAATGACCGCCCCGGGCAAAACGACCTGTCCGGGCGGCACGATGCTGTTCTTGCCTACCAGCACAAACGATGCGGGGGAGATGCTTTGGGCAAGTTCGAGCGATGGGCGCTTGCCAACCTGGCAATTCTCCCCGACCTGCACCCGCTTGTCAAGGATGGAACGGAGAATTTGCGCCCCAGAGCGCACGATTGAATCGGTGAAAATAATCGACTCTTCCACCACTGCGCCAGATTGAACCACCACGCCAGGTGAAAGCACGCTGCGGCGCACAACCGCGCCCGGCTGCAATACCACCCCACCCGATAACAGGCTGTCTTCGACTACGGCCCCGCGCTGCACACGCGCCGGGGGGCGTTCTTCGGTGCGGGTGTGAATGACCCAGCGGCGGTCGTTGAGGTCCAGGAGCGGCTTATCGTCCAGCAGGTGCATGTGCGCTTGCCAGTAAGTATCCACTGTACCCACATCTACCCAATAGCCAGAGTAAGGATAGGCAAAAACACGTACATTGGGGTCGCTAACCAGGGCGGGTAAAATATCGCGCCCAAAGTCGTGCGCAGAGCGCGGGTTGTAATGGTCTTGCCAGAGGGCTTTATCGAGCGTTTTCAGGTTGAAAACATACACCCCCATATTGGCCAGGTTAGATGGCGGGTTGGCGGGTTTTTCCCAAAATTCAGTAACGCGATAATCATCGCTGACATCCAGAATGCCAAAACGTGATGCTTCGGACGCCGGAACGCGAATGGTGGCAATGGTGACATCGGCCCGGTGGTCGCGATGAAAGGTAATAAGCGGGTCGTAATCCATGGCGTAAATGTGGTCACCAGAAAGCACCAGCACATAATCGGGATTGCCCTGTTTGACAAACGTAAAATTTTGTTGAACCGCGTCTGCCGTACCAACAAACCAATCGGTGCCAAAGCGGGCTTTGTAAGGCGTATAAATGCGCACGCCGCCTGAAAATTCGCGGTTCATTTCCCAGGGTCCGCCTGCGCCGATATGCTCGATAAGCGACTGCGGACGATATTGCGCCAGCAGAATGACATCATACAACCCAGAGTTGCAACAATTGGAAAGCACAAAATCTATGATGCGGTACTTCCCTGCAAAGGGGACGGCAGGTTTGGCCCGCTTGGCCGTCAGGATTCCTAAACGTGAACCTTCACCCCCGGCTAATATGACTGCCCGTGTCTTCATGCCACACCTCCTGCGGGTAGTAACGTCAGTTCGGGATAACCGTCCCGAAGGCTGATTTGTTGCTTGCGTCGCGCGCGAGGGGAAGCCTTCGGGACGATGAAAAGCCTATCCCAAATTCAGGTCAGTAGGTTTTGAAGCGCCGCCTAAGCGATAAGCGACTGGTAGAGTTTCAAATATTCCCGCGCCGATTTATCCCACGAGAAGTCTTGCGCCATGCCATTTTGCTGCAACGTGCGCCAGGTTGTCTTATTCTCAAATATTTGAATGGCGCGCCGCAGGCTTTCGGCCATGGCTTCGGGGCTGCGTCCATCAAACACAAAGCCGGTTTGGCCATCCTGCACGGTATCGCGCAGCCCGCCGGTCGAACGCACCAATGGGACACAGCCATAGCGCATGGCGATCATTTGCGAAAGCCCGCACGGTTCGTAACGCGAGGGCATTAGGAACAGGTCGGCTCCGGCGTAAATCTGGCGCGAGAGTTTGCCATCGTAGCGGATGATAGCGCATACCCGGTCGGGCAGGTCGGCTTCGAGATAGCGGGCGGCATCTTCTACGAAATCAACGCCTGTACCTAAAATGACAACCTGCCAGGGCAAATCAAGTATCAAACGCAGCGCATCGAGGGCAATATCTACGCCTTTTTGTGGGTCCATGCGGGTGACCATTCCCAAAAGCGGCACATGGGGGTCTTGCGCCAGTCCGCACCGGGTTTGTAAGGCGGTTTTATTGACGGCGCGTTTTTCGAGTGTGGTTGAGTCGAAGTTGGCAACCAGGGCAGTATCCTTCGAGGGGTCCCATAAGGCATCATCTATGCCATTGACGATGCCGGTAATCACTTCGCGTCGGGTGCGCAGGTAGGCGTCAAGTCCGGCGCCGAATTCGGGGGTGAGAATCTCTTGAGCATAGGTGGGCGATACCGCCACCAGCGAATCGGCCGCCCACAGCCCAAGCGCCAGCGGTACATGCTCGGCCCAATCGGGCAGGCTGCCATCCTTCACAGGCGGCAGACCGTAAGAATATAACGCCTCAGACGCACCCTTGCCAGTGTACACCAGATTGTGAATGCCAAGCACGGTGCGCGTGTTTTTGTAAAAATCGTCTGTGTCGCGCATCAATCGCAAGGCATATACAGCAGGAGCGGTATGCCAATCGTTGGCGTGAATGATGTCGGGTTGCCAGTTGAGCACGCGCGCCAATTCCAGTGCAGCCAGCGAAAAGAAGGTATATTTCGCACCATCGGACAGTGTGTTGGGGGTATAGACTTCGGGGTTGGTGCTAATGGGCTCTCCGGCAATCAGGTAAACCGGCACATCGCCAATGTTGAGGCTGAAGGCCTGGGCAGGCACATCGCCATCGGCGCGCGGAATGGTGAAAACAGCCTCACGCTTCAGGTCTAGCGTTTCGGTGCGAATGGCATCGTGAAACGGGATGACCAGGCGCACATCCAGCGTAACATCACCGCCCAGGCGGCGCAAAGCGCGCGGCAGCGAACCAGCAACATCACCTAAGCCGCCTACTTTGATAAGCGGATCGGCTTCGGCAGCAATGAAAAGGACGTTAATTTTTTGTTTCATAAAGTTATTGTACTAGAAAAGCAACTGAAATTTTGCCAGATGCGCATGCAATCGGTTGTCAGGACATTCATTCTATGTCACAATTGCGATAGAAATTTGCAAAATACAGACGGCGCCGACGTGCTTTATGCGAAAATTCACCCAATTTGAAGGAGAAAAACAATGAAAAAAACAACCTGGCTGGTACAGTTACTGATTGTACTTGCATTGCTTCTTTCGGCCTGCAGCGGCGCGCAACTGCCCGGCGCAAAAGAAACAGTCACGCTGCGCGCAGGCTGGCTAGGCTTCCCCGATACCCTTAACCCGGCGTATGCTTTTCTCAGCGAGGCCTATTCCATGTTTGACCTGATCTATTCAACCCTGGTGGTTGAAGCGCCCAGCGGCGAATATGTACCCGGGCTGGCCACGGAATGGGACGTCTCGGACGACGGACTAACCTGGACATTCAAACTGCGGCCGGGGGTCAAGTGGCACAACGGCGAGCTGCTGACTGCCGAGCAAATTGCCTGGAATATCAACACCTTCATCAACAACCCCGACGCCTGGGTAACGAACTCCAGCTACATCATTGGGTTTGTCGAAGCGCGGGTGCTAGATGCCAGCACCCTGCAAATTGAGACGGAATACCCAATCAGCAACATGGATTATCGGTTGGCTTTTCTCTACATCGTTTACCCGCCCGACTTCGAAGGCTTTACAACCCCTGAAGACTTGCAAAATTTCACCAACTTCAGCCCCATTGGCAGTGGCGCATTCAAAATTACGACGCTGGATAAAGACCAGCGCATCATCGTGCTGGAAACCAACCGCGATTTTTACGAAGGTCCGGCCAAAATTGACCAGATCATTTATCAAACCTTCGACAACAGCGATGCGCTGGTGCAGGCCCTTAAGGTAGGCGATATTGACCTGGCCGTAGAAGTGCCCGATAGCGCCTTCAACGCAGTTGCGGGGTTTGAAAACGTCAAAACTGTCTCGGTGCCGGGGCGCAACATCACTGAACTGATCCTCAACTCGGCCCCAGAAGACCACACCCCCACCCCCAACCGCAACCCGGCCATTCTCGACCCGGCCGTGCGGCTGGCGATTGAGACGGCAATCAACAAGCAAGACCTGGTAGAGGTGGTGCTTCAGGGCAACGGCGTGCCCGGCGTCTCCATTATCCCCCCTACGTTAGGCGGCGGATTCTGGTTCAATTCCGAAATTCAACCGGTGCAGTACAACCCGGCCGAAGCCAACCGCATTTTGGATGAAGCCGGGTATGTACGCGGCGCGGATGGCGTGCGCGCCAAAGATGGCGTGCGCCTGGAATTCCGCTTGCAGTTCCCATCCGACCAGTCCAGTTACCCACGCACCGCAGATATGATTGCCAACTTCCTCAAAGAGGTGGGCATCAAAGTCACCCCCGAAGCAGTGGACCCCGATACCCTGGTGGCAATCACCAACCCGCAGGCAAACTATGACATTGTCCTGTGGGGCTGGGGCTCAGACCCCGACCCCGACTTTATGCTGAGCGTGATGACCAGCGAGCAGTATATCGAAGGCGGCTGGAGCGACAGCGGCTACTCGAACCCGGAATATGACGCACTATACCTGGCCCAACAGCAGGAAACCGACCGCGATGCACGTCAGCGCATTGTTTGGGACATGCAGGCGATGATTTACAACGACCGTCCCTACATCGTGCTCTATCACGGCAACAACCTGCAAGCCTACCGCTCCGACCGTTTTACCAACTTTATCGAATCGCCCATCGGTATCGATTCGTTCTGGTCATACCTCGCGGTTGAGCCGGTCAAGTAAATTACAATACGGATAGATTTCCGCCATTCACTGATCGCAAATGGCGCAAGTTAATGCGCCAGACCGATAATTTCTACGCTCCCTGCTCTGCCGGAGGCTAAGCCTTCGGCAGAGCCCGAACACCACCATACAGGCCCATGTCCCGGCGCGATTACCTGCTGCGAAAACTAATGCTTTCTTTGATCACCGTTGCCGTTGTGGTGGTCATCAATTTTGTGCTGTTCCGCGTCTTGCCCGGCGACCCGGTACGGGCTGTCATTGGGCGCAATGTGCGCATTTCGCCCGAAGTGCAAGAAACCCTGCGCGTGCAATTTGGGCTGGATAAACCGCTGTTCTTCAACTTCCAAAGCGACAACTGGTTCGATAGTCAGTTTTTCAACACCATTGCGCAATGGGCGCAGGGCAACCTGGGCATTTCCTGGTCGTTACGCAAGCCTGTGACCGAAGTGCTGGGCGCAAAACTGGGCAACACGCTGCTGCTGATTGGGTTAGGACAAATCCTATCCATTGTTCTGGGCGTGGGGTTAGGCTTGCTGGCCGGTTGGAAGCGTAAAACCGCCATAGACCTGGGCGCGCTCATGTTTTCGCTCATCGCCTGGGCTATCCCCACCTTTTGGCTGGGAATCATCCTGCTGGCAGCAGGCAGCACCTGGTTTGGACTGCCCACCGGCGGCATCGTCAGCCCTGGCAACGTGGGCAAACCGCTTTACACCGTACTGCCCGACCTGGCCCGGCATCTCTTTTTGCCTACCCTTACGCTCACCATCCTCTACATGGGTGAATACATGCTCATCATGCGCTCTTCCATTCTGGAAGTGTTGAGCGAAGATTACATCCTGACCGCCAAAGCCAAAGGGCTGAGCACCCTGGACATACTGCGGCGGCATGCGCTCAAAAACGCCATGCTGCCCATCGTCACCATCATTGCCCTCAACCTGGGATTCACCGTCTCTGGGGCAATTTACATCGAAACAGTCTTCTCCTACGACGGGTTGGGCAAACTCTTTCAAACTGCGCTCACCAAGCAAGATTACCCCCTGCTGCAAGGCGCATTCTTGCTGCTGGCCGTGAGCGTGATTATTGCCAACATGCTGGCCGACATACTCTATAGCGCCCTCGATCCGCGCGTAAAGGCAAACTGACCATGCAATCACGCTGGCTTCTCTTCAAACGCAACGCATCCGATTTCTGGCGCGCCTTCAGCCGCAACCGGTTGGGCATAGCAGGCGCATTTCTGCTGGCAAGCGCCGTCATCGTGGCCATCAGCGCCCCGCTCCTCACGCCCTATTCCCCGCAGGAAATCATCCGCGATTCCAGCGGGCGCGGACTGACCTTTGCCCCACCCAGCGTGCACGGCCCACTTGGCACCGACGATGGCGGCCGCGATGTGTGGGCGCAACTAGTGTACGGCGCGCGCATTTCGCTTACCGTTGGTTTTTTGGCCGGGTTCATGGCTATGTTCATTGGCAGCCTGTTGGGCATATTAGCCGGATACTTTGGCGGGCTGACCGATACCCTGCTTATGCGCATTACCGACGTGCTGCTGGTTATCCCCGACCTGCCGCTGATGCTGGTGCTGGTGGCCACCTTGCGCCAGTTACAACTGGGCGTTTCGCCGCTGGTGGTGCTGATTCTGGTCATTGGGTTGCTTTACTGGACAAGCACCGCCCGCCTGATCCGTTCGCAAGTGCTAACCATCAAAGAACGGCAATTTGTTTACCGCGCCCACGCCATCGGCGCCGGGCATGTGCACATCATCCGCAAGCACATCTTGCCGCAAATCATGCCCCTCATTGTGGCCAACACGGTGCTTATTCTCTCTACCGCCATTCTGATCGAATCCGGGCTGGCTTTCCTTGGTCTGGGCGACCCCACCCAGCCCTCATGGGGCACTATGCTCAATTTTGCTTTCGACCGCAACGCCATCACCAATGGCGCATGGTGGTTCTACCTGCCGCCAGGGCTAGCCATCGTATGGGTCACGCTTGGCTGCGTGCTGCTAGGCAACGTGCTTGAAGAAATGCTCAACCCACGCCTGAATGCCCATCACCTGGAAGGCGAACAAAAAATTTCCGTGCAAAAGGGCGAACAATGAACCCAGCCAGCGAACCCCTGCTCAGCATTCGCGGATTAAGCGTGCAATTCACCAGCATCGAGGGCGAAACCGCCAACGCCCTGGAAGACGTCTCGTTCGATGTCTTCCAGGGCCAAACCCTGGGGCTGGTGGGCGAATCGGGCTGCGGCAAAACCACCACTCTGCTGGCAATCATGCGCCTGCTGCCTGTCACCGCGCGCATCACAGCCGGGCAGGTACGCTTTCGCGGCGTAGATTTGCTACAACTAAGCGAACGTGAAATGCGCGCCTACCGCTGGCGCGAATTGGCCATCGTCTTTCAGGGAGCCATGAACGCCCTCAACCCGGTCATGACCATCGGCGAGCAAATTGCCGAAGCCATTTTGCTGCACAACCTGGCAGACCGCGCCGCCGCCGAAAAACGGGTGGATGAACTGCTCGACCTGGTGGGCATTGCCACCGCACGAAAAAACCAGTACCCGCACCAATACTCCGGCGGCATGCGCCAGCGCGCCATGATCGCTATGGCCCTGGCCTGCCAACCCAGCCTGCTGTTTGCCGATGAACCCACCACCGCCCTGGACGTAATGATTCAGGCCCAAATTCTCGACCTGCTGCAAAACATTCAAAAAGAGCTGGGGCTGGCCATCGTGCTGGTAACGCACGACCTGGGTGTGGTTGCCGAAATGTGCGACAGCGTGGTGGTCATGTATGGCGGCAAAGTGGCCGAATATGGAACATCGGACGCGGTTTACAACGCCGCAGCGCACCCCTACACGCAGCGCCTGCTCGACGCCTTCCCCGACCTCAACCAACCCGCAGGCGCCCTGGCCACCATCCCTGGCGCGCCCCCACGCCTGAACGCCCTGCCCCCCGGCTGCCGGTTTGCCCCGCGCTGTCATCAGCGCTTTGCCCTGTGTGACCAAACCGCCCCTGCACAGACCGCCATCCCAGCCGCCCCACCCCATGCCCCGCATTGGGCCGCCTGCCATCTGCTCACCACCCGGCCGGAGACGTCCGCATGACCGCGCCCATTCTGACTGTACGCGACCTGCACAAACACTTCGAGGTGCGCCAAAGCCTGGGCGACTGGCTGCGCCGCAAACCGGCCAAAGTGATTCGCGCCGTAGATGGCGTCTCTTTCACGCTGGAACGCGGCGAAGTGCTGGCGCTGGTGGGCGAATCGGGCTGCGGCAAGACCACCATCGCCCGCACGCTCATCGGGCTAGAAACGCCCACCCGCGGCGAAATTCTGTTCCACGACCAGCATGTTGGCAAAGCCCCTGGCAGCAGCACCGCCTCGTTCATCAGCCTGAAACAGCTGCGCCAGCGCGCGCAAATCATCTTCCAGGACCCCTACGAATCCCTCAACCCGCGCGCCACCATCTTCGACACCGTGGTCGAACCCCTGGAAGTGCACGGCCTGGCCAAAGACCCGTCAGAACGCACCGCGCGCGTGCGCCGCGCCCTGGAAGACGCCGGACTGCGCCCGGCAGAAGATTATTTTTTGCGCTATCCGCACGAACTGTCTGGCGGGCAGCGTCAGCGCGTGGTCATTGCCGCCGCCCTGGTGCTGGAGCCGGAACTGATTCTGGCAGACGAGCCGGTTTCCATGCTGGATGTCTCTATCCGCGCCGAAATCCTGAACCTGCTCAACGCCCTGCGCAGCGAGCGCAACATCAGCATCATCTTCATCACCCACGACCTGGGCACCGTCAGCAGCCTGGCCGACCGCCTGGCCGTGATGTACCTGGGGCGCATCGTAGAAATTGGACCCACCGCTCAGGTACTGCGCAACCCCCAACACCCCTACACCAGAGCCCTGTTATCGGTTGTGCCTGTACCCAACCCGCGCCTGCGCCGCCCGCGCCTCATTTTGCAGGGCGAAACCCCCAACCCAATCGCCATTCCAACCGGTTGCCGGTTTCACCCGCGCTGCCCGGCAGCCACCGAGGCCTGCCAGCGCACCGACCCGAATTTTGTACAAGTGACGGAAAACCATCAGGCGGCATGCCTGTTAGTGTAAAATTATCCAGTCATCCGAAAAACGCCTGCCCAATCATACCAGGGTCATCGCCTGCCTACACCAAACCCAAGGAGTGCGCCATGAAACATAGCGAAGCAACGTTTAGCGGGCCACAAGGTCTGCGCATTTACTACCAAACCTGGCAACCCGAAACGCCCCCCAAAGCCGCCGTGCTGCTGGTGCACGGGCTGGGAGAACATGCCGCGCGTCATCGCAACACCATTCAGCGCCTGGTTGAAAATGGATACGCCGTTTATGGCCCCGACCACATCGGGCACGGCAAATCGGAAGGGATGCGCGCCTATATCAACCGCTTCAGCGACCTGACCGGCCCGCTCGATGCGCTGGTGGGCATCATCCGCGCCGAATTGCCCAACGCGCCGCTCTTTGTGCTGGGTCACAGCCTGGGCGGGCTGATTACCGCCTATTACCTGCTGGATAACCAGGATAAATTCAGCGGGGCGGTGCTCTCCGCGCCAGCCGTAAAAGCCGGAGATGACATCAGCCCGGCGTTGATTACCATAAGCAGGATACTCTCGGCAATCACCCCCAAAATGGGCGTGCTGGCGCTTGACCCCAAGGGCATCTCGCGCGACCCGCAAGAAGTCGCCGCTTACGTCAACGACCCGCTCAACTTTCACGGCAAAATTCCAGCCCGCATGGGCGGCGAAATGCTCACCGCCATGGCGCGCGTCACAGCCGAGGCGGGGCGCATCACCCTGCCGCTGCTCATCATTCAGGGCAGCGCGGATGTGATGGTCAACCCCGCCGGGGCGCAAATGCTGCACGACCTGGTCAGTTCAAGCGACAAAACGCTCAAGGTGTATCCCGGCTACTACCACGAGATGCACAACGAACCGCCCGACGAGCGGGAAAAGGTCTTTAGTGACGTTCTGGCATGGCTGCACGTCCACCTGCCCTGACCATACCAGGGCATCTTGTGCGCTGCATCATCCTGCTGCCCAATTTTGAATAGAGCATCGCCCTCAAGATCGCGCGTAGCCTAATCAGGAATTTATGCTCAGCCTGGCCTTGATCATCGCCCTGTTTGTGCTCGCCAACCTGGCCTATGGGCACGCATTCTTGTGCCTGGCGGGTGCGCAATCCCCCGCCGGGCCAATTCCCAACTTCCTCACCGGGCTAACGCTAACCACTGCACTAGCCGCAGCGCTTTCCCTGTTCATGCCGCTGGGCGCACAGTCGCTGGCGGTCATCGCTCTGCCCGCCCTGGCGGTCGCGGCCTGGCAGGCGCGCGGCCTCGCCATACCCCGCCTCTCAATCCCTGCCCCGGTCTGGGCTTTGCTGGCGCTCTTTTTATTGGCAGTTCTGCACAATGCTACCCTGCCCGTAGTCAACTTCGACACCGGGTTGTACCACGCACAGGCCATCCAGTGGCTGGAGAATTTCCCCGCAGTGCCGGGGTTGGCCAACCTGCACGGGCGGTTTGGGTTCAATTCCAACTGGCTCGTGGCCAACGCCTGGACCAGTCTCAGTTTCCTCCGCCTGGCAGATTTCCACATCGTCACAGCCGCGCTGTTTGCGGTTATCCTCAGCGGGATGCTCGTTCAGTTCCTCCGAACCGGGCAGGATAGACGACAACGAGCCGGACTCATTTACGGCGTTCTGCTCGTCCCGGCAGCCTTCTACACCCTGGCAAGCGAGATCTCCTCCCCCGGCACCGACCTGCCCACCGCGCTGATGATCTGGGGCTGCGCCTGGCTGCTGCTCGCACAACCAGACACAACCCCCAAATGGCTTACGCTCTTGCTCACCCCTATCTTCGCCGTCACGGTTAAACTGGCAGCACTGCCGCTGATCGGGTTCAGCGTGTTGGCCATCTTACACCTGTGGAAAATCCCCCATCGCCGCGCAGTCTGGGCAGGGATGGTCACGGTCGGGCTTATCATCCTCCCATGGCTGGCGCGCAACGTCATCCTGACCGGTTATCTTATTTACCCACAGACCGCACTCGACTTGTTCAGTGTGGATTGGAAAGTGCCGCTCGAGGCAGTAGCCGCTGAACGCGATGCGATCATTGCCTGGGGGCGCCTGCCCGGCCTGCCCATAGAGCAAACAGCGGCGCTGCCTTTCCAGGCGTGGGTCAAACCCTGGTTCGCGGACCTTTCCACCGGGCAGCAGGCTATGGTAGCAGCCGGTTTCATCGCGCCGTTGCCCATCGCCGTACACGCCCTGCGTCGCCCAGTCCGATGGGATTCCCTCCTGGTGGCCGCCATACTGTTCGCCGGGCTGCTGTACTGGCTGCTGACCGCCCCGGTCATCCGTTTTGGATATGGTTATATCCTTGGGTTGGTGGCGCTGGCCGCGGCCTGCGGGATCGACTTCCTTGCGGAAAAAAGCACGCCGGTCAGGCTGCATCTGCCGGTTATGCTTGGCGTCCTGGTGGCTGCCTACCTTGTTATTTTCCTGGTCCAATCCTTCGACCGGCGCGTACTATCGGATTTTACCGTACTGCCCGCGCCTTACCCCCACCTGCCGACCGCCCCCTGCCAGATCGCCAACACAACCATTTTCATCGGGCAGGAATACCAGCAATGCTGGGATGCGCCCATTCCGTGTGCGCCATACTGCAACCCCAATCTTGCACTGCGCGGTAACACCCTGGCTGAAGGTTTTTATATCCCCTGATAAACTGCTCCTTACCGCGTAATCTCATATAAACTGTAGTTGATTACCGTTGTTCCTTGATCCCGAAAAAGAAAGCGCAGGAAGCCTTCACTTTCCCATTTTGCTATTTGATCAGAAATTTGAGGGTGGACACCAATCGTTGGAACAAGCAGGTGTGTGATTTTTTCCTCTTTCATCGACTCAGTAAATTTCTCGAAATCGTTGTACCAACAATCAACCTGGCTATCCGCTTTACCCAGCACATACGCAACCGGATAATTGGTGAGTATCAGTACATCAGGGTTTTCATCGATCAAGGTATTTAACTCGCGGTTCATAGAAGGACTAAAGACTTGCTGGCGCGCCGCCATGTCTCTGGCGCGAAGCCAGGAATCAGGAAGAGAAAAAGCTGCTGCCAGAATTACAACAACAACCACAACCGGAAGAATGGCTGTTGGCCATTTCTCAAACTGGATCCGTAGTAGAAATCGGAGAGCTATTCGGAAAACCAGTTCAGATGCAATCCCAATAACGAGCGCAAAAATAGGCAGGAATATGGCAAGGTTGCGTGTGTCGTAACTGGCCATAAGTGCCCACACAACCGGGAAGGGCAGGATGATTAGAACTGTCAACCAGCGCGCCAATTTTGGCAACAAAGGTATCAAGAGAAAAACTAGCGGGAAAAAAGCAAGGAAAATGCCAAATTTCTGCAGCGAACGCATGATCTGCGGAATAATTCCCGCATTTCCAGATGCCAGCGCAGCGTATGATGCGTTTGCCGCCACCTCGGAGTAATCGACCCCTAACATAATAAGCACAAATTTGAACACATACCACGTTATTGGAATGAGTAATGCGATGATACAAATGATCAACACTGAGTGCCAGTTAATGCGGACTAGCCGGCTGCCAAAGTGCGGACGGAAGACAACTGCATATGCGATAACAGGATAAACCATCAAGATGTATACCCCGGGCTGCTTGGTTACAGCCGCTGCAGCCGCAAAAAATAATCCCAACACCAGAAGCATGCGTTTTTCTCCATCTTCTGTTGTTTCCTCAGCTTTCAGGAGTGTGTAAAAGGGTAACAGAGCAAAGAAGGAGACCGCGATATCGATGTAACCGTTATACAACCCTGTCCCAAGAAACCTGACAACCAATGCACGCAAAACTATAACGGCCACAAAATAACCTGCACGGCGGGTTGCCAGCCCTAGATCAAAGAATTGTATAGCGATACCTACCGCGAAAAGCGGCATAACGGACTTCGCAAAGATCTGGATTGCCGATTCGCCCATGAAAACGTATGTGAGTGACCAATTGGCAGGTATCAGTTGGGGATAAAAACGGCTGTCTAGCGGAATTTGTCCGGAAAACCAGGCAATCGCCCAGCGATTCCACGAGTAAACAGCATCCCACCCGTCAAAAACCGTGCCGATATTGTCAATAAATAATTGCACAAACCACAGGATTCTTTCGAGCGCATAGATGAATACGATCACTGTAAACAATAACGACAAGAGATACAATGCCTTCTGAGGTAGGGGCAAAGAAGCAGCCGGGCGCGGAAATAATCCCGTGAGTGATGATACACTTCGATCCCATAAATCCCCAAAATAATCTATGAGCGGTTGCCGAAATGTATCTCGATATAACCAGGCAGCAATAACAGCCTGTACAATAAATAGCCCCAATACAACCTCACGCGTGTAAAGGTTTATGCTGGCAAACATAAAGACCAGACAATAATTTACCAACAGACTAAGCGCAAAAATGTATAGTAGCCGCTGCCAAAAACTCCCCCGAAATTTTATAAGGCGTAATGTTATGAGGCCTGGCAAAAAGACAACCTGAAATAGCGAAAGAATACCTAATGCTAACATATTCACCTTTGATGTTTTTTCTCATAGAACGAAAACATTATAATTCAGCATATGACCGAGAAAACCTCTTCTAACCACTGGCCGAAGATCAGCATTGTTATGCCTTCCTACAACCAGGCAACATATATCGAACAGGCTATAAAATCAATTCTTGACCAGCATTATCCTAACCTTGAATTGATCGTGATGGATGGGGGCTCAAAAGATGGCACTATTGAAATCCTCAAGCAATACTCAAATTCTTTGATATGGACAAGTCAGAAAGACAATGGGCAAGCCCATGCTATCAATTTGGGTTTGGAAAAAGCCACTGGAGAGATCCTCGCCTATTTAAATGCCGATGACTTTCTTGAACCTGGTTGCCTTGAAGCGATAGCGGGGGCTTTCAAGAAGCATCCGAAGGCACTTTGGGTAACCGGTCGATGCAATAATGTTGATCAACGTGGAGTGAAAATTCGTGGATTTGTTTCTGTGTATAAAAACGTACTTCTTGAATTTCGAAGTCTTTATTTATTAATCATTGTAGATTTTATAGCCCAACCTGCCACGTTTTGGCATCGCTCGCTTATGGAGGAGGTTGGCAGGCTGGATGAAAGCCTGCACTATAACTTGGATTATGATTTGTTCTTAAAATTCATGAAAAAAGCCCGCCCGAGCTGTGTACGCAAGCACCTGGCAAACTTTCGCATCCATAATAATGCCAAAACTGCATCCTCAAGCACCACCCAACAATATATTGACGAAGACAAGACGTTTATAAGATGTCATACAGCAAACCCGCTCTTATTATTCCTACATGATCTGCACCGATGGTTGATCACTATTGCTTATGCCCGACTAAGGTAATTCATCAGTCTAAAGAATTTCGTAATGGGGGAGATAAGGGAACCTTGGGCGTGGCTACCTGATCGAGATTAATGGCAGAAAGAAGCAGCTGAATTCCCACCAACATTGACAGCGTTGGCAACATAACCGTACCAGTTGGCGCCGGAATACCCAGAGAACCATAATATGCCCAACGATTGAGTCCAAATGCCAAAGCAAACAGAACAAGAGGAAGTCCCGTAAGCAGGAAGATGGCAAACATCGAAAAGTCAAAAACAAAATGCCTGAGTATGATTCGACGCAGGAAAGCTTGCAGGAGTAATGGTGGAAATTCCAACAACGTTTGCCTGATTGAAAGGTTAGACTTTTCATCTGCATAACGCGCAGGCATGGGAACATCAACAATAAACGCCCCAACAAGATATAGATGACATAGTTGTGAGATTTCAAAAAAATAGCGCTTGTGAATTTGTTCCAGCGGCAATTGAATAAGAACCTCGCGCCGCATGGCAATATAGCCGTTTGTAGGATCAAAACAGTTCCAATATCCGGTTGCAGCCTTTACCAGGAAACCTAATATCATGTTACCAAGGCGTCGAATCGGAGGCATCGCTTTTAGCGCATTGAAATCTCTAAAACGATTACCCTTGGCAAAGTCCGCCTGTTTAACCAATGGGACAAGGAGAGAAGGTAAATCTTCTGCGGACATTTGCCCATCGCCATCCATTTTAACAATCATATCAACCCCCAATGAAATCGCATGCTTATAACCCGTTATCATGGCCCCGCCCACACCAAGATTTTCAGTATGTTGCAAGAGTATGATACGGGGATCCTGCTGTTGTCTTTCTGCAACAATTTTGCTTGTTGAATCAGGAGAACAATCATCGATAACAATAATCCAACGTACAAACTGAGGTATTGTTTGAAGAACCGTCATTATTTGTTTTTCTACACGATATGCCGGAATAATCACCGCTATCGCGTAGGGAGATAAGTCAAAATTCATAGTGTACCTCCTGATTTTTGTATTTTTTCACGCAGCAGAGAAGGGATTCCCATTATGGATCCGACCCGTAATCCATTTTGGCAAACTTGCAATATAAAACATCGTTAGCAACGAGAATAACAGCCAGTTTGCGGCCTCGTCCATAAAGAAAACTAATAAATAAGTGCCCCGCCCTCCCCCAAACAGCCTATCAATGACCAAATACCAGCAAGAAATCAACAATGATATTAATGCTATGCGGGCTGGTGTTCTAAGTTTTGAATGTGATTGCGCCCAATGTGAAAGAGCGGGCACGCAAAACAAAGTAAACATTAGCCGGTAATCCCAATTGTTCCCCAGAAAAAATGTGCCAATGAATATACCTGCTCCAGCCAGGAAAAATCGTGCTTCTCGATAATTAATTACTGGCGCATGATACGAATTTACCAAACCAAATATCGAAGCGATAATTGCAACAATCACTGAAAATACAAGAAAGAAGACGAAAAGATATGGGAAATAAATTCCTAATTCGCGCTGCAAGAAATCGGGCAACACGTATATGCCATAAGAAAGTTCCGTTCCTTTTTGAGTGGTTTGAAAAATATGCAGCATATCAAGCCATGTAGCCGCAAAGTAAAATATGGTAACTAAAAAGGCAAGTAATGGATAAAGCCAGGAACGTTTGCTAGCTTTATTTTCAAAGAAAATTCCGGCAGCAAACAGCGGAAATATTTTACCGAGAATACCAATCAAAAAGACGCTCAACGATGCTAGCGGATATCGGTCTACCAGTAATAAACTTGTGGCAATAAGTGCGAAGAAGATCAAATCCACATTGGCGCGCTCAAATCCAAGCATCAGCGCCGGAGAAAATAGGACAAGTGTAAGGATGATCGAAGTGAAATGATCTTTGGGTGAGAACAGAGCCAACAAACAAACAAAAAAAATAATAATGCTGCCAACGGCAAGATAAATAGTAGCACCCGAGCCGAAGCCAAGGCTTAGAAATAGATACCAAACCTTGGGATAATTGAATATTCGCTGACCAGGGTCACGAGGATTCTCTATTGCGGGATCAAAACCATCCTCAATCGACTCAACAGTATGTGTAATCAATTGCATATCCAAAAAGGGCGGCATGAAGGTGGGAATATTCCATAGCCGCCAGGTATTTTCATACCCATAAAGAACAAACAGCAAACCGATGATGCAAAGTATGGCTAAAACAGATATTAGCCATTGTTTTTTCATAGTTCCTCCATACCCCGTTTTTTTATTTCTGCTGCCCCCACAACCCATACCCCGCTTTTCGCCTTTCCTCGCGGCGGCGGTGCTGCGCGTGGATCTCGTCCACATGCGCCACTTTCTCCGCGATGGCGGCTTCGAGCCAAAGTTTGCCGTTCTCGGCGGTAGCGACGCTGCCCGCGCCGTATGCCCCGGTTTTCGAGTCATCATCCCAGGGCGGGTTGGCGATCAGGGAACCGCCTTCGATCCAGTCCATGTAGTAATCGGGGGTGGCGATGAAATCAGTTTCGTCCACCACTTTCGACATATCCACCAGGTCGGGGCGCAGGTGCAACAGATAGGCCGTCTCCAGTTCGCAGGCGTGCCCCATGCCGCCAATGGGCGATTTGCGGGTTTTCTCCAGCAGGGGCGCGGCGATACGCCCGGAGGTGTGCAGCCAGGCCGTGGCGGCAAAGATGCGGCGGTGGCGCTCCCCGGCGTATTTGACGATGTTGGTCATGAACGAGGCATTACCGCCATGCCCGCTCATCAGGTAAAAGCGGTCGAATCCGCGCGCGACCAGCGCGTCAATCACTGCCAGGTAAAAATCCTCGAAGGCGCGCCCGCCCACATTGAGCGTGCCCGCAAACGCCCGGCGATGCGTGCTGACGCCATAGGGCATAACCGGCAAGGTACAGGCCCGCTCTGGCGCGGCGGCAACTGTGCCCTGCGCAATGGCTTCGATGATGATGGTATCTACCGAAAGTGGCAGATGAAAGCCGTGCTGCTCGGTATGCCCTACCGGAATGAGCACCACCTTGCCGCGCTCAGAATCCGGCGGCAGTTGAAACGGGTCGCTTTCGGGGCGCGGCAGGTAGAGGCAGGTTTGGGGCGGTAAAATGCCGCTGAGGCGCATTTGGGGGTCAAATCCGCGCGGCAGCAGGGTATAGACGCGGGTAAAGCCATCGTCGCGCAGGCTGGTAAGCAGATTAGCCGCCGCCTGAGCAAAAAGCGCATCGGGCACGGCCAGCCCGGAGCCGAGCCAGCCGTAAGGGATGGCGGGCAGCAACCCGGCCGAGGGTGGATTCCCCAGGGCGTCCGCGAGGGCCGCCAGCGGGTAGCCTGATCCTACCGGGAGGATGAGCGGGGTGGTGCGCGGCAGTGCAGCCACATCGGGCCAGGTCAGGGTGTCATAAGAGAAAAAATCGGTCATCGTTGCTCTCATACGTTCGGGGGCATGAGGTGCCAGTCCAGGAAGCGCTCGATGCGGGCGTAAGCATCCAGTTGCGTGGCGCGCCTGAGAAAGCCATGCGGCTCACCGGCGTAGGTCTTGTATTCAAAGGTTTTGCCCGCCGCGCGCAGGGCTTCGACCCAGCGCTCGGAGGCTTCGGGCGGCACAACGTCATCTTCCAGCCCGTGCAAAATGAGCACCGGGCTTTTGATATTTTCCACCTGGCAAATGGGCGAGCCGTCAATATACACCTGGCGGTTGCGGCCAGGGTGACCAAGCATCATTTCGGTATACAGGCGCAGTTCGCGGCTGCACAGCGCCCAACTGGTTTCGATATGCGCATCGCCATATTTCGAGACGCCCGCCGCAAACAGATAGTCTGGGTCGCGGCTGAGGGCTAGCGCGGTCATATAGCCGCCGTAACTGCTGCCCATGATGGCCATGCGGCTTTTGTTTACCCAGCCCAGCGTGTGCAAAAAGCGCGCGCCGTGCAGGCAATCTTGCAAATCACCTTTGCCCCAATCAAGATAATTGGCGTGCTCAAAGTCCACGCCGTAGCCGGTTGAGCCGCGATAGTTGGGCGCAAGGAACGTGTAGCCTTTAGCCGTCAGATACTGCACAAACAGGTCGAACTCATAGCCATATTGCGCCGAAGGCCCGCCATGCGGATGCAGAATAGCCGCGCCGTTGGGACGTGCCGGGCGATACAGAAAAGCCGGAATTTCCAGTCCGTCGAAACTTTTGTAGCGCACTTCCTCTGGCATCAGCAGCGGCAAAGAAGCCAGCGCAGGCGGGTTAGAAAAAGTCAACTGCGCCGCCGCGCCGCTGAGGGCATCTACCCGCCACAGGTCGGGCGGGGCGAGCGGGCTTTCATAAGCAACATACACAAACTGGCCATCCGGCGACCATTGCGGCGCGCTATACGCTCCCTTGCCGCTGCGCAGATATTTCACCTCGCCGCTTTCCAGCATCACCACGGCCAGGTCATAGGCCCCAAAGCGATTGACCGTACAGGCCAGGCGCGCGCCATCCGGGTGCCAATTCAGGTCGCTTACATCCGCCCCAAGTTTGGTCACCTGGCGCAAATTGCCGCCGTCGGCATCCATCAGCCACAGGTCATTCCAGCCAGCGCGTTGAGAGAGGAAAGCAATCTGGCGGCCGTCTGGTGACCAGCGCGGCATCCAGTTTTTTTGCTTGGGCGCGCCGGTCAGGGTGCGCATCGCGCCGCTTATCAGGTCTACCAGCGCAATATCGAAGCGGTTGGGGTCATCGTGCGGACGAAAAACAAAAGCCACGCTGCTGCCATCGGGCGCGGGCTGCGGGTCGCTGGCGTCGCCATCGGCGCGCGCAACCAGCGCACGCGGCCAACTGCCCTCGTGGTCGGTAAGTAAAATTTGCAGGGCATCCTCGCGCTCCACCCCTATCAGCAGGCGGCCGTCGGGCATCCAGCGCGGCGCAAAAGCCGCCTGAGCAAACGTGCTTATCTTGCGCGGCAACCCGCCCGCACGCACGGGCGTCACATGCACATGCCCCGCCATGCAAAACGCCAGCCAGGCGCCATCCGGCGACCACTGCGGCGTCTCGTCATCCCAAAACGCTACCGGCCCGCGCCCAAAAGAGACCCGCTGCGGCCAGCCCCCGGCCACATCCTGCACATACACTTCAGAAAGGTCATCACGATCCCAAATGAACGCTGCCTGGCGGCCATCTGGCGAAAGGCGGTGATTACGCACCCGGCTCAGGCCCGTCACCAGCTCCAGGCTCCAGCCATCGGGCGGCTTCAGGTCGGGGCGCGGCATGGCGGGCCAGCCGTTGCGTTCGTACTTCTCCGCAATCGCTATTCCGCCCGGCATAGGTTAGCCCACCCCGCGCGATTCACTGCCCGGACGCACAATCCAGAACGCCACTGCGCCCATCACCGGCACCACCAGGATAATCAGCGCCCACAACACGCGCGCCGTTTCAGGAAGTGAGCGGTTGCGCAGCCCCAGCAAAGCCGCAATGCTCAACCCCAGCCACACGAGCGGCAGCAAGCAATTAAGCAATTGCACAAAGAAAAAACGTGCATTTATCCCTATCATGTCCATAGTTTAGCGCTCCTTTGCAATGTAATTAACGTCAGTTGGAGATAAGCGTCCCGAAGGCTGATTTCGATCCTTCAAACTACCCATCCAAAGCCTTCGGGACGGTTCAAAAAGCTTATCCCGAATTCAGACTAATTATAGTATGAGAACAACAGGCACGCGTTTGGGGGAGTGGATAAATCAAGGGTTACCAACGGCAGTTCGGGACAAGCATCCCGAAGGCTGATTTCGACCCTTGACGTTGCCATCCAAAGCCTTCGGGACGGTCAAACGGCTTATCATGGATTCAGGTTTATCAGAAACCCTGCATTGGATGATATCAACAGTAGGACAAACGCTAGCGTTTGTCCTACTAAAAAAGCAGTAGAATAGGAACGCCATGCACACCCCCAGCCTGATCACCGCGCTGCAAACCGCCCTGGCGGCCCGGGCCAACTCCCCCGCAACCGAACAGACGCCCCTGCGCCTGTTCAACGGGTTTACCGAGGGCTATCCACCCCTCAGCGTCGAGCGCTACACCGATACGCTTGTGCTGCTCAACAACGCCCAGCCGCCCCAGGCGCTTTCCCCGCACCTGCCTGCCATCGTGGACTTTTACCGCACGGCCCTGCCCGATCTGCACTGCATCCTGCTCAAAGACCGCCGCGCGCGCGACCCCGAGCAGCGCCGCGGGCGCATCCTGTTTGGCGGGCCGCCTGCCAGCCAGGTCAACGAAAACGGCGTTGTCTACGCCCTTGACCTGACCCTGAACCAGGACACCTCCTTTTACCTGGATACGCGCAATTTACGCGCCTGGGCCAAATCCATGCTGGCTGGCAAGCACGTGCTCAACACTTTTGCGTACACGGGCAGCCTGGGCGTGGCCGCCCTGTGCGGGGGCGCGGCGCGCGTGACGCAAACCGACCTCAACGCGCGCTTTTTGGGGCTGGCGCGCCAATCGGCGCAGCAAAACGGAATCCCCACCGAGCGGCACATCACCCTGCCTGGTGATTTCTTCTCTGTGACGGCCAGTCTGCGCAACCAGGGCGCGCTGTTCGATTGCGTCATCCTTGACCCGCCTTACTTTTCTGCCACCCCCAAAGGCCGCGTGGACTTGCAAAGCGCCTATCACCGCCTGGTCAACAAAGTGCGCCCGCTTGTGGCGCATGAGGGCTGGCTGGTATGCGTCAACAACGCCCTGTTCCTCTCTGGGGCCGACTTCATGAACACCCTGGCGCACCTGTGCGCCGATGGCTACCTGCGCCTGGAAACGGCCATCCCCATCCCAGCCGATTGCACCGGCTACACCCCTGCCGCCTATCCCACCGACCCGTCCCCCTTCAATCACCCCACCAAAATTGCCATATTGCACGTCAAGAGAAAAGACGAAAGAAAGTAAGCAGATTAGGGAGCGGATAAATCAAGGTAAGACAAACGCTAGCGTTTGTCTTATAAAAGCCCAGGATTTCGCCACTCCCGCAGATAAAAAACAGGGGCTGTCTTGCGACAGCCCCTGTTGCGTTGCTTTCAGAGTCAGGCTACTTGCCCAGGGCTGCAAAAGCGGCGTCAATCAGGGCGTTGACGTAGTTGGGGTTGTGCGCCCCACGGCTGCCATCTTCCTCGATGGTTTCGTAGTTCCACAGCGCCAGGGCCTGGGCCTCGGTCCAGGTGCCGGGGATCACTTCACCATTGGCATTCAGCAAACCGGCTTCCTGCAAAGCGGCTTTCAGCTCTTCCATGCGGGCTTCAATGGCAGAGAGCGCGCCATTCACGTCGGTGTTTTTGGCGTCAGCATGGCAGGTGACGCAGTTCGACAACTGCGGTTCAAAGGTGTGAACCTTCTCCGTGCTCATGTGGCAGGCCACGCAGGTATCTTTCACCATCGTGTAGTGCCCGCCGGGCTTGCCTTCCACACCATAGCCGCCCACACCCATCAGGATGTCGCCCTGCACGCTCAGGTGCGGGTTGAAGCGCGGGCTGGTAGAGGTGAATTTGGTGGCGTCGTTCTTGTCTACAAAGCTGGGCATGTTGCGGCGCGCCTGGTGACAGTTGGCGCACAGGTTGCCAGCGCCGCCGTCATAGGTCACGCCATTGGTGACAAACGCCACGGGGGCGGTTGTCTCCAGCGCCCAGTCGGCCGAGGTGTAGGTGACGTGAATCTGGTGGCAGGTGCGGCAGTCCTGGTGCGTAGGGGCTGCATTTCCAGATTCGACCTGGGTGAAGTTCTTGCCTTCGGCAATCATCTGGCTGAAGGTCGCGCCATCATGGCAGCCAGCGCAGTCCTTGCGCTCACCGGCATAGGCCAGCGCCGCGCCCGAACCATGCACCGAGGTCGTCCAGTTGGACTTGTGGCGGGTAATGAGGGCCGTATCGTTGTGGCACTCGGCGCAGGTCAGTTTTTCGATGCTGAACGACTCACCAGCAGGTCCAGCAGGACCCTGCGGGCCAGCAGGGCCTTGCGGACCAGCAGGGCCTTGCGGTCCAGCAGGGCCGGTGCAGGCAGCCAGAGCAGCAACTAGCAGCAACAGGCCAATAACTAAAAGTGTCTTTTTCATCGTTGCATTCTCCTTTTCAATCGGGTTCACAGATAGATAACGTAGGGATTTCTCTTATTGGTCTGATAATCTTTCGATAATCCTCCTTAGAGACAAATTGTGAGTAAAAAACGAAACTTCGGAGAAGTTTCCTTAATACAGCATTAATCTTAATTGAGATAACCCAAAAGTCACAATACTATTTGTCATAATCGTTACCTGATGTTTGTAACTAACCAAATCTGGTCAAATTTAGAATACCTGCGCCAAAATTGTGAAATAAACGCGCTGCCTGAAAGTTGGTTGAAACAGGCTTTTTGCCCCCAGATTTAACAAAGAAACGCGGATTATCGGATCCGCGTCATGTTTTTTTATAATCATCTGGGCCCGTCCGGATCAATCCGTGTGATCCGTGTATAGGTTTTCTGCCAATTGCAAGGAGGCGACAAAATCAGCGGAGAGGTTATTGCGCATCGCCCTGTGCGGACTCCCCGCCGAAGTTACCTGCAACGTGCATAGAAAGCGGGCGGTCATTTTCGGCATGGTCGGTAATAATCACCAACGCATTTACAACATTTCCGCTGTTGTTACGCCAGGAATGCGCCATTTCTGCCGCAAAGAGCAAACTATCGCCTGGCTCCAGGTCGTAATAGCGATTTTCTACCTGATACTCCAACCTGCCACGCAAACAAAAGACAAATTCATGCCCGGTATGCACCATGCGATGCGGCCCGCTGCTGGCGCCGCTTTCCAGAGTGAGCAAAAACGGCGTCACTGCACCCACAAATTGCTCGCCGCCCAGGGCCTCTAACAGCCCCCGCGCAAAAGGTACATGCGTACGCGCATCGGCTTTGATGTAAACGACCCTGTCCTTCTCCACCGGCTGGCTAAAAAATTCGGTAATTTGCACACCTAACGCATCGGCCAATTTGTAAAGCGTGCTGACCGAAGGCGAGGTTTTGCCGCGTTCGATCATACTCAATGCGTTTGCCGAAAGGCCGCTCTTTTGCGCTAACCCCCGCATAGAAATGTTGCGCATCTCGCGCAGTTCACGCAAGCGATTGCCTACATCCACCGAAACAGCGTCGCGATTAAACATAATGAAGCCTCCCGAAAGAATAAATTGTCTTCCGTCCGTTCCGTGTACAAAAATCCCGAACCATACGAACTTTCAGATAGCCGCACACGCTTCATAACCCGAATTCGGGATAAACCTTTTGAACCGTCCCGAAGGCTTTGTACGGGCAACTTCACGGGTCGAAATCAGCCTTCGGGATGCTTATCCCGAACTGACGTTGTACAAGTTTTGGCAAAGGTATTGCACCAAATTCACCAAAAGTTATCCAATTATACCCCAGCAATATGACATTAAAGCCACATTAATATTACACCTGTCACTATTGTTCCACGCATCACAATGATATTATCGCATTGATATATGCGTTTATTCACATATAAGAGGGCCTGAGCGATGATTTCTCAAACACTGGCACAAGAAGTATCTCAACTGGAAGCCGACTTATGTTTTGCGCTTGCAGACCCCACCCGCATTCTTCTTCTCTACGCTTTAGACGAAAAACCCCGCAACGTCAGCGAACTGACCAACGAGCTCGGCATTACCCAGCCCACCACATCGCGGCATCTCAAAATTTTGCGCGAGCGCGGGCTGGTGCGGTTTGAACGCCAGGGAACCACCATCACCTACCAGTTATCAGACCGGAGATTAATTGAAGCGCTCGACCTGCTCCGCTCTGTACTGCGCGACCGCATCAACTATCGCGCCAATTTGATTGAAGAGTTGTACGACTAAATCACTACGTCGCTACAGGAGTATCGCATGAGTCATACAAAACCCTACTGGATCCTCGGACTTTTAGGCATTCTGGCAGTCATCATCATTCCGGTGGTTGTCTTTTTGCCCAAACAGGCTCAGGCCGCGCCCAGTCCGCGCGCGTTTCTGCCGCAGCGCCCTGTTCACGTCAGCCATGCCGACATCATCACCGGGCCGTTCGAAACCCCGCAAGATGTAACCCGCAATTGCCTTACCTGCCATCCCGACGCCGCCAACCAGGTCATGGCAACCAGCCACTGGACATGGCGCAGTGAGCCAGTCAACGTGCCCTGGCGCGATGAACCTGTCACGATTGGCAAAGCCAACCAGATCAACAATTTCTGCATTAGCGCGCAGGGCAATCAAAAAACCTGCACGTCATGCCATATTGGCTACGGATGGCAGGAAACTGAAAATTACGCCGATGCGTATGATTTTAGCAAAGCAGAAAATGTAGACTGCCTGGTTTGCCACGCGCAATCTGGTTACGCTAAAGGTAAATATGGCGACCCTGCCGAAGGCGTAGACTTGTTGGCTGCCGCCCGCAGCGTAGCCGCACCCACCCGTACCAATTGCGGTAACTGTCATTTCAACGGCGGCGGCGGTAACAACGTCAAACACGGCGACCTTTCTGGTGCACTTTATTACCCTGCACCCGATATGGATGTACACATGGGCGCTAACGATATGCTCTGCACCGATTGTCACCGCACCGAAAACCATCAGATTAAAGGACGCCTGCTGGTAGACAACTACACCATTCACCCTGAAGAGCAGGTGCAATGCACCGATTGTCACATCGGAACACCGCACAGCGATGAGCGCCTGAACAAGCACACCGCCAGCGTAGCCTGTCAGACCTGTCACATCCCCAACATTGCCACCAAAGACCCCACAAAAATGTTCTGGGATTGGAGCACCTCTGGCGAAGACCGCGGCGACAATCACTTCACTTACCTGAAAATCAAAGGCTCGTTCCAGTACGAGAACAACGTACAACCCACCTACCTCTGGTTCAACGGCAACAACCAATATCGCTATCTTCTGGGCGACAAAATTGACCCCAACCAGGTCACGATGATTAACCTGCCGGATGGCAGCATTCGCGACCCCAAGGCAAAAATCTTCCCTTTCAAAGTGCATAAAGCCATTCAGCCTTACGACAAGGTGTACAACACGCTGCTAGCGCCAATCACCTCTGGACCTGATGGCTACTGGACCACTTTTGATTGGGAACGGGCCTTCAAATTGGCCCAAGAACGCGTTGGCATACCATTTAGCGGTCAATACGGATTCACCGAAACATGGATGTACTGGCCCACTACCCATCTCGTCCAACCCGCCAGCCAGGCCTTGCAATGCGCCGACTGCCACAGCGAAAGCGGACGCCTGGATTGGAAAGCCCTGGGCTACCCTGGCGACCCCATTCAGTGGGGCGGCCGCAACGTCAACCCCTAAACCTCGCAAAGCACATCACACTATGAAGCACATCTCGTTCACTACCAAAAAACTGCTCCTGACCGGATTATGGCTGATATTGGTTGCAGGTTTGGTCTTTGGCATCTCGCAAGTTTTAGCGGCTGCCCCTATCCAAACCGTCCAGCCCTCCATCATTCACCCTACCTTCGCCCTGCGCGACGCGGATGGAAATAACGTACTCGAAAGCGGCAAACCCATCTCCACCATGCGCACATGCGGCGAATGCCACGATACCAACTTCATCGTCTCGCACAGTTTTCACGCCGACCTGGGTCTAAAGGACTACGGACAGGTGAACAACGGCGCGCCCTGGGACGCCTCGAACGGCACATTCGGCAAGTGGGATCCACTTACTTACCGCTACCTCAGCCAGACAGGTGACGAACGCCTGGATATGTCCACCGCCGAATGGCTGATGACCTTTGGCGAGCGCATCCCCGGCGGCGGGCCAGCCACCACCAGCCGCAGCGGGCAGCCCCTCACCAGCCTGAAACCCGACGCCTCTAATCCAGAAACCAGCATTCTCGACCCTAAAACCGGTCAACCCAAACCCTGGGACTGGAAACAATCCGGCGTGCTGGAAATGGACTGCTTCTTGTGCCACTTGCAACAACCTGCTATCGAATCCCGCACAGCCGAAATTCGCGCTGGGCGCTTTGGCTGGGCCATCACGGCCACACTCTCTCAAACTGGCATCACCGTCTTGCAGGGAAATGAATGGGGCTATAACCCCGAAGCCTTCAACGAAACCGGAGAACTAAAACCAGAGTTTGTGTTGCTACAAGCGCCCACCAACAGCAACTGCGCCAACTGCCACGGCGAAGTGCACATGGATCAGCAAACCCCGCTAGTTTATACCGGCTGCTCGCTCGATGCGCCACAAACCGCCACCACCGGGCAAATTTTTGCTGCGCAGAAAATTTCTTTTTCTGGCATGAACATTAGCGGCAAAAATGACCTCGCCTACGCCTGGGATGTGCACGCCGAGCGCGCCCTCAAATGCACCGACTGCCATTTCTCCCTGAACAATCCCATCCAGGCGCAGCGCGCATCGGAAGATAACCCGGCTCACATCACCTACGACCCGCGCCGCCTGGGCATTAGCGAATATTTGGTGCGTCCCAATCACAACTTCGCGCGCGGACAAAGCGCCCAATTTGGTATTGCCCCCGAACTGAAAGGGACCATGCGCCGCTGCGATTCCTGCCACGACGCCTCGATTGCACATAACAGCTGGCTGCCTTATGTCGAGCGGCACATGGCTGTACTGGACTGTGAAACCTGCCATATTCCGCAAATGCATGCGCCAGCCATTCAATCCTACGATTGGACGGTGATCACCCCGGCAGGCGAAGCAATCAGCCAGTGCCGCGGGGTAGAAGGCCAAAGCGCCGATATTACCGATCTGGTAACGGGCTTTAGCCCCATCTGGTTGCAACGCACCAACGTAGATGGAGACACCTCGCTGACCACGTATAACCTTATCACCTCCTGGTACTGGGTATACGATGACGCCAATGGCAATACCCGCCCTGTGCGCCTGATTGACCTGCAACGGGCCTATTTGCAAAACGGCGCGTATGCCCCCGACATCGTCAGCGTTTTCGACCAGGATGGCAACAACCGCCTGGATACAGCCGAGTTACGCCTGGATAACGAAGCAAAAACCGCTCTGGTGCAAAGCAAACTGCAAGCGCTGGGGCTAAGCAACCCGCGCATCGTTGGGCAAGTTCAACCCTATAGCATTAATCACAACGTTGTGGAAGGCAAACAAGCCATTCGCGAATGCCAGGCCTGCCACGCCAATCAATCGCGGGTGAGCATGCCCATGCAACTGGCATCCTATGCCCCTGGCGGCGTCATCCCTCAATTTGCAACTGCAACCAACGTGCAGCCTGCTGGCGCTGTGACGCAAACCGCCGATGGCGCGCTGGTCTTTGAAACAAAAGATGCCCTTGAAGGTGTGTATGTATTTGGGCACAGCCGCGTCAACTGGATTGACTGGCTGGGCGCAGCGATGTTCCTGGGCACCCTGGCAGGCGTGAGCGGACATGGCGCAATGCGCTACATCTCGTACATGCGCCGCCCCAAGCACCCCCTCAAGACGCAACGCGTGCACATTTACGAAGCCTACGAGCGCTTCTGGCACTGGCTGCAAACGGCCAGCATCATCATCCTGCTCTTTACTGGTCTGGTCATCCACCATCCCGATGTACTGGGCGTCTTCTCCTTCGCCCACATGGTCACCATCCACAACGTCGTGGCAGTGATTTTGGGCATCAATGCCGCCCTCTCGCTCTTCTGGCACCTGACCACAGGCGAAATTCGGCAATACATTCCACGTCCGCGCGGCTTTATTGACGATGCAATTGTGCAAGCCAAGTTCTACATCTCTGGCATCTTCAAAGGCGAGCCACACCCATTCGAAAAACGCCGCGACCGTAAACTGAACCCATTGCAAGGGCTTACATACTTTGGGTTGCTGAATGTACTGCTGCCACTGCAAGGACTAACCGGTATTCTCATGTGGGGCGTGCAGAAGTGGCCCGCTGTTTCAGACATGCTGGGCGGGCTGACCATTCTGGCCCCTGTTCACAGCCTGCTGGCCTGGCTGTTTGCCACCTTCATCGTCGGGCATGTCTATCTGACCACCACCGGCGCCACCCCGCTGGAAGCCACGCGCGCTATGATTACCGGCTGGGAAGAGATCGAAGTACACGAACCGCACGCCCAAGACACCGATTTACCTGCCAACGGCGAAGCCGCTGAACATTCCGAGGAGGAACAAGCATGACCACCGTATCTAAACCTGTACGCAAGAGCTTTGACCTGAAAGCCCTGTTCAACCGGCCACAGAAAAATTACGTCCACCCTTATTTTGGAGGCACGGTGCTGGGCATTGTGCTCTTCCTATCCTTCCTGCTAACCGGCAACGGACTGGGCGCATCGGGCGCAATCAGCCGCATTGATACGGCGTTGATTGACCTGGTTGCTCCCCAGCATGTAGACACCACCCCCTATCTGCTCAAACTGGCCGGGGGAAATAAAAACCCGCTGGATGACTGGACTGTGATGGTCTTCTTTGGCGCGGCACTGGGCGGTTTCACTTCTGGGTTGATTAACGGACGCCTGAAGTTTGAGATTAACAAAGGCCCGCAAATTTCCAACCGCACGCGTCTGATCATGGCCTTCATCGGCGGCACCATCTTCGTCTATGGGGCGCGTATGGCGCGCGGCTGCACCTCTGGGCAGGCGCTGACAGGCGGCGCAACACTGGCAGCTGGTTCGTGGGCGCTTATGTTTGCCATCTTTGGCGGGGCTTACCTGCTGGCGTATTTCGTCCGCAAATTGTGGATTTAGGAGGACGACATGAACTTTCCACTTGCCTTTCTCAACAATGTTGACTCCGCCAACCCCTGGGTCTACCTGGTCTTTGGGCTGATTGGCTTTGGGTTTGGGTACGCGCTGGAGATGTCTGGTTTTGGTAACTCACGCAAACTTTCGGCGCAGTTCTACTTCCGCGACCTGACCGTACTCAAAGTGATGTTCACCGGCATTGTGGTAGCCATGGTGCTCACATTTGGCGCGGTAGGGCTGGGCATTTTGGATTTCAACCAGGTGTATGTCAATCCCACCTATCTGTCTTCGGGCATTTTGGGGGGCTTCATCATGGGCATTGGCTTCATCCTGGGCGGCTTCTGCCCTGGCACATCGGTCGTATCGGCATCTACCGGAAAGATTGATGGCATGGTTTTTCTGGCAGGCGGCTTTTTTGGGGCGTTCCTGTTTGGCGAAACCGAGCGCTTCTTTACGCACTGGTGGAACACCAGCGGTTACTATGGCCGCCTGACGCTGATGGACGTCTTTGGTCTGGATACGGGTGTGGTCGTGGTTGGCGTGGTGCTGATGGCCCTGTTCATGTTCTGGGGCGCAGAACAACTGGAACGCATCATCGGCAAACGTGACCTGAGCAAAGAGCCCCCGCAACGCGCCATCGGCGCAGCGGTGTTGCTCTCGCTGGCTATTCTGGTGCTGGTAATTGGCACCCCCAGCCTGGAAGAACAATGGGCCCGTCTGGCGCCCGTAAAAGAACCCTTGCTGGCTGCGCGCGAGGTGCAGGCCAGCCCAGCCGAGGTCTACCACACCATGTTCGATAACAAACTGATTACCGTGTTAATTGATGTGCGCCCCGAGGCAGAGTACAACCTGTATCACATCAACGGCGCAATCAACGTACCGCTCGAACGCGTGGTTACCATTCTGCCGCAGTTACAGGCGCGTTATTCGCCCCGCACCGTGTATATTGTGATGAGCAACGACGAAAAAGCCGCCACCCAGGCCTGGAAAACCCTGACCGCTGGCGGAATTATGAATGTGTACATTCTGGAAGGCGGCATTAACGGCTGGATTGCCTTCTTTGGCGAAGACGACCCGCTCATCACCCCCGTCTCTGGCGCAGCAGGCGAAGACCAGTTGCGCTTCTCCTTCCCGGCGGCGTTGGGCGCGCGGTATCGCTCGGCGTACCCCGACCCGCAAAAATACGAAGAACTGGAATTTGAGCCCAAAATCAAACTGCAACTGCAGCGCGATAAATCGGGCGGCGGCTGCGGCTAAACCCTCCTGCCACAACCAACCAAAAGGCGCGGGCGTGTCATCCGTCCGCGCCTTTTTCTATGCCTGCGCCACAACGGCTTCGGCTTGTTTGAGCAAAATATAGATGGGGTCTGATTCACTGACATTTTTGAAGAGCGGGAGCTCTAGGAAGAACAGGCTCGAGTTTCAAGTTGGACAAACGCAACTTGAAAGC